>Ga0105104_10002675_pt1 | contig 12895 bp, 11 predicted proteins | sample PPLLaktember2015_3_FD_87034 | JGI IMG/M metagenome (GOLD analysis project Ga0105104, IMG submission 87034) | Freshwater sediment microbial communities from Prairie Pothole Lake near Jamestown, North Dakota, USA - PPLs Lake P7 Core (6) Depth... | ecosystem: Environmental > Aquatic > Freshwater >...
AATTGAGCACCAAAGAATCATGGATGGACTATTAAAGCGTGATGGTAATTTGGCAGAGTGGTATATGGGGGAGCATTTGCATAACGTAAGTGAAAGATTAGTTAAGCATCTCAAAGAAAATAAAAATTTTTAAGGAGCAAAGAAATATGGGAAAATGGAAATTGCCCCCCGACGGGGGCCACATGGAAAGACCTACACAGATCTATTACCAAACCATGACCGGCAGGGAAATTGATGAAAGATTGCAGAAAAATGATCTCATCATAATTCCTATAGGTAGCACTGAGGCTCATGGCGCGCATGCCTGTAGTGGAGAAGATACATTCCTGGTTTCACGAATGGCCGAAATGGTTGCGCAGCAAACGGGCTGTACGGTCGCTGAACCGATTTGGTACGGATCGCACCCATACCATCACCTGGGTATGCCTGGTACGATAGTTGTTCCGGAAGAAACTTTTACCGCTAATTTGCGCGCTGTTATGGCGGGTTTTTGGAACGCAGGTTTCAGGAAGCAGATCTTATTCAACGGTCACGGACAGGATTATGCTATTCCATATGCCATGCACCAATTCGGTAAGAAATACCAGCTGCCCATGCTGCTGGTCAACGTGAACTGGTGGTTTGTCATACCTGAACACATCCGTGATAAAGCACATGGCGGACCTTTTGAGACGCCCGTTGTGCATGCGGATGAATGCGAAACATCTTTTTCAATGGCACTATTCCCCGAAATGATCCAATTGAAAGATGCACTGGATACTCAAGGCATCAGTTTATTCCCACCTGGACATATAAACTATTCCGGTTCTGCCTATAATCTGCCTATTCCCTTCTGGCAGCATGTCGGCGGATCAGCTATTGAACCCATTGCAACACCGGAAGGTATCGTTGGTAAGGCAACCCTTGCTGATCCCAATAAGGCATATCCGGGTGTTGAGGCCATGTGTGATTACATGGAGAAGCTGGTCAACGATATTATGAATATGTATCCAGTTGGCAAGTTGCCGCCAGTTGATTTGATCACCATGCGAAAGCCGGAAGAGATCGAAGATGTCATGAAAAAGCCAACAGAAAAAGGTTGGCGCCATATCTATACCATCGCATACCCGCCATAGATCGACATTTAAATATTATGGGGATCAGAAAGAATTTTTCTGATCCTCTTTTTGGAATTATTTTTTTTAAAAAAAACCATATCTGGGAGAAAAAAATGTCCTCAAATAATATAAAGACAGTAGGCGCTGCCGTTATGACAGCACCAGGAAAATTAGAGTTTCAGCAACTTCCTTATCCAGATCACTTGGAACCCGGGGCAGTAATCGTCAAAATGGAAATGTCAGGGATTTGTGGAACTGACAAACATGCGTATAAGGGTGAGACAACATTATATGGTGGAACCGAGTCCGAGCAGGATATGGTTTTTCCAACAGTGCATGGCCACGAAAATTCCGGCATTGTTGTGGAAATGAATGGTGATGGGAAGGATATTGAATACAGCGGACAAGATCTTAAAATTGGAGATCGCGTTACTAATTGCCCGAACATGATCTGCGGAAAATGCTGGTCCTGCCGAAGTGTTCATGGATATCCGTATTGCACCAACCATCAAGGTATCGGGATGACATTTTATGCAGATCAATATCCTTTCATTGTGGGAGGTTGGTCAGAATATATGTATCTTCCGCCAAATGCCTGGGTATATAAGGTTCCCGAACATCTGCCTGTCGAATATGCTTGTCTTTCAGAACTATTTGTTGTAACCGCTTTACTTGATCGTGGTAAGGAATATGCTGCATACGCGGGTAAGGGTTTTCATTTTGGTGATACTGTTGTGGTCCAAGGAGCAGGCCCGATCGGTATGCTCATGGTGGCAAAAGCGCGAATGTTGGGGGCTGGAAAGATCATCGCTCTTGATACTTTCGATAAAAAATTGGACATGGCTTTGGAATTCGGGGCTGACGTTACCTTCAATGTTGGAAAGATGGATGACCAAGCTCTTGTTCAAGCGATCAAGGATGAGACAGAAGGTCATGGTGCAGATGTAGTGGTTGAGACAGTTGGTCAACCTGGCGTTGTGAGAACCGGCCTTGAAATGTTACGCCGGGGGGGGACTTATCTTGAGACTGGTAACTTTGCTGATACCGGTGAGGTTTCGTTGAATGTTCATCGTCATATTGCCGCCAAAAATGTGCTTATTTATGGCAATACCAATCATCCGCATGATGGCTACTATGCAGCTTTCGATATGATGTGGCGAAACCGTGATCGCTTCCCGTTTGAGAAACTGATCACCCATCGTTATAAACTAAGTCAGGCACAAGAAGCGATTGACAAGTCATTTGAGGAAGATGCCCTCAAAGTTGTTTTTGAAATGTAAATGAGATATGAGATGAAGGAGACTGATAAGCTGAATACCACAAATCGCCTTCCGATTCTTGAAATGAAGCAAATATCCAAGGCCTTTCCAGGGGTACAGGCCTTGGATCATGTCGATTTTGATCTAATACCTGGCGAAGTGCATGTTCTGGTCGGAGAAAACGGTGCAGGAAAATCAACACTTATGAAAGTCCTGACCGGGGCTTATCCTTATGATCAAGGAGAGATCTTTATTAATCAAGCCCACCATCCTCACTGGAATCCGACAATTTCGCGCAATAATGGGGTAGCGATGGTTTACCAGGAATTCACACTCCTGCCTTACAGAAATGTGGCGGAGAATATATTCCTGGGACGTGAGGAGACCAGGAATGGTTTCATACTCGATAAATCCAAAATGCATTCTGAAGCCTCCCAATTACTCAAGTCAATTGGTGTGAATGTTGATACACGTTCGCTAATCATTAACCTTGGTGTGGCAGACCAGCAAATGGTTGAGATTTCAAAAGCCCTTGCTGTGAATGCCAAGATCCTTGTTTTAGATGAGCCAACTTCTGCCTTAAGTTTGCGTGAGATCGAACAGTTATTTAAGACTATAAATGTCCTGAAATCCAAAGGTGTCGGAATCATCTATATTTCTCATCGTTTGGAAGAAATAAACCAGATCGGCGATCGTGTTACTGTCATGCGTGATGGAAAACTGATCGATACCAGGAAAATTTCTGATGTTTCCTTAAATACGATTATTCAAATGATGGTCGGCAGGGAGATCAAAGATCTTTATCCACGGAATTATTGTTCGCCAGGTGAGACTGCTTTAAAAGTAAAAGGATTAAGCTCGGGAAAGAAAGTAAAAAAAGTTGATCTTGAAGTTAAGTTTGGTGAGGTCGTTGGCCTTTCGGGTTTGGTAGGTTCCGGCCGTACTGAAACTGCTCGGGCAATTTTCGGTTTGGATCCGGTTAATTCCGGTGAGATCGAGGTGATCGGTAAAAGTTACAAATCATTGACTCCGCCGGCCGCGGTAGAACTGGGGATCGGCCTCGTTCCAGAAGACAGGCGCCGGGATGGTTTATTTCCCATTCTTTCCATGCGTCAAAACCTTGTTATGGCGAGTTTAAGAAACCTTTTCCCCACTGGGGTCATGTCATTGGCGAAAGAAAAACAAGTCGCAGAAGAATATGTGCATAAATTTAATATTCAACCGCCATCACTTGATCGGTTTGTTCAATTTTTATCCGGAGGAAATCAACAGAAGGTTGTTTTGGGCAAATGGTTAGCATCAAACCCACGCATTATTATTATTGATGAGCCAACCAGAGGCATTGATGTCGGAGCAAAGTCGGAAGTACATGCATTGATGGATCTACTGGCCAACTCAGGACATGCGATTTTGATGATCTCCTCAGATCTTCCGGAAATTCTTGGAATGAGTGACAGAATTTATGTCATGCATGAAGGAACAATAGCCGGAGAATTTGCCAAAGGGGTCAATTCCGAAGAAATTCTGCGATGTGCAATGGGAGTGCAATAATGCGAGCCAAGTCAAATACCAAATCTTTAAAAGCTGCGTTATTAAAGATTCAGCCGGTAAATTTAGTTTTTATAGTGATGCTGATCCTTTTTTCGTTTTCTGCTCCAAATTTCTTGTCGATGGAAAATGCTCTGAGCCTTGCACGTCAGGGTGCATTATTAATGATCTTGTGTATGGGTGTTATTGTTGTGAAGATTACAGGTGGAATGGATCTTGCTACCGGGGCAATTATGACGCTTGCCGGTATGATCATGGCCTGGACTATGGTAAAAATGAACGCACCTCTGCCTTTAGCCTGCCTTTTGGCTGTTCTGACTGCTGTTTTTTTTGGCTTTCTCAATGGATTCTTCGTTTCTGTTATGAAAATTCCCTCATTTATTTCGACACTGGGTACACAAGGAATTGCGATCGGATTAGCTTTGGGTTTAAATGAAGGAAATGTAATTGGGAACCTTCCTGCAGTTACCAGTGTCATTGGGAATAACGACTTTCTGGGAATTCCAAACCCTCTTTTGATCACCATTTTTGTCATTGTATTATCGTTTGTCCTATTGAATCATACGAAATTTGGAATGTATATCTACGCGATCGGTGGGAATGAAGAGGCACTTAAGCTTGCTGGCAAGCCTGTAGTACTTTACAAGATACTGGCATATGCCTACTCAGGATTAACAGCAGGTATTGCTGCGCTTATCCTGACTTCCAGGAATATGGCTGCTCAGCCAACTGTTGGATTGGGGATGGAATTTCAAGCTTTTGCAGGAGTAGTGCTTGGTGGTAGCTTCATGGCTGGAAGAGGCACAGTATCTGGGGCAGTATTAGGAGCATTAGTGATCCTTATCTTAAGGAACGGGCTAAATCTGGTCGGTATTCCAACCTATCTGCAGCTCGCTATCTTTGGGTCAGTATTGATTTCTGCCATCGTCATATCAACACTTATCGAACAAAACGCTCAAAAATGGTTAGAGGGCTAAGAGATGAAATCCAGTACAGCGGAAAAAGCTGAATTGAAGCAGGGAATAAATTTTAAAGATTTGCTAATCAAATTTTCCAGAGCTGGTGCTTTATTGCTCCTGTGTTTGGGTATTTCGCTTTTGAATCCAAATTTTCTTAAGCTCACGAACCTCATAAATGTACTCAGGACCGCTTCACCACAGATCATTATTGCATTTGGCATGACAATTGTTATGCTAACAGGTGGCATCGATCTTTCACTAGGTTCTGCAGTTACGCTAACAAGTGTAATCGCGGGGTATTTCCTAACACAAACTGAACTGCCGTGGATCATTGCGATCATCGCATCATTGGCCACAGGAGCATTATCTGGTTTGATCATCGGTTTGCTAATTTCCGTTATTAAACTGCCGCCTGCTGTAGCCAGTTATGGTATGTTGTGGGTTGATCGGGGATTAGCTTTCGCAATCATGGGAGCAAAACCTTTCTTTGATTTCCATGAGGATTTTAGATATCTTGGCCGAGGTGTCTTATTGGGAATCCCGTTTCCGATATGGATCGTTTTATTAATTTCTGTGGTTTTGATGCTTATATTAAAATTTACTACCTTGGGTAGAAATTTCTTTGCTTTGGGCGCAAATCCTCATGCAGCGCGAGCATCTGGTTTGACCGTTAAAAAAACCCTTCTTTGGGCTTTTGTTCTAAGTGGTTTGCTTGCCGCAACAGGAGGGATCATTCTGGCTGCTAGACTTAATGCGGTTGATCAGGATTTTGGAGTCGCATATCTCTTACCGGCGATCGCCAGCCCCGTTATGGGTGGAACAAGTATGACTGGCGGACAGGGTGGAATTGGGGGAACGATCATTGGATCTTTAATTATGATCGTTGTCTCAAATGGGATGAATTTAGTAGGTATTTCTTCTCTATGGCAGCAATTTGTAATAGGGATCGTGGTTATTCTGGCAGTATGGTTCGACGTCTTATTACGGAAAAAATCATAATCAGGCCATAGGATTTTAATAGTCAGAGGAGGTGATTTTAGAGAAAAATTTTGGTTAGTCTTTGAAAAGAAAAACAAAAAAAATTGGAGAAAACAAGATGAAGATAACAAAATTTGGTTTTGTGCTTGGAATGGTTCTCATTCTGAGCGTAATTGCATCAGCTTGCCAGCCAGCTGCAGCACCCGTCGTTGAAGAAGCTCCCGTTGAAGAAGCTCCAGCCGAAGAAGCGCCTGCAGCAGAAGCCCCAACTGCAGAACCAGTTGCCGAATCATATAAATTTGGTTTGGTAACCAAAGCATTGAATAACCCCTTCTGGGAATTAATGCATGAAGGTGCAGTAGCGGTTGCTGAAGCGAACAATTCGGAAATCCTTTACTTTGCTCCGACAACGGCGAATAACCTTGAAGAGCAAACCCGACTTGTAGATGACCTGATCACCCAAAAGGTCGATGGCATTGTGCTAGTACCGGTTGATTCAGAGGGCATCATTCCTGCTATCGAACGTGCGAATGCTGCGGGGATCCCGGTTGCATTGGCAAACACTAAAGCAAATGGCGGAGAATATATTACTTTCTCAGCTGTAGAGAACTATGATGCCATGACTGTGGTCGCAGAATACATGGTAGAGAAACTTGGTGGTAAAGGCAAAGTAGTTATCATTGAAGGTACCGCTGGTGCCCAAACGGCTATTGACCGCCTAAAAGCAATTAATGATGTGCTTGCCAAGAATCCAGATATCGAGATTGTTGCCTCACAAACTGCAGAATTTGCACGCGCAAAATCATTGGAAGTTATGGAAAACCTGCTCCAGACCTATCCCGAAATTGATGCAGTTTTTGCATGCAATGATGAAGAGGCTTTAGGCGCTATTGAAGCACTTGATGCTGCCGGACGGCTTGAAGGCACCATGGTTTCTGGCTTTGATGGAAACAGTGATGCATTAAAGGCTATAACAGCCGGACGAATGACCGTGACCATGTTCCAGAATGCTCCTGCACAAGCAGGGGATGCTGTCCAGGCATTGCTTGATTTCCTGGCAGGCAAACCGGTGGAAGAGCGAATTCGAACAGGTGCAGTATTAATTGACTCAACCAACGTTGCTGAATTTGAACAATATATCCAGAAGTAGAACTTCAAAAACTTTAACATAGTATAAAGTCAAACCTGAGGGGACAAACAAAATTTGTCCCCTCAGATGAATCCTCTGATTTTTCTTCTTTTTTGAAATATTTATAGGAATTTTGGAATTTGACGCAAGTTCAATTGTATTTTAAGTTTTATTGATGTTATTGTCATATCCTCTTTAGGAGAGATGCCCAAAATGAAGAATAGAATATTTCCAGGAATTGCCTTGTCCCCAAGACTGACCAAATTTGGTCCAGTCATGTTTTCTGGTCATCTTACAGATGGATTAAATGCAGTAAGCGCTGCGGGTTTTAAATATGCTGAACTAAGCATTAGATCAACTTCCGACATCGATCCTGAGGAATTAAATAATACTTTAGAAAGATTAAATTTAAAAATTACTGCTATTGCGACTGGCCAGGCTTGTCTGTTTGACCAGCTCTGCCTGGGGTCAGAAGATGATCAGTTTCGGAAAAAAGCAGTTGAACATTTTAGAGCAATTACATTACTCGCAAAAAAAATAAATTCGGGCGCGGTCATCATCGGGGGTATTCGCGGCAGGTTGGCAGGAAGTGATAGTGATTATCAGAAAAATTTCGATAATGGTGTGAATGCGATGCGTGAATGTGCGCACTGGACTGAAGCAAACGGAATTCCACTTTTGATTGAACCCATTAACCGTTATGAAACTAATTGGATTTTTACAGCTGCGGACGGAAGGGACTTAATCGAACGTATCGGCGTGAATTCTGTTAAACTTCTCCTGGATACCTTTCATATGAATATTGAGGAATCTAATATTGCTGATGCATTAATTGAAACAGGAGACCGATTGGGTTATGTTCATTTTGCTGATAATACCCGCCACGCCCCTGGACAAGGGCAAACCGATTTTAAAAGTATTCTTGCAGCATTGGAAAAAATAAATTATTCAGGTCCAATAATCGCAGAAGTTCTCCCTCTGCCAGATGATAAAACCGCAGTATTGGATACAGCAAAATTCTGGAAGAGTATGAATATATCTCTTTAAGTAAATATTAATATAATTGGCTATTTCGAAAGGATGAATGATGACCACATATAAAAGTCTCTTGCACCAGACTGTATCGACGACCAAAACAGATCTATGGAATGACTCCTGTTCAACAAAGGAACTTGCTTATGCTATTGAACATGGGGCGGTAGGCGCAACTTCGAATCCGACCATTGTACTGAATGTGCTTAAAGAGGAACTTCCTTCCTGGAAGCCAAGGATCTTGGAGATCATTCATGACAATCCAACCTGGTCGGAAGTTGAAATAACCTGGAAAATTTTCGAAGAAATTGGCGTTAAAGGATCTAAAACTTTGCTACCGGTATTTGAAGGCCTTCAAGGAAAAAAGGGCAGATTGTCAATACAAACCAATCCGGCAAATTATCGCAATTCGGATGAGCTGACCAAGCAAGCTGTTCATTTTGATTCACTTGCCCCCAACATACAAGTAAAAATTCCGGTAACTAAAGCCGGGATTCAAGCAATTGAAGAAACGACCTATCATGGTGTGAATATTAACGCCACTGTCTGTTTCACAGTACCGCAGGCAGTTGCAGTGGCTGAAGCGGTTGAAAGAGGATTACAAAGAAGGAAAGCTGAAGGAAAGCCAACTGAATCCATGACACCGGTCTGCACGATCATGATCGGAAGAACGGATGATTGGATCAAGGTGGTCGCGAAGAAAGAAAAGATCACCGTGACTCCCGGAGACCTGGAATGGGCTGGAATTGCATGTATGAAAAAAGCGTATACGATCTATCAATCACGCGGATTTCAGACCCGCTTGTTAGCTGCCGCTTTCCGAAATCACATGCACTGGTCAGAACTCATTGGCGGCGACCTTATCTTGACCATCCCTTATGAATGGCAGTTGCTCTATAACTCCAGCGATATTGAAGTGAAAGAGCGGATCAATGATCCTGTCGATGAAAAGATTGTCAATAACTTATACTCACATTTCAATGAATTCCGCAAAGCATTTGACGAAGATGGTTTAAAGGTTGACGACTTTGATTTATACGGAGCTACTGCCCGCACATTGAGAGGGTTTATAAATTCCTATCACGACCTTCAATCTGTGATCCGTGATTTTATGATCCCCAATCCAGATAATTAGGAGGTGATAATGGCAACGTTTATTGATGACCTGATCAGCAAAGCAAATGCAGCCCAAAAAACCATAGAATTTTGGCCGCAGGAAAAAGTTGATGAAATGGTTTTAGCAGTTGGCTGGGAGAATTATAGAATCGAGAATGCACAAGAAATTGCACAACTGGCTGTTGATGAAACTGGGATGGGCCTGTATGAGCATAAAGTGCTGAAACATCAGAACAAAACTCTGGGAGTTTTGAGAGATCTAAAAGATGTCAAAACAGTGGGAGTGATCGAAATTGATGAAAAAAAAGGTCTGATCAAGATCGCCAAACCTGTGGGCGTGATCGGCGCTTTAATACCAGTTACTAACTGCGAGGCGACTTTACCTGTTAAAGCGCTTTACGCTTTAAAAACGAGGAACGCTATAATTTTCGCACCTCATCCAAAGGCAAAGAAAACAGCAAGGCTGGTTTGTGAAAAAATGTGGGCTGGGTTAAAAAAAGTAGGTGCGCCAAAAGACCTGATCCAAATGCTCGATGAACCAACTATCGATCTATCTCAGGAATTAATGAGTAAAGTAGATCTTGTTGTGGCGACCGGCGGAGGACCTATGGTTAAATCTGCATACTCAAGTGGAACTCCAGCCTATGGAGTTGGTGCGGGCAATGCAGTGGTTATAGTTGATGAGACTGCAGACCTCCTTGCTGCCGCTGAAAAGATTTATAAAGGGAAAAGTTTTGATAATGCCACATCTTGCTCATCAGAAAATTCGGTAGCCATTCAAGCATCTGTATATGAAAAGGTGATGGCAGAATTAAAGAAACAAGGCGGCTACTTATGTGATGATGTCGAACGGGAAAAATTAAAGAAAACGATATGGCCGGACAACATTCATCTGAATAAAGATATTGTTGCGCAGCCAGTAGAAAAAATTGCTAATCTTGCAGGGATTAATATTCCAGCAGGAACAAAATTCTTGATGGCTGAAGGCAAGGAACTTGGAAGCGATAACCCTTTCTGCAAAGAAAAACTCTCTCTCGTTCTTACGGTCTGGAAATATGATCTGTTTGAAGAAGCAATCCAATTAATTGAATCCATTACCTCCATTAATGGACAGGGTCATAGCTGCGGCATCCATACGACACGCGACGATAGGATTATTGAATTGGGAACACGAGTCAAGGTCAGCCGTATTATGGTAAATCAGTCCCAAAGCTTGGGGAACAGCGGAAACTTTAACAACGGAATGCCATTTACATTGACATTGGGGTGTGGTACCTGGGGTGGAAATATAACAAGTGAAAATGTCAATTGGAAACATTTTATGAATATTACCTGGATCTCAAAACCGATTGAAATAAACAGACCTTCAGATCAAGAAATATTCGGTGATTATTGGAATAAATTCGGAAAATAAAGTTCCAAATTCAATCAGAAAAATCCAGTTTGAAATATTGTTTTCAATGCTGGATTTTTTATTACCACTTATTCTGTTATTAACAAAAAAACAATTATTCCCAGAAATGATAAAGGCATTATGCTAGTTGCAGCAAAAGATAGATAAGAAGCAATCCGATACCCTTTCTTTCGATATAAATAAGATCCAAGGCTGATATCCAACACAAGCATCATTAATGAAAGTACAGGCAACAATAAAAGACGCTCTGAAGGAGAAACTTCTGTCTCCGGCCCCGAGGGATTAAATCCAAGCGGAATACTGTCGCGGGAGGGGATGATAATACTTGTGGCAACCAACAAGGATATGGATAAGATTATCCCAACCAATAGCAGGGTTCGAATTACTTTATCTTTCAAAATAGCAGAAACCAGGAAATTGCCGCTCGTTGATTTAACAGATATTGGTGCAATTGAGCCAAGTTCTGCACTTTGATCAAATGCTTTTTGAAAACCGCGATAGTCTTTGGGAGAGATGGCATAGACTCGATCTAGAGTGGCAACTAAAAGCAGATTTAAAGCGCTTGAGGAAATAAATTCAATATGGCCAAGATCACTGTGGTAACGTGAACCAAGTACAGCTCCCTGGACGCTGAAAGGTGGAAGCGGCAGATCGTACACAAGGTCACTGGCAAGGCGAACCCATTCAATATTTGCTATAGGAATCAACACTTCCCTTAATCCCCATTGGATACCGATCCCTTCACGATCAACTGTATATTTGGAACGCAGCAAGGCAAAAAGTCGGTAAGCTACAACGGGGATCGGTAGGAAAATAAATACTCCTGCAATAAGGTAAAGAATGAACAACCTGCGCTCTTGCTGCAAGACAGCTTGAAGTATTAAAAATCCTACAGATCCCAAATTCAACAGTAATGCACCGAAATGCAGGATTAAACCACGTTGGCGAGGGGGTTTAAAGTTCTGTGCCATTATTTATCTGGGAAGCCCAAACTAATCGCTGAGACATTTTCCCAGTGATTCGCAAACCAATTGAACCTGGTCTTCAGTCATGACACCGGAGAAAGGAAGAGCAAGACTGCGATTGCCTAAATCTTCGGTAATTGGATAATCCCCTTTTTGATAACCGAATCGGTCCACCATGTAGGGTTGTAAATGGATAGGTAAGAAATACGGGCGCACTGGAATGCCAGCTGCTTCAAGTTTTTCAGCTGTTCTATCACGGTTAAAGCGCTCATCGATCCGGATGACATACACAAACCAGCTCATTCTTGTTGTTTCAGAGGAGACAAATGGAATTTCGATCCCATCAACAGCTTTCAAATGGGCGTTATACCATTTGGCTACTTTTTCACGTTCACTGATCAAATCATCGATCCGCTTCATTTGGGATAATCCAAGTGCAGAGCTCATTTCATCAAGGCGGTAGTTATATCCCAGGTGAGTATGCTGAAGCCAATTATCACCTGGTGCACGTCCCTGGTTTCGCAGGGCGCGCATCATGTCAGCGGCTTTTGAGTTGTTTGTAACAACCATACCCCCTTCGCCGGTGGTCATTTGTTTATTGGGGTAAAAGGCGAAAACCCCGAAATCGCCAAAAGTACCTGCCTTCTTATGGTTGAGTTCGGCACCGATCGCTTCACACGAATCTTCAATCAGCACAAAGTCATTCTCACGAGCAATGATTTCTAATTTGTTGTAATCCGCCGGTTGACCGAAAACGTCCACTGCCAAAACACCTCTAAGCTTCCCTGATCTATTGATTCCTTTTCGTGGAAGCCATCTTTTCATTTTGTCCATTTCCCCTGAAGATAGCTCTGCGACTGCCTGCCTGACTTTTTCTGGATCAATATTTCCCGTTGTGGGATCGACATCCACAAATACGGGAATGATGTTTTCAAACAGGAGCACATTTGAAGAGGCAACAAAGGAAAAAGGGGTTGTAATGACGTAATCCCCGGATTTAAATCCTGCCGCGCGAACGCATAAATGCAAACCGGCTGTTCCCGAGTTGACACCAATTGCATCCGTAACCCCTATATATTCTGCCACTGCTTTTTCAAAATCATCGATTTTTGGACCCATGCTTAGGTAATTGGTTTGCAGGACTTCAAGCACAGCTTGGCGATCTGCCTCATTGAGATCTGGACTGGACATTGGTACAAGATATTTCTGTTTTCCCATTAATTTTTAGTCCCTGGAACGATTAGATGATTTTGCAGAGAATGAAATCAGGATGGATCCTGATCAGATATATTTTCAAATGCGGGTTTGTCAGCCCCTTTTTCTTCTTCGCTTAACCTGAGATCAAGATGCTCTTCCATGGTCACCTGCCCCCGCAGGAAAGCGCCTTCTTCAGTTGAG
>Ga0105104_10002676_pt1 | contig 12893 bp, 9 predicted proteins | sample PPLLaktember2015_3_FD_87034 | JGI IMG/M metagenome (GOLD analysis project Ga0105104, IMG submission 87034) | Freshwater sediment microbial communities from Prairie Pothole Lake near Jamestown, North Dakota, USA - PPLs Lake P7 Core (6) Depth... | ecosystem: Environmental > Aquatic > Freshwater >...
ACGATCAACTTGGCGATCATCGGGTCATAAAACGGTGTGATCTCGAAGCCGGGATACACACCCGTGTCTACGCGTACGCCAGGACCGGTTGGCAGAAGGCTGTGCGTAATGCAACCCGTGGACGGCATGAAGTTATTATACGGATCCTCGGCATTGATGCGGCATTCGATGGCGTGACCGTTGAACTTTACCTCCTCCTGCTTGTAGCTCAGAGTACGCCCGCGTGCCACACGGATCTGTTCCTTCACAATGTCTACCCCTGTGATCATCTCGGTGACAGGATGCTCCACCTGCAAACGGGTGTTCATTTCGAGGAAATAAAAATTCTCGTCTTTATCGAGCAGGAATTCAATAGTGCCCGCGTTGACGTAATCCACCGCCTTGGCAGCCTTCACCGCCACGTTTCCCATGGCTTCGCGCAGCTCGTCATCGACAGCAGGGGAGAGCGCCTCCTCCAGCAGTTTTTGATGGCGCCGCTGTAAGGAACATTCGCGCTCACCCAGGTGGATCACATTGCCAAATGTATCGGCAAGGATCTGGATCTCGACGTGGCGCGCGCCTTCGAGCAATTTCTCCAAATAGACATTTCCATTGCCAAAGGAAGATTCCGCCTCGCGGCGAGCGGACTGCAAGAGGGCTGGCATCTCCTCCAGGCTTTTTACTTCCCGCATGCCCTTGCCACCGCCGCCTGCAGTGGCTTTGACCAGCAGCGGGAATCCGATTTGCGGAGCCGCAGCGAGCAGCTCTTCATCGCTCATGCTGCCCATGCCTTCCGTCCCCGGCACGACCGGCACACCTGCCTTGATCACGGTGGCGCGGGCTTTGGCTTTATCCCCCATCGCGGCAATCGACGATGGCTTGGGACCAATGAATGCGATGCCAGCTTCTTCACAAGCCTCGGCAAAATCATCCCGTTCGGCAAGAAACCCGTAGCCGGGGTGAACGGCGTCGGCGCCGCACTTGCGCGCGATCTCGATGAGCTTGTCTGCCCGCAAATACGATTCGCGCGAGGGAGCGGGTCCCAGCAAATAAGCCTCATCCGCGTAACGGACATGCAGGGCACTGCGGTCTGCTTCCGAATACACGGCAACCGTATCGACGCCCAGCTCCCGGCAGGCACGGATGATGCGGACCGCGATCTCCCCACGATTGGCAACCAAAACTTTTTGGAACATGACTACACCTCCTTAGCTGTTAGCACTTAGCTGTTAGCTAAGTGCTAACAGCTAATCGCCCATAGCTAATCGCTTAGAGCGGAATATTCCCGTGCTTTTTCGCCGGGTTGCTGTCGCGCTTGTTGCTCAGCATCTCCAGCCCGTTGATCAGACGTGGACGCGTCTCCTTTGGCTCGATCACATCGTCAATGTAACCGCGTTCCGCCGCGACATAGGGACTGGCAAATTTCTCACGATATTCAGCCACCAGCTCAGCTTTTTTCTTGACCCGATCCTTTGCTTTTTCCAGTTCCTTGCGGAAAATGATATTCACCGCGCCGTCCGGTCCCATCACTGCGATCTCGGCCGAGGGCCACGCCAGGTTCAAATCGCTGCGAATGTGTTTGGACGACATTACACAATACGCGCCGCCATAGGCCTTGCGGGTGATGATCAATAATTTCGGCACGGTCGCTTCGCAATAGGCAAAGAGCAGTTTCGCACCCGAACGGATAATGCCGTGATGCTCCTGGTTGGTCCCCGGCAGGAAGCCCGGCACGTCTTCGAATGTAATGATCGGAATATTGAAGGAATCACAAAAACGCACAAAGCGCGCGCCTTTTTCGCTGGCATCGATATCGAGCACACCAGCCAATACAGCCGGTTGATTTGCCACAATGCCCACCGAGTGCCCGCCCAGACGCGCAAAACCAACCACGATGTTCGCGGCGTAGTTCTCGTGGATCTCAAAGAACTGCCCGCCATCGACGATCATGCGGATGAGTTCCTTGACATCATACGGCTTGTTTGGGTCGTCGGGGACGATCGTATCCAGACCCTCGTCCATGCGCAGCGGGTCATCGCTCGGCAGGAATGGCGCGTCTTCCATATTGTTTTGCGGAAGGTACATGAGCAGTTTGCGGATCAAATACAGGGTGTCCGCCTCGCTATCGGCAGCGACATGACAAACACCGGATTTTTCCGAATGCACGCTGGCTCCCCCCAACTCCTCGAACGACACCTCTTCATGGGTGACCGCCTTGACAACGTCCGGTCCGGTCACGAACATGTAGGAAGTGTTACGCGTCATAAAAATGAAATCGGTCAGTGCCGGAGAATAAACGGCTCCCCCCGCGCAGGGTCCCATGATCGCTGAAATCTGTGGGATCACACCCGAAGCCAGCGTATTCCGCAGGAAGATATCGGCATATCCCCCGAGGGCAACGACTCCCTCCTGAATGCGCGCGCCGCCTGAATCGTTCAAGCCGATCATGGGGGCGCCGTTCTTCATCGCCATCTCCATGACCTTACAGATCTTCTCCGCGTGGACCTCGCCGAGACTGCCGCCCAACACCGTGAAATCCTGCGAGAAGACGTACACGAGGCGGCCTTCAATTGTGCCCCAGCCCGTCACCACGGCATCGCTCATGAATTTTTGTGAATCGAGATTGAAGTCATGGGTACGGTGCTGGACAAAAGCGTCCATTTCACGGAAGGAACCTTTGTCCAGTAAAAGATCGAGCCGTTCGCGGGCCGTCAAGCGACCCTTTTTGTGCTGCGATTCGATCCGTTCCGGTCCACCGCCCAGACGCGACCGCGCTTTTTGCTCACGTAAGTTCTGTATATTCGTTTGGTTGCTCATGTTCCTCACTTCTGATGAAAAATCGTCTGGTCTTGCGATTGAATGCGCTGCCAAATGTTACTGCCAGTAACAGGATGGACACTATCAATGCGAATGACAGGTTTGGCCTGGGCGCTTCAAAAAATATACGTTCGATCCAGTATGCCACCAGCCACAGGAGGATGGATACAGGGATCGCCACACGGGTCCATCGTCTTCCGCTGAATAAACCCCACAGGAGCACGCCTCCCACGACAGCCCAGCCTGCTCCCGCTATGGACAGATACAGCGGGCTGAGACGGGCGCCAAATTCATTCAGCACGTCCCACCAGCGCAGGGCTGCTAGCAATCGGACCAGGCCCCACACCGATAGACTTAACACCAACCATAGGAGCAGGGTTACACCGAAAGGTCGTTTTCCAGACATGGATTTAGCTTCCTAAAACGGGACCAGGCACCGGCTGGGCGCGCAGCGCAGTCCCGCAACAAAATGGCAAATTATTATTCATCCCCGGGCGCGCGATAGTGCATGAGTTGTTTTCCACCGTAGAAAATATCCTGCGGTTCCAAATATTCATTGAATTGACCCTTATAAGGCTGCTGATCCAGGATCACCGGGTTGGCAAGTACATAATCCAGACCGATATTATAAAGATATTCACCGCCCTGATGTGCCTGTAACGCCTGGAAATAAGGATAACTATTGATCAAGCCATCCATGTTGAGCACAGTGCGATCCTGGATGAAGTAACCGACATTGCCGCCGCCGGTCAAGCCGATCAGGCTGCCAGGTTCCGTGTGCTTTTCGAGCAGCGGGACAATATCCATGTAGGGAGCATCTGCTGACCAGTGATTATATGGCATCATACTTCGGATCTGCTGCCAAAACGAGATACCCATGCTGATCCCGGCATAGGCGACAAGCCCCCAGGCAACCCACTGCCGGTATGGGAGCCTGCGAATTAACGAATAGAGTATGCCAAATATGAGACTGAATGTCAAAACCGTAATGACCAACTGGCTGACCCAGTACCATTCCTTATGCGCCGCATATCCCAGCATGCTGTAGTAAAGGATTTGCAGCCAGGCACTGCTCAATAGCGGGATCAGGCTCATTTGTGCGATAGCAACTTTCCCCTTTTTGCGGTTCGTAAGCAGGAGGAGATAAAAAATAATTGCAAACACCGTGAGGAGCAGCAGATATCGCCAGACATCCACGATTGGCAAAATCTCCCACATGCGCTCCGCCCAGCCGCCAACGATCCGTGAGACGGGTCTCCAGGCGTTTTCATCTGTAATATAGCTTAAGCCAAAGAAAGATAATATATCGCGCGATGAGCCGCCGTAGGCGCGTCCCGGAAGTGATGCCCACCACTGCTTGATCTGTCCGCTGACCGGGGAGGTCGTTCCAAATGCGATCTTGCTCCACACCATGTAAATACCCAGTGTGCCCAAAACAATGCCATAGTACAGCGCCCCCTCACCGAGCCACTTCTTCCAATGATTGCGCAAGGTATCCAGAGGCTTTTCTTGACGGTCCGATGATAAAAGCGGGCTTGTGCGCAAACCGATGAACAGGAACCGGCTCATCCCGAAGAACAGGAACGTTAACCCAAGATCGATCAAAATCGTGAGACGCGAGAAGGAGCCCTGCACCAGTCCAAGCTGCAGGCTTGCCATCATGAGGATGCCGGTTATGGCTGAACCTGTGATGCTAAACAAGATCAAGCGCTTGAATAATTCACCTGCTCTCCTCAAAATCGAGGGTTGGTACAAACCGAACAAAAATGCGCATGGAATTTTGACGACCAAACTCAAAGCCATCATCATCAAAGCCACATCGACATATTCGTAATAACCGGTGATGCCCACGCGCAGGATGAATGCAAGCAGAGTCAGGATGACGACTGACGCAATGTCGAATGGAAGAAAAAAACGCAGCGGACTGCCGCGAAACACGATCCAAAATCCCACGATCCCTGCCAGAAAAACAAGATCCAGACGGCTGAACATTGCCAGCACCGCGATCACTGCCAGGGTGATGATTTGCTTTCTGGAAACCTCGCTTTTCCGCCAGGATAACTCGAATTCATACAGCTTATAAACTAGCAATACGACGAAGAACGCTGCAATGCCGGATTCCAGTCCATTTTGATAGAGAGTAGTTAGAACATCACGGCTGAAGACCCAGAACAACGCAGCGATCGCCCCAATGGCTGGCATAAAGATCCTGCCGATCAACCGGTAGAGCAGAATGGCGGTCGCTACCGAAAGTCCGCTCATGACCAGCAGGAGGACGCGCAAAGGGAGGATCAGGTCAAAGCGTGCCAGGGCAAAGATCGGTACACAGACCAGCATCCACAATGGGTGATAGCCGTTCGTCTGATTGATACCATCGAATGTACTGCCATGGCCTTCGCTGATGTTCTGCGCAACTTTGAAGTAGTAGTAGGCATCATCGCGTGTGAACCAGCGCCACGACAGGTTGTGCGCATCTGACAACGCTGCGTACAAACTGATCGACATCACAACGACGATTAAAATTGTTTCAAACCAGGGGAATCGTTTCATAAGCGAAGCAATCCTGTGGACAAGCATAGCGGGTCCTGTGGATCAATGAATATCCAGGGTGATCTTTCCAAAATTTTCATTCCTCCACAAACGCTCCTGCGCGAGCGGGGCATCTTTGAGGGGATACGTCCTGTCGATCACCGGCTTTAATTCTCCGGCGACGATCAAATCCATCACTTCCTTGAAATCGCTTAAGGTACTCATCGTCGAGCCAAGGATACTGAGATGTTTGGCAAAGACATAGCGATTGTCAATTTCAAACTTTGGTCCCCCGCTGTTGCCCACCGTCAGGAGGCGGCCGCCCTTGCGCAGGGCGCGCAGGCTGAGCATAAACGTCGTACCGACGTTATCGACAACCACATCCACGCCGCGCTTGTTTGTAGCAAGGAACGCGGCTTTCGACCAGTCTTCTTCTCGGGAACGGTCGATCAGGACGTCGGCACCGATGGACTCTGCCATCTCCAGCTTCTTCGCACCCGAACCCACGACTACGACCCGGGCGCCGATCCATTTGGCGATCTGTACGCTGGCAGTATTGACACCCCCTCCCGCTCCAACGACGAGGACCGTTTCCCCTTTCTGCAGGTTCCCGCGTTTTACGAGCGAATGCCAGGCCGTTTGATAGACCAGTGCAGCCGCCGCAGCCTGGTCGAAATCAAAATCCTTCGGCAGGCGGTACAACTGCCTGACTGGCACGGATACATACTCTGCATAGGTACCACGGAGCGTCTCGCCGAGCAAATGCCAATCGCGGCACATGTTGTCTTTCCCAGCCAGACAAAACTCACATTCACCACAACCAAGGTTCGCATCGATGACAACATGATCGCCAACACTTAATTCGTTTGAACCGCGAAGGGGCGAAGGGTGCGAAGCCTCGCTGCCAAACGCAATAATTTCTCCTGCTCCATCCGCGCCGTTGATATGGGGTAATTCCAATTTCAAGCCGGGCCAGCCGTTGCGCACCATCACATCCATGCGGTTGAGCGCCGCGGCCCGTAAACGGATCAAGGCTTCAGCGCGTTTTGGTTCAGGAGTTGGGAAATCAGTGTATTCCAGCACCTCAGGTCCGCCGTGCTGGCGAAAAAGAACAGCTTTCATAAGATTATATACTGACCTTTGTCATCTCTACGGACACAGCCAACCTAAATCGCCAGAATGCCAGAGTTGGAATTGTAATGTACCTTTTTCATTTCGGACCTCACACATGAATTTTCCCCACTCCTGCAATTGGGTGTCAATCCGAGAGAGAATGCCGCTATCCAAATCTCCCCTAACAATCACAACAACATCGCGTTGAGTTATCAGATCTGCTGCACTGGCAGAAAGCTGATCCGTTTCCATAGATAGATTAATGAGTTGCCTGGGTGAATCAGGAATCAGATATGCTTTTTGAATGATTTCCATGCCATCTGTGTTCCAACCGGGCGGACCAACAAACGCATAGGATTTTGGTGGAGTATTTGTATTAGCATTGATTTCACGCACCGTTTTTACGAACATTGGGGCAAGGCTGTGATATTGTGCCATGTTCCTGATATCAATAACATAGGTGTGATACAGATTAACGATTATGATCAAACCCACGGCAAGATTCACAATCACCTTTCGATTTACATTAAAAAGAGACTTTGCGGTTTCAGCACTCCATGTCAGCCCGAAGACAACGAACAGAGTGAACCATGGAAGAAGCAGAAACATGCGTGTGGTGGTAGGGAAATTACGTCCATGCGTGGCGCCCACCGTGAAAAACATCATCAGGAAGCTCAGGGCCAGAAACAGGGCGGATTTGTTGCGCTGGAACACAGCTCTTATGAGCAGCACAATTCCCATCACGACAAACGCGCTGCTGAGTGGATCCAGGTATCCGCTGGAAACATAATGTGATTGTTCCGGAATATATAAAAAGGAAAGCGAAGAATACAGCATATTGCGTAGCACATTTTGGACGAGCAATCCGATCGAATCACTGGCATTCGTGTACAAGAACGTGCCCGGAATCTTGGCCTCCCAATACCTGGACTGGATGACCAACGGATAGATCAAAATCGATGCAGAGCCAATCATCTGCATCCATCGTTTGAGAGATTCTTTGTTTACAGGCGGGAGAAAGATAAAAAATCCTAAAACCGGCAGCGGGAGCACGTACAATGCGGCAGGATAAAGATAAAAACATAATCCCATTGCAAGGCCCGTTACAGAAAAGGCCATGGCCTTCATAGATTTCAAGGCCCAGGTAAATGATGCCAGCACCAAACTCATGGCTAGGAGCGCCTGTAGATTGTTATAACCGATCTTCGAGAATGACAGAAGGTAATGCGAAAACCCCAGGAAAACAACGGTAACGATGGCAATTCTGCGCGGCACAAAAGCCTTGAAGAAATAATAAAAGAGTGGCAGCGAGCATGCAACCAGAAACGGGTTGCTAAAGCGCCACCCAAAATTGTGATTATCAAACAACTTCATGAAGACGTTTTGGATATAGGATGATAAATAGGGATGTGTTCCGTAAACGAAATTTCCATTGAAGGTAGTATTGATCAGCTCCCATGCAGATCGGTTGTCGAGAATATTCAGAATTTCCATATAAAAGCTATATTCATCGCCGATGACCACATAGTGCCAACTGTCAATATTCCAGGTTAATGCCACAAGTGAAGCGATAATTACCCAAAAGATCAATGGTGTCTCTTTTCGATGTCGTAGAAAATTGATGCCAGCTAAAACAAAAAGGAAATAAAGTATGAAACCAGATTGGTTCTCGCCAAAAGAGGCATATAACGCCGCACACAAAGCAAGGACAAACAAGGCGCCGTCAAGAATAAATCGTCCATGGGTTTTAAAGCGATTCCAAAGAGACTCGACAGAGTAATCCAACAGGGTACGACCGGCAATGAAAAGAACGAGCGCCAGGAGCAAATCCCACCCGGGTATTCTCCCGCTAAACAGCATCCATACGGCGCTCAGGTCGACAATGACAAGTGCGCTAATCAGTAAGTAATACCCCTTTCTGGATCGTTGTTTATCAGCCTGATTTTTTGTTGATTCAATTGTTCCCAGGTTCATATTGGAGAATACTAATAAGGGGCTATTACGCCAAAAGAATACAGCCAGTGCCACAAACAAAGTGGCGATAAATATCAGTAAAAAGTATCGCGGATACGCCAGCGATTTCAGAATCGCGGTATTCCACCAAAACTCATCTACAGCTTCAATGCTAATCGGTTTTTCCAGCCATCGATCTCGAATAACGAAATAAGACGGGATTAAACTGGTGAGCAAAATGATGCCAAAAAATGCTATTTTCCACCACGGCACAACGTTTTCTTTAGGTTTGACGTTGTGGCTGACTAGCTCAACGTCACTTAACCTGCGTTCCAACTCATCAATTCTTTGCTTTAAGGCATGATTTTCTTTTTCTAGCGGTATTTCATCAGTGGATGCATTGTTGAACATACTAAGCAGTCTTCCTTCGAAAATATATTATTTGAATCCGAGTTCACTCCTGGAAATGACCAGCCTTTGGATCTCGCTCGTTCCCTCATAGATTTCCGTGATCTTGGCATCCCGGAAGTAACGCTCCAGGGGCAGTTCCCTGCTGTAGCCCATCCCGCCATGAATTTGTACAGCTTGATGGGTCACATACATCGCGGTTTCGGAGGCGAACAACTTCGCCATGGAGGCTTCCAGCGAATAACGCCTGCCCTCCTGTTTGGATCTTTCTTTCGCCAGCGCCGCGTTGTAGATCAACAGACGGGATGCCTCGATGCGCGTCTTCATATCGGCGATCTTGAATCCGGTCCCCTGGAAGGCTCCGATCGGTTGACCGAACGCCTCTCTCTCGACCGCGTATTGGCGCGCCGCTTCGTAAGCCGCCTCCGCGATCCCAAGCGCCTGCGTCGCGATCCCGATGCGACCCGCATCCAGCACGGTCATGGCGATCTTGAAGCCGTCCCCTTCCTCGCCGAGACGATTGGCAGCGGGCACACGGCAGTTCTCGAAGATCAACTCACTCGTGGCGGAGGCACGGATCCCCAGCTTGGGCTCCTTCTTCCCCCGCGTCAGACCAGGCGTGTTGCCTTCCACTAAAAACGCAGTAATGCCCTTCTGGTTTTGCTGCGGGTCCGTCATCATAAAGACAACAAAGTAATCCGCCACGGGACCACTCGTCACCCAGGACTTGCGGCCGTTCAGGACATACGAGTCGCCGTCACGCCTGGCAAGGCTTTTCATCGTCCCGGCGTCTGAGCCGCTTTGCGGTTCCGTCAGCGAGTACGCTCCAACAGCTTGTCCCGAGGCGATCGGTGTGACGAATTTCTTCTTCTGTTCTTCCGTCCCAAATTTCATGATGCCATGACAGTACAACGAATTGTTCACCGACATAATGACGCCATGCGAGGCATCCGCTTTGCAGATCTCCTCGAGCGCCAATACATAGGCGAGTGCGTCCATGCCTGCGCCGCCATATTCTTCCGGGACCTCGATCCCCATAAAGCCCATCCCGCCCATTTTCCTGATCGTCGCATGCGGGAATTCCCCGCTCTCATCGAACTCCGCCGCGATCGGAACGATCTCGTTCTGCGCAAAATCACGCGCTGCATCGCGTATCATTTTGTGCTCTTCACTCAGGGAAAATAAAGCAAATTCAGACATATACCTCCAATGGCTTCTCTCTCGGGATTATACCCCGTTGGAGTAGAGGAGACCGTCACAACTCTCTGATAAAATAGACGCATGACGGAGAGCATTTTGGCAGGCATTTAGGTCATTTTGGGGAGGATTTATGGATGTAACACCTACCTCTGACGAAAAAGTGATGGCAGCACTGTCACACGGTTCAATCCTCCTTGCATTTTTAGGACCGATTGTCCCGGCGATTGTTTGGATGTCCCAGCGTAAAAAATCGAAATACGTTTCCTTCCATGCCCTCCAGGCAATGGGCTATCAGACGCTCATGTTCTGGCTTTGGATCGTGGTGGGAGTTTTGATCACGGTGTTTGCAATGTGCCTGGCATTCCCATTAGGGATGTTTATTATGGAAAATTCCCGCAATGCAGGCGTAGCCCCCTTTGCTGTTCAAATCTTTATTTTTCTATTCATATTCGGTTTCATGGGCTTATTTTTCCTGACGGGAATTGCCGGTGCAATCTTTTGCTTGACCGGACGCGAGTTTCGCTATCCATTGCTGGGGAAATGGCTGGAAAAGTACTTAGCGTACGATCTGGAGCCGGGCTCCCAACTGGACGAAGCCCAGGAAGATCACTGGGTGGCGGGGATCTGCCATGCGATGGCAATCCTGCAATTCTGGGGGATCGTGACGCCGCTGATTGTGTGGTTCACTCAAAAAGAACGTTCCGCCCGTTTGCGCTTTCAGGCAATGCAGGCATTTGTGTACCAGTTAATTGCCTTTGCCGCGTACATGCTGGGGATGGTACTCTATATGTTTTTTTTCTTTGGGATGTTCCTCATACCTTTGGCTGTATGGCAGACAGGTGGAAGCAGAGAAATTCAAGGCCCCGCGGGTCCGATCATGCTTATTTTCTTTGGTGTCATGATGCTCTTTTGGCTCGCCTTCACGATCCTGATGCCAGTTTATTATCTGCTCGCAGGCTTTGCGAGTGTACGCGTAATACAAGGCCGGCCCTTTCACTACCCCATCCTGGGTAACCTCCTTGAAAAGCGGATGGGACCCTCTCCAACGCTGGAGCGTATAGCATGACCGGGCAGACGGACCTCAGCCCCACTTCTGACGAACGAATGATGGCTGCACTCGCACACTTTTTTGGCACCCTGGGGGCATTGATCGTTTGGCTGATGCAAAAAGATAAATCCCGTTTTGTCCGCTTTCAGGCAGTGCAAGCGCTGGCTTTTCACTTCATCGTCATGGTAGTGATGATCGTGTTGTTCGTCTGCTTATTTGGCGTGATGTTCATCGGCATGTTCGGAACAATGTTCGCTGCTTTCAATAACAGCACATCGCCTGAGAATCTCAGTCCATTGATGATGTTTCCATTCATGTTCCCAGCCTTAATTTTCACCTGTATCTTTCCTTTTTCTCTTGCGCTTCTCATTACCCAAATCGTGGCAGCTGTATCTGTTTTAAGCGGTAACAATTTCCGTTATCCATTCCTGGGCGCGCAGGTCGAAAAGTTCCTGGCTGACTAATAAATCCTGCAAACACCGAGCGTTATAACTATGAACATCTCACCCACCACAGAAAACCGCATCTGGGCCGTCCTCTCGCACCTTTCTGCCCTGACGTTTGGCATGGGCATTCTTTTGCCGATCATTGGCTGGTCAGACCAGCGCCGCAAGTCCAATTACGCCTCGTTCCAGACATTGCAGGCACTCGGGTATCAGTCGCTGGGCTTTACCGTTTGGATCCTGTCTTATCTGGTGATCGCCATCCTGGCTGCGATCATCGTGCTCATCATAACTGGTGCCAGAGATGGAAGCGAAAATCCGGATGCAGCCATGGCTCCCTGGGCGATCGTTTTTTCCGTTGTCATGCTTGGATTCCTGGCGCTCTATCTTCTTTTGCCAATCATTGCCGCGTTCGCCTGCGCCCTTGGGAAGGATTTTCGTTATCCGATCATGGGAAATCGTCTGGCAAGTTATCTGGGGTATGACCCCATTCAGAAAGCGGAAGAACAAACCTGGCTGGTCGAAGATCATGAATTCCGCTGGGTGGCAGCCATGGGACATATCAGCGTCCTGATCATGATCTGGGGCATGCTCGCGCCGCTGACCGCCTGGATCCTTTATGGCAAGCGCAGTCTGTTCCTGAAGTTCCAGTCCATCCAGACGCTGGTTTACCAGGCGCTGGTCACGATCCTTTATTTTGCAGGGACATTTCTGTACATCGGGGGACTCTTTGCAGTACTTGTTTCAACAGGAACCCTGGGGCTTTCCGAGAGCGGTTCATCGGTCGGGATCGTTGGTATCGTTATCTTTGGTACGATGCTGGCATGCGGCGGCGTGATCATCTTGGTGATCCCCCTGCTGCATATCCTGGGACAATGGGCAGGCTATCGTGTATTGAAAGGCGACGACTATCGTTATCCAGTAGTCGGACGTTTAGTCCACAAATGGATTTCCAAAACATCTGCGAGTGAATAAGAAGATGGACTCGATTCTTCACCACGGAGAACACGGAGTCCACAGAGAAGGCTTTTAAAATTCTCCGTGAACTTCGCGAAGCATACTCGAAGAGTGCTGTGATTTCCGTGGTGAAAAAAACTAAATTAATTAACCATTCCCTAAATCGTCATCGAGGAGAAACCTGCATGAAAATCTTAATTGCAACCGACATGGAAGGTATCACCGGCGTCACCACCTGGGAACAGGTCACGCCCAGCCACGCAGAGTACGCGCGTTTTCGTAAGCTGATGACTCAGGATGTGAACGCTGCCGTTCGCGGCGCCTGCGATGCCGGCGCAGACGAGGTCATCGTTGCGGATGGGCATTGGAACGGGTCCAATATCTTGATCGAGGAACTCGACTCACGCGCAGTATTGAATTCAGGCTCCCCTTCTCCCTTTTCGATG
>Ga0105104_10002678_pt1 | contig 12884 bp, 12 predicted proteins | sample PPLLaktember2015_3_FD_87034 | JGI IMG/M metagenome (GOLD analysis project Ga0105104, IMG submission 87034) | Freshwater sediment microbial communities from Prairie Pothole Lake near Jamestown, North Dakota, USA - PPLs Lake P7 Core (6) Depth... | ecosystem: Environmental > Aquatic > Freshwater >...
AAAACCTAAAAGCATTGGTATTGTTTACCATATCAATGATCTTTTCTAAAATAAGACGTTTGGTAGGGTAGTTGGGTTGTAGAGCTATAACAAAAGCTATTACGTCATTATCCTCAATTGCAATTTTCAAACACCGAATAAAAGTAGTTCGTGTAAAATCTTGGTCTTCTTGTGGTGAACTTGCTATAACGTATAGTTTTTTACCCGTGCGAGTATCTTCTACAAGATCGTTGAAATCATGAGTTTTACAGCCAGTTAAGCTAGAAATAATTGTGGATTTCCCAGAATTACCGTCGCCGATAATCAAAATAAATGGTTTCATCGTAGTCCTCCCCCAATACTAGAAATAGCGGAAAAGTCGGTTGAAACGAAGCTTTCAATTATGGCAATTATACACCCGCAAGCAATTACGAACAAGACATAACTCATTCGGAGCATTTTAAGAACTAACTTAAGGTAACAATCTAGTAGAAAATTACATCAACTTTTCTTAATTCTGATTCCACACCATATCGTAAATTACCTTCATATCATCCAATCTCTGTAAACGCTGCCTGTCTTTTTCTTCTTGTAGCCCTGCAATTAACTTTCTGAAGATTTCATGTCGGTAGTATTCCCAATCCCAATCAGTCAGTTTTCTTTCCAGCTTCTTTTCCAGTTCCGGCGCTAGTATCGGTTTCAGCATACCAAGAATTCCCATGAAAACGATAACCGGCATAAAATAGGTTACTGCATCTTGCCATTTATCCATTGTTTTTACCTCCCTGTTCTTCAATGTGTTGTTTCACCTGGAGATTGAACATAGCCGCACTGTTTGTCAGAAGCCAGCAGAATCCGGTCGTTATCTGTGGAACAACCTCCGGAGGTTGAACGTTGCGGAGCTTAACCCGGAAAAAGCCTTTCTCCGGATCAGCGTCAATCACCATCTCACCGCCGCTAACAAACCCGGCTGTTATCTGTTTGCCCTGTTCTATCATTTGTTTGGTTTGCTGTTCATGGTTATTCATCATTGAATGCCTCCTCGATATCTTCTTTCGAAGCTTTATTTGTTTTTCCCATTGGCTGCGGGCCTGGTTGGAATCCGGGTTGTGGCTGCTGATAGGGTGGACCTAGTGGCGGCATCATACCGGGCATCATTCCCCCCATAAAGCCTCCCATCATCTGCGACATCATATTCTGTAGATGAGGCTCAATAAGCCTTGTCATCATGGAACCTACCGGGTCGGGAGAAGCGTTAACCGCCTGATTCTTTACAGTACCGAGGATTTGCGGCATAGCCTGTGACAGCACCTGCTGGGCGGCCATTTGCGCTGTCTCATAACCACTACCTTGCATGGCTCTGGCTGCTTCGGCTTGTCCTTTCTGGAAAGTAGCTAATAAATCAGTTAGCGGTTTCACGGACTCGCTAAACATTCTAAGTCCCATCATTGGCACGCTCATACCGGCCAAGAATATCTTCCGGTCCCGAATGTTCCCATCGAATATCTCAGCCACATCAGCCTCCAGCCATTCCGGGAGTACCGATTCTCTTTCTTTACGGATCGCCAGAGTATTGTCTTTACCAGGAGGCGATGCCGAAGTATCTTTACCTGCTTTTACCCTTTTTCTGATGCGTTGCCTGATAAGAGATGGGGAATACCCGCGGGCCTCGATATCTTTCTGACTTAAGCCTTCTTCTAGCAGATCATCTACTTCCTGGCTCAGGTTTTCTTCTTGATCTTTATCTGTCATGTTTTTCTCCTTATATGAATGTATTTGCATATCTACTTAGATTGGATTTCCTTTTCTTGCATAGCTGGTATTCATATCTGGTATCGTGCCGAAGTTAGCTATGCGATTATTCCATCATCCCCTCTATTGGGCCCCGGAGGGGGTGACCCAGTTCTCTCAATTGGGTCATATCCCTCCGGGATTGATGAACCTTACTTTAAAACCTTTCATAGCTCTTATTTATGATTAACTCATTGATTTACCGCATAAGCCGGTAATGTGCAGGGAATAAGGGATTTTGTATGTAGGGGCTTGCCGGAAGAGTTTTGATCATCAAAGCTCCTCCAGGCTAAGTCTCAATGTGAGATTGTCTTTAGCAGACTGGTGAGGGCTTTGTATCACACAAGGCGATACTGGTAAACGCCTTAAGTCGGGCATTAGCCGAAAGGGTAATGCTCAATGACTTTACCATCGGGCGTAAAGGTTTCCTTACTTATCTTAAGTCTCTCGGCGGGTCAAATATCGTAAAGGTAGTACCTGCCGGCGGTAATGCCAGCGGGGTGCGGATTACTGACAAACGGCTTAAGGTGGTCTGCGGAGCTAATACCAGTTTCCTTGACGATATGGCATGGATAGGGGACAAAACACCCATAAGCCTCTGTGAAGTCAGGGTAAGCCCATCCAACACCGTCAGTCCTAACCTCGGAGCATTGGAGCTATCGGAAGCCCTGTCAAGGGTCGTGCCATTTACTTCCAAAGAGGATACCAGACCAGTCTTACAATGTGTCCTTTTCAGAGTAGCAGACGGCAAACTCACAATCGTGAGCGCCGATGGTTTCCGGCTTTCCGTGGTTAAGCTGGACTTTGACGGCGAGGATGGGCAAGTCCTGATAAATCGGGATGAGCTAAAGGGTGTTATCAGTGCCTTACGGCGTGCTTATCGGGTAAGAGTGAGCTTTGAGAAAAGCGGTGAAAGTCTTGACGGCATGAGCTTGGTACTGGATACCGAGCTAATCCGCTATAAATGGCGGAGTGCTGACGGCAACTTTCCCGAATATGAGAAGCTCCTACCCGCCGAGTTCAATACCTTTGTTAGCTTTGACGCTAACGAGGCAATCAAGGCGGTAAACTCACTCAAGGTATTGTCGGATAGCAAGGCATACCCGATAGACCTCACCATCGGTAATGGCAAGCTCACCATGTCCAGTCCTGATGATAAAGGACAGACGGAAATTCCCGCCGATACTCTGGGCGATGGCAAGATACGCCTTGACGGCGGTTATCTGGCTGATGCCTTGAGGGCTTGTGGCGGGATGGTGGACTTGAAGCTGGTAGACGGCAAGTCACCTATGCTCTTTACTTCACCTGATTATGAGCTGGTGGTTATGCCCATGCTCACCAACGAGAGCCAGAAGCCGACAGGTGAGGAACAGACCGCCGAGCCGGAAGCCGAGCAAGCCGAGGCAGAACAAGCCGAGGTTGAGGAAGCCGAAAAAGCCCAAGCGGTAGCCGAAGCCGAGGAAATCACCAAGACCGAGAAGCCTAAACGGAAGCACAAGGCCAAAGAACCAGTCGCCGTGTAACTATAAGCCTAATATGAACGCTTGAACTCACAAAACAGCCAACGCAGGAAAGCGGGGGAGACCCCGCTTTTTTGCTATTCAGGGGATATTCCGACCCCGATGCGGGGGTGGGAGTATCCCCTTTCTTTTTTGGTTGAAAAGGGCAGGGGGAGTGTTGATGCCCGATGGCAGTGCAGGGCACGATGGCAGGGATAGCACCAGCGGTTGCGTACTTTTGGAAGTCCAGTGGGACAGTTGCATGGTACGAACAACAACCAAAGAGAGTAGGCACTCCCAAAACAACAGAAGAAAGAAGGTGTAACTATGTCCATAAAATGGAATCCTCTTCAGGCCTATGAGGCAATGGACAAGGTTGAAGAACAGATCAGTCAGGTTGTTAAGCCACTGGAGAAAGCTAGAACCATTGCACGGGAAGCCTTAAACGTCCCTAACCTTCCCCAGTATGTCACGCAACATATAAACCGGATTATCGGGGATATCGACCAGGCTATCGGCGGTAGCCAGTGGAACCAGACCGGCCGGCTGAAGGCAGGGATAGAGTCCGTCCGTAATGATTTACCCAAAGATGCTATAGAAGAAGAGAAAAAGAAACTGGAAAGCGGAAGCCAGCTAAGTTTAGTGAACTAAAGCGCCGGAGTCCGAAGGGGTAACTATGCCCTAAAAAGGAGAAAAATGAATGCACTATTCGTAATCAATGCTACTTTCAACACTGGCCAGATTATCGCAACGAGAGGAGTTTACGATCTCGCGTGTGAGAATCCTGACTTTGCCCAGTTCATTCAGAACTCCCTTAATCGCCACGTAAAGGGTGACTGGGGTGATGTGGATGAAGAGGATAAGCAGACCAACAACCAGGCGATGAAACAAGGCACTCGTCTGCTATCGGCCTACAACGATGACCCCTTCCCAAAGAACGGAATAGCCACCATCTGGATAATTACCGAGGCTGACCGTAGCGTGACAACAATTCTTTTTCCAGACGACTACTAATGCTATAATATGCATAAACAAATCGGTACGTTACTGGCGGAGGTGAAAATGGAAATAAACTACACTAAAGGAATTTGGAAAAAGAAACTAGAAGGTGGTCAATGGATAATATATTCTCCCGATAATGAAGTTATAGCATCCTTGTCAAAGAGTAAAAAGTCAGTGGGTAATGCCAGAATAATCGCTGCCAGTCCCTTGATGTTTGAAGCATTATCAGGTTTGGTTCAATTGATAGGAGAAGAAGATTTACTGGACAATGGCGAACTGAGTGGTGCTGCAATCTGCGACTTGGCTCGTACTGCTTTAGCCGTAGCTACCGGCAATGAGAAGTGGCCAATGTCTTAGTTTCTCTTTAACATATATATCTAATTGATGGTAAACAATATCGAAAGGGACATGGAGATATATCCAGGTCCCTTTTCTTTTTTTCGAGGTAACACAACAAGCTAATCAAATCAATTATCAAGAAGAACCATGTTGAGTCTGTTTATAGAAATCGCAACTGTTTCTTATGGGACATTCCTCATGCTTAGGTTTTCCGGGTACACAGACAAGAGCAGCGAAATCAATAATAGCTAAATTGGCTTTACGAGGGCTACTTGTCAAAACGTATGTTTTAGCCATTTCGATGACGTGTTGGTCACGCCGCCCTTCTTTGGAAGTATCAACCCCGAAATAGCGTTTGAATACACGGACAACATTGCTGTCCACTATCCATTCTTTCTGGCTATAAGCTATTGACAAGACCGCTCCCGCGACATATTCACCCACTCCTGGCAGATTTTTCAATTCTTCCCTGGTCACCGGTACTTCCCCACCATAATCGCGTACAAGTGCTCGTGCTACTTCTTGGAATGCCGGGGTACGCCAATGTAGGCCAAGATGATATAGTATACTATCTATTTCTTTCGGATTTCCTTGAGCAAGACTTTGTACATCGGGGAACTCTTTAAATAGCTCTTCGAACACGTTTTCAACTTGGCCTGCTTTAGTTCTTCTGAGCATCATTTCCGCTATTAGTACCTTGAATGGAACGATACTCTGACGCCAGGGAAAAGCACGACCATGCTTATCAAACCAATATGTAATTCGTCGACGGAATGATATTATACTAACCTTTGTTGGGACGTCATTTAGGATTCTGGTTTTCATTGGCTTGTTTAAGCTCGTCTAGAATCACTTTGGCAACATGATAGGCTAATCTTGGAGGAACAGCGTTCCCAACTTGTTTGAACTGTTCGGTTCTTGGACCTTCGAACTTATAGTTATCTGGAAAAGACTGGCATCTAGCTGCTTCGCGAACAGTGAATGACCGGCATTGTTTGATATCAGGATGTACGTAGTAGTGGCCATCTTTACTAATATGTGCCATAATTGTCGACGATGGAGAATCCCACCATTGAACTCTAAAACGATCTTTAAAATCCTTAGTGTTCTTGTGGTCAGGTTTTAAATCGGGTCGTTGCTCGATAAGGTCAGTGAGATTCGCTGCTTGACTGCCATTTCTATGGTGTTCGATGAAGAACTTGTATCTTTCAATATCGCTTTCCATATGAGTTCTCGCTCTATGGTTGAGAACCCCAGGTGAGTAGCGCCTCATTAAGTTTTGATATGGTGTTAATTCATTCTCGGTTTCGTAATGCCCATAGTATTGGTCATTGCCCTCTCCTGCCTTGATAGAAGGCAAATCGCTAATGGCATCCCTAACTGTAATATAACCAGACATCCGATTCTCCAAGGCTATTTGTTGTAGCCTCCCAAAGACTTTTCCTATTCGAGGATTGTGCTGTTCCAAGTCTTTTCTGTATCCAATTAAGATCAATCGTTTTCTTCGCTGCGGAACGCCAAAGTCAGCACTATTAAGAACGTAGCTCCCAGGACTTTCTCTGACCATATGTAGTGGCGGTGTAATTTCGTATTGAGGGTCGAGAGAATAGAAATCTTCCTGTAGTTTGCTAAATATCCTCTCGCCTTCTATCTTCGCCGAGAAAATCCCCGGCACATTTTCATACACAAAGAAATCTGGTTTCAACCGCTTCATTATTGTCAGATAATGACGATACAGGTAGTGTCTATGGTCGTTTTCCATTCTATCCGGATCCCGTGATCGCCCAATAGAGGAATAAGGCTGACAGGGTGGGCCTCCCAATAATACGTTGACTCTAGACGCTCCGTGATAGGTTAGACTGGACTCAATCTTTTGTAGAACAGTTTCCATATCGTCTTCCCCGAGTGTCGCTTGAATAACCCTTCTTAAGAGAGTCTCTTTGATCTTCGGTTGGAGATCAAGTATATCATCACGGGAAATTTCCCCTCTTATATATGAAGAATATAAGCTGAGCTTGCGCGCTTTTCTCAATTCGTAGAATAAATGCCGCGTTTTTAGTGTTTCGCAAGCCCACTTATCCATTTCAATTTCAGCCGCGACGGTGAATCCTGACTGTGTAAACCCTTCACTAAGGCCACCACATCCTGCAAAAAGATCTACTACATAGAATTCATGGTTATTTTTAAAATACATATTTGTTTACGATTCTTTGAATCCCTCTGACAACATTTTATTGCGAGTTTCCTGTAGTATTCTACATTGATAAGAATTGGGTAGTGCAGCTGGCATCTTTGCAGCTACAGTCAGTGCGGTATGTTCATCTTGCGATACAACGAGACCTTTCTGTGATGACCACAGCAACATCTCCTGCCAGTATTTGGCACCTAAATTGACTACGAAGATCTGGGCTTCGATACCACTAATCACTTTCTGTTCTTTTTTCGCGAAACGGGCAGCGCTACGAACATCCTCTTTGTCCGCAAGCCATTCCTCAGCCTCGGAAAGAAGCTTTACTTGTAAGTTTTTTACCAGGTCCCAACATGCTTCCCGTTTGCTCCATTCAGTAACGTTTTGCACACCCCGATTCTCGGAAGTAAGAACATCAAATACAACCTTAGATAATATAGTCATCTGGTGTTCTAGAGAATCACATACACCTTGCTTTTTCCACAAAGATTGAAAGTCAAAGCTCCTGTCTGGGAAATCCTTCTTAATCAAATACGCAAGTAAAGCAATAGAATAAGTGACAATGTTCGCCCTATAACCCTTTTCGTACCATGATTGGCTGGTAACCAGTCTTTCAGTATGGCGGAACAACAAAGCCAGAGCCACTGATTCTTGGTAGAAAATATCGTTAAAATCAGCGTCATTCTTATCCCATGCTTCAGTAATTCGCTCAGCAAAAATAAGGAAGTTTTTCTGAGCCCCCATACTCACTTTATGAGGGATTATAAGCCACGAGTTGTGGAACTTGGCAAAATCAGTTTTATTTATCAATTGTCCCTTAGGATTTTGCAATAAGAATTTAGTTTTTTCGGCACTGGTCATACGGGCTTGCGCCTGGAGATACTGTCCGCGAGCACGCTCATAAAACCAATGGGTTTCGTGTTGTGCCCCACCAACTGATGGAGCGAACATACGTCGAGAGATCTGTTCCATCCGAATATGGAAAGGATGGTTGGAAAAGAAATCCGCTTCACTTACTCGGTTTTGGCTATTGGAAGAGCGGGATATATTGGGTATGATTATTTCTGCTTGAGTTGGTTCTATTTTACTGAGCTTCATCTGGACAAAGATCTTACTGATGTCAGCCTTATCGCGATATCTGGCTGTAGATATTGATGCAGTTGTTTGGCCCCCGTTTACAATCTGAAAATCTTTTATACGGGTGATATATGAGCCATCAACGTCGCTCCTGACATCAACCTCAGTGGCTGTTGCCGCAATCCCGTTATTGTAAGCAAAGAACATCTGAGGATTTCTGAGAATGGTTTCACGAATCTTCTTGTTGACGGCTACTTTAGTGTTAAGAAATGATCTCACATTCCCTTCAAGCAGTCGACTTCCATATTTATCATAGATATCAGCTAGTACTTCACCCGGAAGAACACATAAATAGCTACGATACGTATCAGTTATAGCACTGCTAGCTTCAAGACAAGGGACACCCTTAGGGAGGTATTGGCACAAGTCAATATTAAGCTCATCTCGGCCAGAAGTTGACATGTAGATACGATAGAACCGTGCTATGTCCCATATGTGATACTCCAATGGAATGTCGTGAATATCGCTCGGAGGCAGACTTTCAATTCGTTCACTGGCAATCTTGTCGGTCAGCAATAACAATTTTATCTTTCGAATATCAATCTTGTGAACACCCAGTATATCAACCAAGCCATAGGCAGGATTACTGATTTCCATCTCTTTATTCAACCTGCCATTCATTGCTTCCTCAACAAATGATTCAAGGCGAGTAAAAACTTGTTTGGCCTGAGTAAGGGTAAGAGTTTCTGGTTCTTCCTCGCCACTGAAGTCTGCGATGAAAAGAGAGATCGTACAATCATATTCATCAAACGCATACCCATCAACTCGGAGTCGCTTATTCTTTTGACCACTCCCAGTGTAAAATGTTAGTTCATAATCTGGGATTACTCCTATTTCTAAAAGAGATGCCGCGGCATCATTTACAAAAGAAGCGATAAACCCATCCTCTCTACCAGCTGCATTTGCTTTTGCAGATTCAAGCAGACTTTTTCTATATTCGGATAATTCGATTGCCGTCATTATTACTCCTGTTCACCAATCTCAAAAGTGGCCAACCCTTGAATGTTTAAATCATATGACACTTTTAATATGGACGGGTCAACCATTCTTTTCCGAATACGGGGAAACATCTGATTAACAAGAAAACGACGTATTCTTATTAGTACAAATACATCCTCAGAGTATTCTCTGGTGTCTATATAGCCAATTGCCTCCAATCGCTGGTCAAACATGTCTGTGGATTCCCTGTCGGCAGAAATATAATTCCGTATTCTTGCGACTAGGGTATTTAGCGAAATAGCATCTTGAAGATCACTCCCGGCTTTGTTTAACAAGACGACACATAGCTGGCCTGTTTTGTCTGTATCTAATTGTTCTAGGGATGAAATACCGATAGTGATAGCACCAGGGTCTGATGCTTTAACTTCATACCAATAATCATCAAACCTGAAGTCCTGGTCCGCTCCGTCGGGACCTAGCCACCCCTGCACGGCAACGCGAATCCCATAGCGTCCAAAAAGGTGTCTCTCAAGGAACAACAACTCTCCTATAAGGCCCTTGATTTGTGCTTCTGACAATAGTCCAGGCCGACCATGTTCCAGAAGACGCTGCCATTTCTTAAATCTGTCCAAGAACATTGTAGTTCCGGCAACATCGTCCTGACATGACCGTGTAGATTCTGCCAGGTCCCAGCATAAGTGGCTGAAGACCGATTCTTGGTCCGGTTTTAACAGACGAAGTAAAACAGTATAGAAACCGTCGTGTCTTTGTGACAACTGCAAATCTATCGATTGACTTTGAACAGGTAAACGCTCAGGGACATTCGGTGTAATCAAGAAAAAAATTCTTTCACCTGAAACATCATATCCAAAAAATATTTGTAATGGATGAGATGAATCATAGCGCTGATGCATATTAGTATCTGTGTGAATCTTCAAGTCTCTCCACTTTTGAGACAACTCATCAATCGTCTGCATTTTGTGCCTCGTCCGTAGCTTCAAAAAGCTGTTTTTGTTTATCGAGAGTTATCTTATACTTTATGTACATCGTGTCATGTGTCGTCGAAAGGGGAAATCCAATGCCTAAGGATACCACACAAGCATTTTCCTTCTTCAATCTCTCAGAAACTTGGATGACTAACGTTTTTTCTGCCAACTTCTCTGGTTTGTAGAGATTCTCATGCGGATTAATTCTGATGAAATGCAACAAAAGTAACGGTTTTCTATCTGGTAACTCTAGAAAAGCCTTATCGGAAACCTGCCTTTTGTTTTGTTGGCAATCCCGCGTAATTTTATTCACGCGGGCTATTTCAAGACCGTACCTGGTGCACGGACGCGAGCCAACTCGAAGTTTCGTACCACCTATGCGTATACTTTTCTTGTTTGTCGAAATATCCACGGAACGTTTCTGCAATTTGAGCCCAGTCTTAGCTGTAATCCAGAATTCTTCTTCATCATCACCTTCTGGTAGGGCAACATCCCATAACCCAAGATAATTAGCGGAAGAAATGAAGTCAGCCAGACTATCTGGTTGCCAGAGGAGATAAAGGGGGTCTGAGGTATAACTGCGAATCACTGCAGCAACTTTTTCATTCGGTACGTTCACCCAAAGTCTATGATTCGAATGAAAAACAGAGTCGTCGGCTAATTTCTCAGTTGACTCGAGATTCTCCAGGAATCGCTTTACTAAGCTGAAGTTTCTGACGAGTAATTCGTTATCAAGCGGAATCTTCGGTGCCTCTAACAATCTATTACTCACTGAAACGGTATGCACATAATCCTCAGCACTCCGCATCTTGTTTTGAGCTGTAACTAGTAACCTTCCAACCATTCTTTCTGTGCTTTCAGGACTAGAACGCACTTTTAACCCAAACTCCCTGGGAGTCATTCCATAATAACGCATTGAGTAGATATCATCTCGTAATTCGTTAGTGGCTTTGGTAATATGGGAGTAACATTCGCGCGCTTCATCTGTCATCCATATTTTGCAGAGATCTTCGTATCCTATTCGGTATCCAAACCATCTTCCCATTTGTAGAAGCGTGTCATAGGCTTGAGAATTACGATAAAAGTAACTTACACACAATCCCTCGAGAGTGAGGCCGCGGGATAGACTATTACCGCCAATTGCAATCACCCGAAAACCATGTTCTTGGTGAGCATTATAGTCCAGTATTGCGGCGCTGTTTCTCTGGTTGACCTCTACCGCCGTAAGGCGAGCGATTGCATTATAAAGTAACTGCTGTTGAACAGTTTTCCAGTCAATACCACATAACCGTGATAGTTCGAATGCTTCCCAAGTATCGTGTAAGGCCTTGATCGCATAGTTACGTATTGCTTCTTGTGGCTCAAGCCTTCCGAAATTAACTGCAGCACTTCTGGTGGTTTCAATCCAAGCGTGGATGATATTTCGAACCTGTGATTGTACGTTTGTGAATCGACTGACATTGACAAGCATCGAGCGATGACTATTTATAGGGCCACGCAGATCTCTAATTACATTAGTTAAAACAAAATAGTTGAGTGCTGTATATAGACTTTCAGGAAGGTCATTTACCCCTATAGTGCTGGCGTGTTTAATTGGAATTACATCCTCGGCATTATCTCCTATATCCTGGACAATGGATTCATGAGACGCTTCGTCACCAAAGATCGCTGTGTTTCCAATATAATTGTTGGGGGCAGATAATGAATATACGAAATCTCTTGGGAATAAGTCGTTGCCGAGCATCTCCTTATCACTCTCCGGATTTATAAATATGTTAGCATAAGGAGTAGCCGTTACGCCTACGTATGACGCCCGTTTGAAAAGCACCAGCAACTTACGAATACGTTCATTTATGGCTGTCGGGTCGTCGTCGTCCCTGGTATTAACTGACGCATTATCTGCCTCGTCATCGATAATAAGCATGGGAGAGTCTATCTTGCCATCTGGACCTGCATTAAATATCCGCAACCACTGTTCTAAATAGGTCAAGCGTTGTTTCTGTTTTTTTATTACGAATACGACTGGCTCAAGACAGGTAGTAATTCTCATATTGAGGTTGTTAAGTAATTTCTGGTCAAAGTCATTGTTTTTTGACGTGAATGTGGCAACAAAATGAGAACTGTCAATCCGTCCTACCCCTACAGGCAGTTTGCGACCCAGCTTGTCCAGAACCAGCTGACTGTCCAAACCAACCAACTCAATGTCAAATCTTTCCTGGGTCTGTCTCCGGAGGTTCTCTTGGGTTCCCGTGAGGACGATAATCACGCGGTATCCTGCATCCATAGCCTTATTGCAGAGAGTTGCATAGTTAGCGGTCTTACCGGACTGCACATCACCCATTATAAGACCGCGACGCTGCCATGGGTTTTCATTCGCCGGATTCCCAAGGAGATCAAGTATTTCGTCAGATACACGTCCAAGCGTTTCGATTACAACACCATTCCAATTTTTGAATCTCTCCAAATACTTACGATATCTTTCCCAGTAGTAGAAATCGATTTCCGGCTTGCGTTTGAGCAACCAGGGAGTATGATTGTCTTCGTCAACTACAGCTACGCCAATTTCCATTGTAACTTGTAGATGGGCGTACAGCAGCTTGAGAACCTTGTCACATTCATCATCGGAAACAGTAACTAAAAGTCTTGCTTGCGCTAGACACTCATTTATACCCTGTTCAGAGGGTATTTCAGAGGGGAATTTCTGAAGAATTAAGTAATGAGCTAGACCCTCAAGCTTGCTGACAGCATCAGGGTTATTATTCATTTGTCAAAACCTCGTTTTTTAATTGATTTAAGACATCAGGAAAATTAGAGAATGGTTCCGTTAATTCTAGGATAGAAAACAAACTGGCAACCTGTTCTGGTTTTCCGTCCGTCCTCCCAATAATCTCTAACACAGTTTCACGAATCGATGAAATTGTATCAGGCTCAGAGGCAAAATGTTCGTCTTCAGTGAGATCAACATACAGTTGATTTAGAGGAATTGCCGATTCAACTGTACGTAGCACTTTCTCAAAATAGCTT
>Ga0105104_10002679_pt1 | contig 12884 bp, 10 predicted proteins | sample PPLLaktember2015_3_FD_87034 | JGI IMG/M metagenome (GOLD analysis project Ga0105104, IMG submission 87034) | Freshwater sediment microbial communities from Prairie Pothole Lake near Jamestown, North Dakota, USA - PPLs Lake P7 Core (6) Depth... | ecosystem: Environmental > Aquatic > Freshwater >...
AACACTCTACGAAATTCTACGTGTGGATAAAATCGGAGAAGCGGCCTAAAAACTTCTCTTCAGATGGAGCATCCCCCAGAGAGAGCATTATCTCATTCGCTGCTCGCGTACAACAGTGTTGTTAGTCCCTCAATCACTGTAAAAAAATACGATTCAAAACGAAAAGACCAGTCGCCCTAAAAAAGAGCAACTGGTCCCGTCCTGTCTCTGAAAAAAGTTATCTATCGCTTCTACGGCGTTCGTTTTTGCTTTCTGATCGCCTTTCCTGTGATGGTTTCGCAGGCTGTGCAGATCGCATATTCTGCCTGCCTTCTCCCGTGCGCATCTGCTGAGATTCTCGAACGGTTGGCGGAGAAGGATTCTGTTTCCGCTCGTACCGTTGAATAAGTTCGCGGCGTTTTTCCTGGGTGTCCCTCTGCTGCCGTGGTTCCTGGAGTTGTGACGGTCGTTCACGCATTTGTTCCGGCTGCTGATTTTCCCTTTGTAATCCAGGATCGCGCTGCGGTTCAACCGTTCTTGGTTCATTGCGCTGGGGGTGTTCTTCACCCGAGGTTCGTGTTTCTGACCGGGGACGCTCCACCTTACTGATGTCAATGGAAAGATTTCGTTCACCGCGGCGCGGTTCAACACGCTCGGTACTTCGAACCATTTCATCACGGGTGGGGCGATAAATTTCGATGCGGTCACTCCGTTGGGTTCCACTCGACCGGGTTAATCGTTCACCGGATTGCTCACGGTTTTCCCTTATTTCCGTATTGGGGAATCGCACATTGCCCCGGCGTTCAATGATGGCTCTATCAACGCCGCGATTCATAATGCGGTCGCGTTCTATTCCATACTGCGGACCGGAACGGCCGGTACGAATGAATCGCCTCACGGAAGATTCCGGAGCCGTATCACGGTATCGGATAATGGATCCGAAACGGTTATAAGGAACACAATTCCAATATCGGGCGGGTGCATTCCAGTGAGTCGTGAATCGGATCCCAAACGACATATGAAACGTCGCGTACGGCGGCAGCGGAGCCCATCCGATGTAATTATCGTCATAACGCCACTCGACCCAGGCAGGTCCCCAGACATCGTCCGGCATCCAGACCCATCCGTAGTAATCATCATTGTACCATCGGCCATAGTGGTACGTAATCCATCCGAATGGTTCGTGGGACATCCAGTACCATCCATATTCATCGGTCCATACCCACCGTCCAACGAGATACGGACGCCAGCGTTGTGATAAATGAAATGGACGCCAGACTCGAATTCCGGATTCCACTTGTATCCATTCTCCATGAGGAGTCAGAGAGGAATAAAAGAATCCGAATTGCATGTCCATTTCAGACAGAACCGGTTTGGGTTCGGCAGAAGATTTTGAATTCAGAATAAATACCATTCCGAACATAGAGAGAAGAATAAATAGTCGTTTCATAAGGCACCTCGTCATTTAACTTCCATTGCTCTGCTTAGTATCGCAATCAATGTGCCACGAAATTTAATGAATCCAGAAGGATTATTGCCTAAAAACCGGTCCTATTGTCTATTCCCCTGTTCATTTTGTTTGTTTTTTAGTACAACGCGATATGCGCAATTCTGAAGGAGGATTCTGAGGAATCCAGAGAATAAGGAATGATTTGGTTTTACCGATGCCGGCTGACGATAGGGTTCAGAGAGATGGTTTATCTCTTGATTCAGCAAGCAGGTCCTCTCGGACTCTTGAGGGTGAAGACCAGTACCATGACGTTGAAGTAATTATTGCTGACTTCAGAAATTCAATACGGCATGAAGGCTCATCCATGCACATTTTATTCTATTATGCCATATTGTGGTAGACCGACTGCACGTCGTCGTCTTCTTCAATCTTATCAAGCAATTCTTTTACTTCTTTTGACTGTTCTTCTGAGATCTCTTTTGTCGATGAAGGAAGGTATTGCAGTTCTGAGCTTTTTACTTCAATACCTTTCCCCTCGAGAAATTTTAACATTTTGCCGTAATCCTGAAACGACGTATAAATAAGAAGTTCTTGTTCATGCGGTGCGAGATCGTCAAGGCCGTGGTCGATGAGTTCTAATTCAAATTCATCAACATCAGGAACAGCTGATGCAGCGACGCGGATAAGTCCTTTGCGTTCAAAAATAAACATCAGGGAGCCCGATGAGCCGAGTGAGCCGCCGGCTTTTGTAAAGAAATGCCGGATGTTCGCAACGGTGCGCGTCGGATTATCCGTGGCGCATTCCACGACCACTCCTATTCCATGCGGGGCATATCCTTCATAAATGACTTCTTCGTATCCGGTGGTATCTTTATCAGAAGCGCGCTTGATGGCGGCTTCGACACGATCCTTCGGCATATTAACGCTTTTCGCATTCTGAATAGCAATACGAAGCCGTGAGTTGCTTTTTGGATCGGGGCCGGCCAATTTGACCGCGACGTTTATTTCCCGTCCGATCCGGTTAAATGCTTTGGACATCCGCGCAAAACGCGCGAACATCACATATTTTCTCGTCTCGTATATTCTGCCCATACATTTTTCACTGGTTCGTTGAATTTATGAATTGGTGTCATAAGATACGAATCTTCTTCTTCATTTGGAAGCGATGTATTTTGAACTGCACCTGACTTTTTCCTATATTATTCAATGGAACATACTCAATCTCTTCTTGTCCTCGATTTTGGATCTCAATATACACAGCTTATTGCCCGCCGGGTAAGAGAACTCGGAGTATATTCCGAAATCCACCCGTTTCATTATTCACTTGAACATATCAAGAAGCTTCATCCGGTCGGCATTATCCTGTCGGGTGGTCCCATGAGTGTCTACGAACAAGATGCGCCGAAGCCGGATCCCGGTCTCTTCGAACTTGGAATACCTCTGCTCGGCATCTGCTACGGGCTTCAGCTCTTTGCGGATCGGTATAACGGAAAAGTAAATTCAGCAGCACGGCGCGAGTACGGCAAGTCAGATTTGCAGATTGATGATCATCATGATCTGTTTGCCGGGATTAGCGACACCACGTCGGTGTGGATGAGTCACGGCGATGCACTGAGCCGGCTGCCGGACGGGTTTGAACCGATTGCACATTCTCATAATGCACCGATTTGCGCTGTCCGGAATCAGAATAAAAAAATGTTCGGCGTGCAGTTTCACCCCGAAGTGGTGCATACGCCGGAGGGAAAAAAAATCCTGTCGAACTTTCTTTTTACCGTCTGCGGTGCAACAGGAAACTGGTCGTCGGCCTCGTTTATTGAACAGGCGGAAAAAGGAATTCGTGCAACCGTCGGGTCGTCCAACGTGTTATGCGCGCTCAGCGGCGGCGTGGATTCTTCGGTGCTGGCGGTGCTGCTCCACCGCGCCATCGGGCAGCAGCTTCATTGCGTTCATATCAATAACGGATTGATGCGGAAGAACGAAAGCGACCAGGTGGTAAAAACATTCCGCGATACGTTTCATATCAACCTGACCTATGTTGATGCAACGGAGACATTCCTCTCGCGCCTCGCGGGGGTGAGTGAGCCGGAAAAGAAAAGAAAAATAATCGGTAAAACATTCATTGATATTTTTGAAGAAGAAGCAAAAAAGTTGAACGGTCCATTTGAATACCTGGCGCAAGGGACATTATATCCGGATGTCATCGAATCGGTGTCATTCAAAGGTCCTTCGGTCACCATAAAAACCCACCACAATGTCGGCGGACTGCCGGAGAAGATGAACTTTAAACTCATAGAACCATTCCGTGAACTCTTCAAAGATGAAGTACGGAACATAGGAAATTTGCTGGGAGTACCGTCGGAACTTGTTGGAAGACATCCTTTTCCCGGACCGGGACTTGCCGTTCGAATCCTGGGAGATGTGACAAAAGAAAAACTGTCATTACTCAGGGAAGCGGATGATATTTTTATTCAGGAACTCAAACGGTCTCACCTCTATGATAAAATCTGGCAGGCATTTGTCGTGCTGCTCCCGATTCGTTCCGTCGGCGTTATGGGGGACGGCCGGACGTACGAGAATGCCGTTGCATTGCGCGCGGTGACCAGTGTGGACGGGATGACTGCCGATTGGGCTCAAATTCCAAACGACGTGCTTGCCCATATTTCAAATAGAATTACAAACGAATTGCGCGGCATCAATCGGGTCGTCTATGACATCAGCTCAAAACCGCCGGCGACCATCGAGTGGGAGTGAGAACAATGAAGAGGGAACGGGGAGGGTGACATGGGGTTCAGCGATTCTATAATATTAGAGAGATGGGTGATGGGATTGATGCATCAATGGAAGAGACCAACCGCTCACTGCCGAAGACCGATCCTCTTATGATTCAGATCCAGGACGTTACAAAAAAATTCGGCAGTTTCACTGCTGTGGATAAACTCTCCTTGATCATACCGAAAGGCGAGTTTTTCGGATTCCTCGGTCCCAATGGCGCCGGGAAAACGACGACGATAAAAATGATTGTGGGCTTGTTTGCACCGACTTCGGGCGGCATCCGGGTGAACGGCTGGGATATTGTCAAACAACCGATGGAAGCGAAACAGTCACTGGCATACGTCCCTGATGTCCCGTTTTTGTACGAGAAACTGACCGGACGGGAATTTCTGTATTTCATTGGCGGCCTCTTCAAAATTCCAAAACCCGTTTTAAAAAACCGGATTGACGAACTCATTGATCATTTTGAAATTGGCAGCTGGGTCGATCGGCGGACGGAGGATTATTCGCAGGGGATGAAGCAGCGGACGACAATCGCCGCCGCGCTGCTCCATACACCTCAATCCATTATTATCGATGAACCGATGATCGGGCTGGACCCGCGCAGCGCGAAAATTGTGCGGGAAACGCTCCGGGAGCAGTCACAGAGCGGCGTGTCCATTCTCATGTCGACGCACAGCCTGCCGGTCGCAGAAGAGTTGTGCGATCGTATTGGAATCATCAACGAAGGGAAACTCGTTTTCTGCGATACACGCGAACAGCTCCAGCGAGATAAGTTGCGTTACGACGGGAAATTCGAATCCGTCTTTTTGGAAGTGACCAAACAGTAGGGCCTATGTTTTTTCACCTGTTCTATTACAAGCTGATATCATTCTTGAAAACTGCGGTGGATAAACGCGCGGTCTCCGTGGTGCGCGCTCTTGCATCTTTTCTCGTCTTTCTCGGATTTGCCTACTCGGCGTACACGTTTGCATTCGCTGCAACGCGTTTTCTCTTGGAACATACACGCACCGGATTATATCTCTATCATACTTTTATTTCGATGCTCCTGTTTGTCCTGTTTATTGCAGTCAACCTCGGTAATATCATTGTCTCATACTCCACTCTTTATCGTTCATCAGAAGTAAACTTTTTGCTGACGAAACCGGTCTCATTTACCACGATCTTTGCTCTGAAATTTTTCGATAACTTCTTTTACAGTTCAACGACACTTTTTGTTGTTGCGTTTATGGCCCTGTACGGTTACGGCAGCTATTTTGGTTATCCATGGTACCTCTTTGCCGGAATCATGCTCTTTGTCCTGATTCCGTTTATGTTTCTCTCGGCTTGTCTTGCAGTGCTCGTGCTCATGGCCATCATGAAACTTGCCGGAAAAATCGGATTTCGGAAAGTCATGGCGGGACTCTTTGCGCTTTATTTCTTTTTCATTTACTTGTTCTTCGATTCATCCAATCCCGTGACATTGGTCGAGAAGATCAATCGCTATTATCCCAATGTGGACGCTTATTTTTTACATACCGCTCCGGGGATTCTTGAATATCTCCCGAATCATTGGGTAGCCCAATGTCTCTTTTATGTGGCGCGCGGTGATGTCGTCCATGCTCTTCCGTACGCAGGGTTTCTTCTTGCGGTCACGATTGCCGCATTCAGCATCCTGATATATGTCGCAGACCGTTATTATTATCGGAGCTGGCTGGTGTCGCTGGAAGTGCAATCTGCCACACGTAAGATTTACGACCAGGCGCACAGGCACTTCATGGATTTTCGATCCCGGAGCATTTTCCCTTCGCAGATAGAAGTCATGATCAAGAAGGAATTCTTTTCCTTTATCAGAGAAGCAAGCCAATGGATTCATCTTGTGGTCATGATCATCCTGACGGGATTATTTGCCGTCAGCGTGAGCAATATCAATTTGAATCTTCATGTCATGGATGTGCAGATGCTGACGTACCTGGTCATGTTTGTCTTCGGCGGTTTTATGGTGAGTTCGCTCGCGCTGCGATTTGTCTTTCCGATGATCGGTCTGGAAGGTCAGACCTTTTGGGCGCTCCGGAGCAGTCCCATGAATGGCAGAAAAATATTTCTCATAAAATTTCTTCTCGGATTTGCATTGATATTGCCGATCGCCGAGTACATTGCCATCGCCAGCAATATTCCGTTTATGAGTCTTCCGGCGTTACGGCCGCTCCTGCTCTGGTCCGGTGTATTCACCGCGTTTTGGATGTCGCTGACGATGGTGGCGTTCAATCTCGGGTTTGGAGGTTTTTTTGCAAACTATCTTGAACGAAATCCGATCCGGGCAGCCTCCTCACAGGGCGCCACATTGACATTTTTGGCTACCCTCCTGTATCTCATCGCCGTGGTGACCAGTATTCTCATTCCGGTTTCTGCATATTTTGAAACATTGTTTCGATTCAAACTATTGGATCGGAATTTGTTCCTGATCGCAGGCGTGCTGATTGCTGTTCTTTCATCTTTTCTCTCATTTATTGGATTCCTTATCGGACATCGGTCGATTCGCCGGGATTTTTAATTGCAACTTTCGTTGTGATATGGTACTTTCAACATCAAGAACGAACCAACTTCGCATACTTTCTATGAAAGTCTACATGAGAATTCTCTTCAGTCCTGCAATAATTCTATTTGTCCTCTTCCTTGTTCCCGGCAGTGCACCGGCACAAACGCTGTCGGATAGCATTGTGTTCAAGCCCGAAGCAGAGCGAGCGTTTATCGAGGCGATGAAAATGTTTCAGGCTAGCCGTTATGATACCGCGTCTGTGTTGTTTACTCGACTGGTCAGCACCTATCCCCGGAATCACCGGACCACGGGTGCTTTAATCATGGGGGCAAAAGCGTTTTACGAGCTGAAGGATTATCGGGAATCGATCAGGCTGTTAAAAAATATGATCGATCTGTATCCTCAATCGGCCTATCTTGATGATGCGCATTACACGCTCGCACTGAATTATTTCCGTACCGGGCGTTATGAAGATGCGACGTCGGAATGTTTCGCGGTTCTTCATAAATCCAAGGATATATCGTTAACGGCACGGACAGAACGGTTGACGGAGATGCTGGCCGCGTCGTATCTCACACTTCCTGAATTGCAGCGTCTCCTTTCAGAGACGAAGAGTGATGAGATGAAATCGCTGGTGACAATACATATTGCGGAAAAACTGTTGAGGACGGGTGATGTGACGACGGCGGGGGAGATGCTGAAAAAAATCGCGCTGCTGCCCCCCGGGGGAAAATATGTCAAAAATGCAATTGCCATGCTGGAGCAATTAAAGAGCCGGGGAATAAAAGTCGGTGTACTCCTGCCGCTGATGCTCAATACCGAAAGTATGCCGTCCCGGGCGCTGGGTCTGGAATTTTTAGAAGGAATCCAGCTTGCGGTCGATGAATACAATCAAAAAATGCCCTTCAAAGTCTTCCTTGATGTTCGAGACACGGAACGGGATCCGAGCAAGACTGCACGCCTGGTCGCAGACCTGTGTTCAGATGAAAAAGTATCCGCTCTTCTCGGACCGATTTCCAGCAACGAAGTGTTTTCGAGTGCCGGAATTTCAAATGAACGCGGTGTCCCGCTTATCACACCAACTGCAACCGCAACCGGAATTGCAGCGATCGGCCCGTACATTTTTCAGGCAAATCCGGACTATGATATTCGCGCACGCGATGCTGCGGCGTTCGCATGGAACACGCTCGGTGCCCGGACTTTTGCAGTGCTTGCACCGACGGATGATATCGGGAAACAGCTGGCAGAATCTTTCATTGCCGAAGTTCAATCGCTGGGCGGTGAGATGATCGATATCCAATGGTACGCTTCCGGATCGACGGATTTGCGATCTGAATTGACGAGCATGAGGCGAAAGGCACTGATGAAACTTGAAGTGCCGACGATTAATCTCGGTGCAAAAATGCGTCAGTCAGAACTGAATAAATTCATTAAATGGGGAGTGGACCAGCGGATCCTGGATTCGCTTATTGAACGCGAATTATCCGCCCCGGTAACACTGCTCTTCGGGCAACGGGGAAAAATAATCGCAGACTCGCTCAAGATCCCCATGCATCTCGAACATTTTAAATATGACAGTCTCGGCTTGCCTGCCGGGGCGATTGATGCGCTCTTTGTCCCTATTGCCAGTTCGGAAGAAATTCCCATCGTCAGTTCACAGATAAAATATTTTAATATACAGACGCAAATTCTTGGCACGGGAGATTGGAATGATCTCTCCATGCTCGATCTCAACCGCCAATACACCGATGGAGTGATATTCTTTGCGGATTCGTATCCTGAGGTGAGCAGCGAACCGTACAGGATTTTTGAAGCAAAATATCGGTCCGCGAACAATAATAAAACACCGGGAACCAATACGTTGTTCGGTTATGATGTGATGAACTTGATTCTCCAGGTCGTGGGGGAGGGGAAGTCGCGCCGGAAAGATATTGCCGAAGAACTCGCAAGGGTCATAGGATTTGAAGGACTTCACTCTCACATTTCATTTTCGAAAAATCGGGTGAACACATTCCTGAGCGTGCTCCAGTATAAAGCGCGCCAGATTTATCATATTGGAAATATCGACCTTGTCCAAACAGGGAGATAGCAGTTGAAACGAGTACGCCGATCAATGCAGGTTTCAGAGCCGACGGTTTATCATGCCCCTATTACGCTGTGGCCTGCCGATGAACGTCCAAGAGAAAAACTGATGCACCGCGGAGCGGATAATTTGACCGATGCGGAACTGCTGGCGATTCTCATCCGGATAGGAAAGAAAGGGACGACGGCGGTCGATCTTGCACGCCACCTTTTTGAAGGCGAAAAAAACCTGCACGAAATATCGCTCATGACCGTCGAAGAATTTAAAAGAAATGGAATTGGCGAAAGCCGCGCGGTCGCTCTCGCAGCGGCATTTGAACTTTCGAAACGCTTGGCTGGGGCGAAGAGAAAAGACCGGATCATGATTCAATCACCGGAAGATATCGTCCGGCAATTCGGCGCAAAATTTAAAGATCTCGTGCAGGAAGAATTCTGGGTGTTTCCGTTAAATTCCGTCAATCGGCTCCTGGAACCGAAACAAATAACCAGAGGGATATTAAGTTCTTCACTGGCGCATCCCCGGGAGTGCTTTCGCGAAGCAATATCTCAATCCGCGGCTGCAGTTCTTTTTGTTCATAACCATCCCAGCGGAAATCCGGAACCCAGCAGCGACGATATCGGCATCACCAAACAACTGGTCGAAGCCGGAAAAATTATCGGTATCACCGTGCATGATCATATCATCATTGCCGCAGATCGGTTCGTCAGCTTTGCAGATCGTGGATTGATGAGGTAAACGGTGACGGATGGCAGGAACGAAGGATTGAATTATTGCGATGAATATCGCTTACGGCGGTTTCGAATATAATCGACAAAAACAAAATCGCCCAGTGAGTGAAGTGATGAATAATATGCCCTCCCGCGATTGACCCTGGTAAGTTCGTCGACGAAATCTACCAAAGAAGAGTCCTGCGCTACCATGAACGTGCTGATCGTGATCATCTCGCGCCTGCATTGCAGTGCTTCATCCAATGTTTTATTGACAATTCTGGGATCGAGTCCGTAGGGATTTTTATATAATTTTCCGGAATCGTCAAAAATGGCAGATGGTTTGCCGTCGGTGACCATAAAGACCTGTTTATTCACATTGCCGCACCTTCGCAGGACACTTCGCGCCATTTGAAGTCCAGCCCGTGTATTGGTGTGATATGGCCCGGCACTCAGAAACGGCAGTTCATGAATGCTCACCAGTTGCGCGGTATCGCCGAATGCGACAAGCGCCAGAAAATCCTTAGGAAATTTTGTTTGTATCAATTCGGCCAGTGCGAGAGAAACCTGTTTGGCGGGAGTAATCCGGTCTTCTCCATAAAGGACCATACTGTGGCTGATATCGAGCAGAATCACCGTTGCACAGTTGGTCGTCAGTTCAGTTTCGTACACCTCGAGATCCTCTTCCGTCAGTGTGAATTTATCCAGATCACCACGGCGTAGGGCATTGCTGAGTGTCGTAGTAAGATCAATGTTGGTTGGCTGATCGCCGAAGGTCCAGGGCTTGGTTTCACTCAGCCGGTCGACCCCCGTACCGGTCAAAGGGGTTTCATGAGAGCCGCGCACGGAATTTTTAAGGGAAGAAAAAATCTGGAGCAGTGCATCCTGCCTTATTTTATTTATCCCTCGTGATGTCAGGCGGGGGATACCGCGTATTTCTTCAATGAGTCCCAGTTCTTTGAGTTTTTCGATCAGGTCTTCCAACGAAAGATCTTCGTCGAAGATGCCATGCTGTCTCGCCAGATCACGCAGCCATTCGAGCGCTTCCTGGACATCGCCGCTCGTTTTTAAAGATAAATAACTGAACAATTGAATCAATCCCTGGAGGCGTTCTTCATCGGTTTTGGAATGTTCCGTCCACCGGCTGTACTCATTCCGCATGGGTTCTATTTCTCCTCGAACGACTCTTCGTGCTGCTGAAATATACTGCCGACAAGATCTTTATAGACCGTCACGTGCTGAATTTCGTCCTTTGCAATTTTTGAATACTGATGAAGCGCATCGAGGACGAATTCCATCGTCGTTGCGAGCGCATACGGGTCCTCTTTTACCGCAGGCATATATTTCAGGACCAGTTCCCGCAATCCTTTTACCTTCTCGAGAGCGGAGCAATATTCTTGAAACGGCATATCGTCGCCGAGTTCTATTTTATTTCCCGATTCGAACCAGTGAACAATCGGCTGATATTCGGACCGATCTTCTCCGGATTTGTTGCTGCGGATTTTGCGCTCGAGCGGATTGGGAAAATATTTTTCAAAAACGGAACGGACCGCTTTTCCCATTAACGCTTTTCCAACTTTCAACGATCCCTCCAGCTCTCCTTCGAGCACTAATTCCACTTTGCCGGTGACTGCCGGGAGGGCGGATGGCAGATCAGAAATGCGCGGGAAGATAACGGTTTCACCGGCATACAACGACCGGCGCTCCGCATTGCTGATAATATTTTCCATGGCAGAGATGGCAAGCCGCGCGCTGACACCTGATTTTTGATCAACGAATTCGCTTCGGCGTGCTTCAAAACCGATCTGCTCAATAATTTCTCTGATGTAATGCGGCATCCGCACGTCATGGCTGTTGCGCGATATCCACGCTTCCTGCTGCGTAATCGCAATTGCATCCTCAAGCGTCTTCGGATAGTGCGTGATGATTTGTGAATCGATCCGGTCTTTCAATGGAGTGATGAGGTTCCCTCGATTGGTGTAATCCTCTGGATTGGCCGTGAACACAATCATGACATCAATCGGAATGCGTATATTAAATCCCCGGATTTGAATATCTTTTTCTTCAAGGATATTGAACAACCCGACTTGAATCCGGGGCTGAAGATCCGGAAGCTCGTTGATGGCAAAGATTCCCCTGTTCGTTCGGGGGATGATTCCGTAATGGATCACGCCTTCATGGGCGTAATGAAGCCGCTGTGTCGCCGCTTTAATCGGATCTATATCTCCGATGAGATCGGCCATAGTGACATCGGGAGTAGCAAGCTTTTCTGAAAATCGCGAATTCCGGTCGATCCATTCAATTTCAACATCATCTCCTTGAGTATGCACTAATTCGATGCACCTTTTACAGACAGGATGAAAAGGATTGTCGTTGATTTCGCATCCTTTGATGATGGGGATGAATTCATCAAGCAGGAGCGGCAACGCCCGAACAAGACGGGATTTCGCCTGGCCCCGTAATCCAAGCAGAAGAATATCATGTTTGGCAAGAATTGCGTTGATGATTGACGGGATCACGGTTTGATCATATCCGATGATCCCCGGAAACAATTTCTCACCCTTCTGAATGTGATGGATAAGATTGTTTCTCATTTCATCTTTTACCGAACAAGGCCGGTACTTGGATGATTTTAATTCAGCGATTGTTCTGGACTGTTTCATAGAGACGGTGAATGCTCTCAAGTGAAGGAATAATGTGTTCGTAAACGTAAAAACTTCGTGTTCTCACTGCCGTGAGATCCGTGACCTCACACATGTTAAAACATTACGCGGGGAATTTAGTTCCTAAGAAATGCAGATATCAAATGGAGCGATTGGGAGAACACCTACGCCAATCAGCGATGAAGACCCTTCCCTCTCAATCTAAAAACGACGACGGAGGTGAATCTGCACGTGAACTGGAGAATATGGAAGTGAGAAGTTTTCAGAATGATAGTTATTGTTCTCTTATCTCTCTTTCACAACAGTTCAAAAAAAAGTTCCGGAGCAGATATTATTTCGACTCAGCGAGTGAAGGAATATTGCTCATGGAGTAATCGCAGATCGTGAATCTTCGGCTCCGGCAGCGGATGGAGGGGAACTGGTTAAATAAGCCTGTTTAAGGACTATACCATCGAAAAGCTCGTAAATGCAGTGGGAATTCTTAATTGCTCTCCAATGTTTTATTCTGTATATTATTATTCAAAATAATGCGTAATGACGATTCGAAGAAGATAACCATCGCAATAGATGGACCAGCCGCATCCGGCAAAAGCACGACAGCGAAACTCGTTGCACAAAAATTGGGTTATCTTCATATCGATACCGGCGCAATGTATCGGGCGATTACACTCAAAGCCCTTGATGAAAAAATAGATTTAAGCAATAACAAAGA
>Ga0105104_10002680_pt1 | contig 12883 bp, 9 predicted proteins | sample PPLLaktember2015_3_FD_87034 | JGI IMG/M metagenome (GOLD analysis project Ga0105104, IMG submission 87034) | Freshwater sediment microbial communities from Prairie Pothole Lake near Jamestown, North Dakota, USA - PPLs Lake P7 Core (6) Depth... | ecosystem: Environmental > Aquatic > Freshwater >...
CTCAGCCAAAGGGCCTCGTCGCACAGGTCACGGACCAGGGAGGCCTCATGGGACACAAGAAGGATTGAGCATCCTTGGGCTTTGAACTGGGCAATACGGTCAAGGCACTTTCGTTGGAAAGCCAGATCTCCAACCGAGAGCACTTCATCGATCAGCAGAATTTCAGGATCGACATGAACCGCCACGGCAAAGCCCAGGCGCATCTGCATCCCGGTGCTGTAAGTGCGTAACGGGTGGTCGATGAACTTCTCCAGCTCGGCGAACGCCACAATCGCGTCAAACCTTGCGGCCACCTCGCGACCCGAAAGTCCGGCGACGACACCTGCAACGAGGACATTCTCACGGCCGGTAAGGTCGCCGTGGAAACCAGCGCCCAGCTCCAGCAGAGCGCCGATCTTCCCGTTGACCTCCACGCTGCCTTGGTCGGGCCGCCCCACGCCACCGACAAGCCGGAGCAGGGTTGATTTGCCGGATCCGTTGGCCCCGATCACTCCCACCACCCGGCCTGCGGCCACCGTGAAACTGACATCGCGAAGCCCCCAGAAATGCTCGACGGGCCTCAGTCGGTGCAACCCTGCCAGTACCGCCTCCTGGACGGTCCACGGCCGATCCGGATGGTACCGGCGAAACTGCTTGCTCAGGTTTTTCACAACGACCGCGTCATTCATCACAGCTCATCGACGAAACGAGCGCTCGCCCGGGAGAATACGCCGACGCCGACGTACAGAAGCACAGCCGCCGCCACGCTTACCGCTGCCAGGGGGCCGGCGTTTGGCAATTCCCCTCGAATCAGGACGGCCCTGTAGCCATCCACGAGAAAGACCATCGGGTTAAGGTTATAGAGCGATTGATACCGCGCAGGTATCGCACTCCCATCATAAAAGACGGGCGTCAGATAGAAGAGCAACTGCAACAGCACGCGAAGCAGATACTGGGTATCTCGAAACCTGACGTGGAACGTGGCGACCAGGTAAGCGAGGCTCAGTGTGAGCGTGAATTGCAGGGCGATGAGGACAGGCAACGCCAACACCGCCCACGTCAAGGTGACCCCGCTGTAAATCAGAAGCAGGAAAAGGACGGGGAGTGCCAGCAAAAAGTGAATCAGATTAGTCGATACTGTCACGACTGGAAGAATAGGGACGGGAAAACCCGGCTGCCGGACAAGCTCCCGATTCAGGACAATTGCGCCGGTGGCGAAGAACAAAGACGTTTGAAACCAACCATAAACGAGGATGCCGGTGAACAGAAAGGCCGGATAATCGGGTATGTTCAGGGGAAGCACCAGGCTGAAAATAAAGAAGAGGATCAAGAGCTCAGCCAGCGGATTCAGGAGGGTCCAGGCAACTCCCATCACCGACCGCTTGTAGCGGAGCTTCATATCCCGGGCGATAAGCGCTCGCAGAAGATCCCATACATGTGCGGGATTCGCTGGTCGCCGGCGAAGCAACGCCGCGTCGAGACCGGTCATAGGTTCAAGTCCCTTCTACCATTCTCTACCAGGTGCGAGGCCGATCTCCATTTTTGGCCGCACCGGATCACCTTCCACAGAAACCTCCAGCCGGTATCCGCCCTCAGGATCTCGATTCGAGGAATCTGGTGAGGGTCGTCGCCCGATTCAACCACGCCGGGCTTAACCGTAAACGCTGCTTGAATGCCCGCCGTCTTGGCCGCTCGGACAACCCGTGTGTCGTATTCGCCCTCGGGATAGGCGAACATCCGAGGTCGGACTAAGCCGCCCGCCTCGAGATCCGCGCGGGAGCCTGCCAGCTCGTCGATCATCTCCTGCTCCGTCAGGCGATTTAGGGCACGGTGAGTTCGCGAGTGAGCTCCAATTTCCACACCTGACGCGGCCAGCTTGTGCAGGCCGCTCCAATCGAGGAGGCGCAACGTCGGAGCCCCAATTGCCTCATCCCATTCATTGGTTCGCCCCACTCTCCCACTCACCGCAAAGGCCACTGCCGGAATTCGCCTCTCCTGGAGCAAGGGCAGGACTTCGGTGAGGAGATCCGCATAACCATCATCAAACGTCAGGAGCACCGGACGCCGAGGCAGGCCGGCACCGCCTGCCAGGAAATGGAGAAGCTCGTCTGCGGAAATGAAGTGGAAGCCGAGGCGGTGAAGGGCGTCCAGATGACGGCGAAAGGAAGCGGGTGGAACCGAGTAGGGACCGACCGCCGGGGAGCCGTTCAAATCCCGGATCGCGTGGTACGCAAGCACCCGGAGACGCCGGGGGCGGGGTAGGCCTCCCGCTTCATGGACGCCTCTCCAGTACTCCGCAGCCCGGACTTGGAAGAACAGTCGCCCGGCGAACCGATGCCGAACTCCGTGCTCCACGAGCGCGATGGCCAGACGCCGCAGGACACCGATGACAGCAGCTGCAAGAAACGGCACGTTTGGGAGCGGGCGCCAAAGCCAGCGGTTTGTCCGCAGGCCGGCGCCATTCAGCTCGAAAAGCGTCTTCGCCTCATCCGGGTGCTTTCGCGCAAACGCCACGTCCGCCCGTCCGGCCTCGCGCCACTGGCGCAAGTGCTCCCGGGGGCCAACGACGTACTTTTGCCGGCTGACAGCCCGCGGATTGAAGACGATTCGGTATCCGAGCCGTTGGAGACGATAGCCAAAATCGATGTCCTCGTTCCCGAATCCTCCTCCCTGCGTGAAATTCGTGTCAAAGCCGCGGCAGGCCTGAAAAGCCTGGCGCGACAAGGAGAGCTGCCCGGTCAACAGGTCGTGAAGCGTGAGGCGGGCGCCGGGGGCGGAGAGGATTCTGACTCTTTCCTCCGCCCATGAACCGACCGCCTCGCTGATGACATTGGAGGGGGAGTCGGGATGGAGCGGAAGGTGTCCGAGGACGACTTCCACGCCTTGTCCGTGGGACCGATCATGTTCGGCCAGGAGCTGCGTGTCGGCCTCCATGTCGTCGTCCAGAAACAGGAGAATCTCGCCTCGAGCCAGCTCGGCTCCGCGGTTTCGCGCCGTCGCTGCGCCACTGTTGGGTTGTTCGATAACGGTGAGCTCGAACGGCGTTCGGAGTTCCCGAAGCGCTTCGGCCGTCCCGTCTTTGGAGCCATCAACGACTACGATCACTTCGAAGCCGGCTTCGAAGCGCTGGGCGGCCAGCGAACAGACCAGCGCCTTCACCAGTTCCCGCCGCTGGTACGTCGGAATAATGATGCTGAAGCGGGGGGTGTTCATGGAGCTGCGAAGTGACACCGTCCGCCGGCACGTGGCCAACGAATCACGCGAATAACGCGAATCGATCCGTGTTATTCGTGTGATTCGTTGGCCTCCGGCTTTAGCACCTTTATCGTCCAGGTATAACCCAGTCCGTTGGAAACCTGGGTTTCGCACTCAACTGCGTAGACGGATTGGAGCATTTTCCAGATCCTCTTGCTCCGGGCCGTCTCTATTCCGTTAAAAATCGAGACGACATATAACCCGGCCGTTCTCAGGAACCTCTCGTACCGGTGCACCAGGGCCAGAGGATCGGGGAAATACTCGAGGCATTCGTTAAAGACAATCAGATCAAACTCTTCGTGCGGCTCGAAAACCGTCGCGTCAGCCGCGATAAACGAAGTTTTCGCGTCTTGCTTGCCGCAGGCCCTCCGGATGGCCTCCGCAGAAATGTCGATGCCTACGTACCTGGAGTACCTTGAGCGATCCAGTCGCTCCTGAAGGATTCCCTCGCCACAGCCAACCTCGAGGATGGCCGCCCCCGGCTTAAAGTGATGGCAGTACCCGACTACAACGCTGAAGCGAGACAGCTCATGCTTCTGCCGCAGATAGTCCCAGGTTCCGCCGCGATACTCGGCCTCCAGGGTCTCTTTCCTCCCGTCCATGGGTTGGTAGGGCAAAATCGAAGAGAGCCATCGCCGGGATTTCGTGACAACGGACTTCATGCTTCTCCCTCGTTGGGCGGGTCGGGCTTCACCGCTCTGACCGTAATCAGCATCTCGTAATCAGGATCGAAGTAATCCAGCTCTTCCTGCCGAAGCTCTTCGAGTGCGATTCCGTGCAGGAAGGAAGTAGCCGCCAGAACATTGCCGTGAGCCTGAACTTCGACCTTCTCCGCCGGGAAGATCTCCTCGAGCAGTCTCCTTGCCGAATGGGTCGTGAAGGCCCAGTACCAGCTATCCGCCCCTTCGCCGGACTCCCTCTTACTTATCCCGGGGAAAGTGGCCAACAAGACGCCTCCCGGCCGGAGAATCCGGCAACAGGTCCGCAAAGCGGCACGGGTGTCGTAAATCAGTTGAAGGGTTTGCGTGAGAATAATGCAGTCAAAGGCATCCGAAGGAAGGTTTGGGGCGAAAGTGAGGTCCGCAATGATTGTCGCGACACGATTGCCTTCGTCGATGTCAACCACGTCTCGCCTCGCCACCCCGTCCCCGCCAAATTGGCACGTGTACGTATCGTCTTTGATCTCCAACACACGGCCTCGAATGTCGCCCGCGTGGCTCTTCAAGAAGTTCTCGATGTAGTAACGGTCGATCGGGCATCCACGGTCGTATCCCCATTTCCGACTGATCGGCGCCATGCGACGCAGATCTCCGAAATGAATAGCGTTAACTGGAGGGGATGCAGAAGCCTCGGCGGCCGATTCGCGCACGGCGCTGCTCCTGCGGAATCGCCCTGCTTGGCGCTTGACCGCTTCTATCGCCCTTCGCAGCCCGGTGCGCCTGTAAGGCAGCTGCGCCCGCTTTAACGCCCTCCAGATCCCCTGATCCTCGATGCGCCTGACGCGAAGGTAGTTTTCAAGCCAGTTGAAATAGAACTTCCTAACCTCGTGGTAGTGCCCCGATTTCTTGGTTGTCGCCACACAGGAATCAGGGTGGATCCGGTACTTGTCCCAACATTGATCGGCAACAAAAACCTGGTTCTCGAGGTAGATTTTTGCTAAGAACGCCTGATCCTCGTATAGGGTCAGGGGACCCTGAAAGCAATCTTCGAATCCCTGCACGGCCTCAAGGGCCATGCGCCTGAGGAGGATATCCGACGGACAGGGAGTCGCGGCTTCTCCGAGCGGATAACTCGCGAGGAGCAACTCCTTCCCCGAGATCAGACTGTTCGGCTTTACCCCGAGCTCAGGGGCATCATCCTGGCCTTGGTCGGCCGGATCCTGGCTCCAACTATGCCAGTAGGTGGGCCGCCCGAAGACCAGGGCAGCAGTCGGGTGGGCCTCCAGAATTGCGACTTGCTCCTCCAACTTGTGCGAAAGCCAGACATCGTCCGCGTCAAGCAAAGCGACATAGAGGCCGCGCGCCTTATTCAAGCCCAGGTTTCGCGAGGCTGGCAGCCCGCAGTGCCTATGCCCCGGATGTTGAAAGCAAAAGATCCGATCCGGTAGCCGCGCTGAATAGCCGCGGGCAATGGAGGCGCTGTTGTCGGTCGAGCCATCGTCGATGAGCAGCAACTCCCACCTTTCATAGGTCTGAGCACATACGCTCTCGATGGCCTCTGCCAGAAACCGCTCCCCATTGAGAAACGGCACGATGACGGAGACGAGATTACTCACGGTACCCACCGCTCCGCTCCTTTTAATATGGTCGTCCCTCATACCCGAAAGGGCACCGGCTGCTCTGCACAGGGTGTGTCCGAGCCCGGCTGGCCTGGACCAGCTTGTATACCGTGAAGTAAATATAGAAGATTAGATGACACTGATGAAACTCCGCGAGCCGACCTGGCAGTGACTTGCGTCACTGTGAACGCTTCGATTCTGTGTCAAAACTCGCGCCGCATTAAAGCCGCATTAAAGAGGTATGTTTATGATGTTGCCTTTTGACGATTCGAGTTTCGGAGGGAGGCTGCGTTTCCTGAGCCTTCTTTGTGTCCTGGTCGCTGTTCTTTCCTTCAGCCTGGTTTCCGCTGGTGAAGGTCTCACACCCGCTCTTTCCAGTTATGTCGGCGGCGCTGCCGGCGACATGCTTCGCGACGTGGCTGTCGATGCGCAGGGAAACTTCTACCTGGTCGGTGGAACGTATTCGGCTGATTTTCCGGTCACTGCCGGCGCCTTCGATACCACCCACAACGGTAATTGTGACGTCTGGGTTGCCAAGTACTCGTCGGCCGGGATTCGCCTCTGGGCGACGTTTCTCGGCAGCCCGAACTATGACCGTGCTTATGCCGTAGAGGTGGACAGCCAGGGGTACGTATATGTAGCCGGGCGCTCGGGGCAAGGTTTTCCAACGACAGCGGGCAGCCTCCAAACCGGGTTCGGAGGGGACATCACCCCGAACAGCATCTACGGCCAACAGGACGGATTCGTCACCAAGCTCGCGCCGGACGGCAGCCGAATCGCCTGGTCGACCTACTTCGGCGGGACTGGCCGCGACTTTATCCGGGACATAGCGCTCGATTCCGGTGGGAATGTGTTTGTCGCGGTGAGCGAAGTGGACCAGAACCATCCCCACATCACGGCCGCAGCCTTTCAGAAAAGTCGAAAAGGTGCATACGATGGCGTGGTCGGGCGGTTGTCGGCCGACGGATCCAGCGTCATCTTCGCCTCCTACTTCGGGGGATCGACTGCGGACGGATATACGCCCTCGATCAGGACCGACGTTCTCGGGAACGCTTACTACCTGACGACGAGCGATGCGAACGATATTCCCGTTACTGCGAGCGCCTACCAGCGGACTCGTGGCGGAAGTCATGACATGGTCCTGTCGAAACTATCTCCGACCGGAGCTCTTCTCTTTTGCACCTATTTTGGAGGGTCGGGTGCTGAGTTTAGCGAAACTCATGGTCTGGCAGTTGACGGTGCCGGGAATGCCGTTATCGCTTCCACCACAATGTCTGCCAATCTGCCGGCAACGTCGGGCGCATTCCAGAGCATCTACGGCGGAAGCGGGGGCGCCTCAACAGGGAGCAATACCAATTACAGCGGCGATGGTTTTATTGCGACGATATCCGCGGACGGTTCTTCCCTGCTCGGCTGCACATACATCGGGGGCAGTGCAGGTGAGGGCGCGGAAGGAGTGGCGGTCGACGGCGCCGGTAACGTCTACGTCAGCGGCGCCACTCACTCTACGAATTTCCCGGTGACTTCGGGCGCTTATCGGGCTACCCTCGGCGGCGGCGCGGACTATTTTCTGGTGAAATTGTCTCCGGATCTCAGCCGGCTCATCTATGGCACTTACGTCGGCGGCAGCGGTACCGACTACGGCCGTACGCTGACTGTCGACGCCGCCGGTAACGGTGTCATCGGGGGAGAGGTGCAATCGAGCAACTGGCCCAGTCTCAACGCGTTTGACCCGTCTTACGGCGGCCAGGGGGACGGCGGAGTGTTCCGGTTCACCGCGGCCTCGAGCCCGGCTGTGCCTACCGAGCCGACAGGGTTGAGGGTGATTGACATAAAATAGGCAGTGGGGTTCTGGGTTCTCGGTTCTCGGTTCTCCGCCGGGGGAGGAACCCTCCGAATGCCATTTACTTAGCATGGGTCTCGCGACGGGAACGGGCCTTGTTATGGAGTGCGGCGGCAGAATAAAGTGCGGTGGCTCGGCCCTTATCCTTACACGAACTTTTTGATTCCAGCGGGCTTAGAACGCGTTACAGAGCCGCGCACGTAGCGGAGGGCCGCGAAGCGCTTTGTGCGGAGCGAGTCCTGGAGCGAAGTAAGCGGGACCACCCAACGTGCCGTTACGGTTCGTTGGGTGGTCCCGCTTACTCCGCTCCAGGCTGCTCCGCAGGAAAACGCTCCGCGGCCCTCCACTGCGTGCGCGGCTCCGTAACGCGTTCTAAGTCCGCTGGAATCAAAAATTTCGTGTAAGGATAAGGGCACGGCCACCGCACTCCAAAGAGGTCGTCCAGGACTTTGCTATTGCCGGAACACGCCGATCTCGCCTGACCGGAAAACAGGCGCGCCGTAGCGCTGCTGCATCGTCGCCAGAGTCCCGCGATTCCCGGCCGCCTCGTCCACCACGATGTAAATAGGTCTCTTTAGCTGGGTGAGATAATCCTTGTCAGCTCGTGAGATCGCCTGCCCGGAAGTCAGTTGAACGGCGATGTCATGACGCCGCACGGCGTCGGGGTACGGCGCCATGTAGTGGCCGGGGAGCTCCGTCAGGAGGGTGCGGTTGGTCATTGCGGGAAACTCCAAGGCGTTGCCGTTCGTTGCCACACGATGATTCGGATCCAGAACAAAAACCGCATCTGACTCGCTGCTTTCCTCCGCCCAATCATAGAGCCGAGCCAAGGCAGAATCGGGCGGCAGCCTTCGAGGCAGCAACAGGTCGAAATTGACGGGGACGGGCGGCCGCTCGACATAAGCGGCCAGAATGGCGGCGGTGGTGGGCAGGAAGAGTAGAACGATTCCTGCCGTCGCCGCTACGTGAACCGGGTATTTCCAACTCGGAAAACTGCGCCCGGCCGCGATAACGCTTCCGGCCGCAGGGATGGCCAGGAGAACGACCGCGGCGTGGAAGAAGTTCGACTGATTCGACGCCGGGAGTTGAATCGCCGCATCCGCAGAAAGCAACACAAGGCCGCCGAGAGCCAGCAACCGGAAGAATCCTCGGTTCTCCTCGGAACTCTTCAGATACCCGATACCGGCCAACACCAGCAGGACTCCCACGCTTAACGCCAGAGTGATCAGGTGCTTGAATCCATCCGTCGAAAACAGGTAGAAGCGCGGCTGGTTCGCGCTCGCCCCGGTCAGCAGGTGCAGAAAAGACGGTGCGGCGAGGATCAGGCCTGCGCCGATTGCTCCAAGGGCAGACAGATAAGACCTGCGTATGCGTTGATTCGAGACTGCGGGGCGGTTGAACAACCGAAAAGGTACAACGGCGAACATCAGCAAGAGACTACCGAGAACGCCGCCCGTGGCGAGTCCGATGATCGGACTGACAGCAGTCGTGAAGGCAAAGGTCAAGGCAAGGGCCGCCAGCGGAAGGATACGCGGCGTCGCCAGGACCCATTGAAGGCAAAGCAGGGACATCATCAACGATCCCAGCGCCAATGGGCGGGATGTCGCGTTCAAAAAGAAATTGATCATCGGACCGTAAAGGCCGCCGCTATCGTTGTAACGCACCATGTTGTAAACCGGGTGCACAACGTTCCACAAAAAGTTGGGATCATCCTTCAGGCGATCCGCGCCGTGGATCAGGATTTTCAGGCCAGCCAGCAAGATCCCGAAGGGGTTGGTGCCAGCCACAACCAGGAAGGCGATCAGGAGTCCAGTTGTCGCACGACGGAATAGTCTCTGTCCCAGAAGCAGAGATGCAATGCCCAAGAATCCAGCCCCGGCCAGTGTAACCGCCTCCAGACCAAAGAAGACATTCCAGCCGAACAACCGTGAAACCTGCGCCGCCAGGAAGTGAAAGAACCAGTAGTAGGGCAGGGGTTCTCCTGCAAAGAACGGGTTCTCGGGCGGGACCGAATAATTCGATGTGAGAAAACGCTCTACGACCGCCGCATGCAGGTAGCCATGGAAGGAAATCAGTGTTCGCGGGCTGTTGCGGTGGATTCCCACAATCAGCAACATCAGGCCGGCAACCGCGGCCAAAGACACCAGCCACGGGAAAAAACGTGTGAAGGAACGAATTCTCATTTCCGGACGAACGTCAGTCGCTTCAAGAATGAGTTGAGATTTCATTGATATTCAAGTCAGCGTGACGCCCGGTTGGACCTCAGCGTACTCAGTTCCTGCTGCAATCGCTTGATCACTTCCTGCTTTGAAGGGTCCGCTGCAAGGTCGTGTGTTTCTTGTGGGTCTTCCCGCCAGGCATAGAGCCCCGTTTGGCCGCTGTCGGAGGTGAGAAGATGCCAGTCATGGGTGATGATGCTCGACCACCCCTCGCGAGAATTGGGATAGAAATCCGGGCCTCCCTGAAAGCGTCCCGGTCGCAAATCTGCATAGACCGCCGAACCTTTGCCGGCGGCGTCGCCACCGGCCCACAAAGGCGCCATCGATTCGCCCGGAAAGACTGCCTCGGGCTTCCGTCCGATGATGTCCATGACCGTTGACGGCAACTGTGACAAGCCTGCGACCTCGGAGACCCGTCGGCCCGGCGGAATCCGGCCGGGGCCGTAGAAGATCAGCGGGACGTGGAGTGTTTCCTTGTAAAGGCTGTTGCCGTGGCCAAAAAGGTTATGGTTGCCGAATGCCTCACCATGGTCGGATGTCACGATAACAATGGTGTTACCGAGCAGACCGCGTGTCTCCAACTCGTCAAAGAGACGATCCAGCTGGTCGTCAAGGTACGCCAGCGCGGCGTCATAGCCGTCAATCTCCCGCTGCACTTCGGCGTCGCTCAAGTCTGCCTTGCGCCTGAACGCCACGCCGAACTGAAAGTTGATCAGATCGCCCCGGGAAGGCTGCGCTGAAAATCGGGTCGAATATTCGGGTTGGGTCAAGTAAGGGTCGTGAGCCTCCATGTAATTGATGAAGGCAAAGAAGGGCTTCCTCTCCGATCGGTCCAACCAGCGCAAGAATCCGGCATTCAACTGGGCGGCGTTTGTCCGGCCCGGTATGTCATAAAACCCGAGCCGCGGCAGGATGTTCAAAGCGAGTCTCTTGCCATAAACAGTCCGCATTGCGTAGTCCGCGAGCGAGCCATTGAAAACCTCGAAGTGCGTGAAGCCTCGGCCCAGGCCCCATTCCGGCGTCACGTATTCCCTGTTGGCGGCGAAGGCGGCGGTGACGTAACCCTCCGCCGCGAGTGCCTGCGCGAGCGTCGGATACCGAGAATCCAACGGGGCTTGCCAGTCAGCCCCGTGCATGTTGGGGAGCCGTCCGGTGAACATCGAGGCGTGGGAAGGAAGTGTCCACGAGGAGTTGCTGAACGCGGCCTCGAAAAGGACGCCGTTCACGGCTAAACGGTCGAGAAACGGAGTCGTCCGCCTGGCATAACCATATGCAGACAGGTGGTCAGCCCGGAGGGTATCGGCGGTGATCAGGATGACATTGGGCCCGGGCTGACGGGGTGGCGGCAGTTCCGCGACCCGCCGGTTTTCCTGCCATCGGTGCCGGGCAAGGCCGGTCGATGCCAGAAGTACGGCAACGATGACGAGCAGCGGCAAACTGTACCGCAAGTACTTCACGAAGGTCTTCTCGCGTCCGAGGATGGAACGGCGAGACTGAACGCCGACTCCTAAGGCCAGGATCAGAGCGGGGAGGCGGCCGATGAGATCAAGTGAAAACAGAACGCCGAAGAGAAACACCGCGACGAACAGACCCAGCGCCAGCCTGAGATTGACCGCTTTGATCAGCCGGCTCAAAAGCATCAGGACTGCGCCGAGAGCCAGGTAGAGGGCCAGGTTGAAGGCCGGGGCAATCCATAGGATCTCGACAGGAGAATCGGTATGCCAGCCGGGAACCAGTCGTGGCAGAGATCTAGCTGTGGCTTCGAATATGCCGGCAAACAGTCCGAACCAGAGAGAGGCGGTGAAGAAATCTCTCAGAGTATGCGACATATTTCCTGCTGAGTTGTCAGATTCGATATTTGTCAAGATGCGCCGGGATGTACTCGTGCTCGAAGCGCTCGTGATCAATCCTGGTTATTTTGCGCGCGATGAAGATGACATGCGGGTAGGGAAGCCAGTCGACCATCTCGTGGTGGAAGACTTGAAAGCCGAGCGCCAGAAGCAGTTCTTTCATCTCTGCGGTGGTCCAATATCGGACAAAGCCGCGGCCGATCATGAGCCGGTCCAGCAGGAGCGCAAACAGCGCTTTGTAACCTGGCGTAGTGAGCAGGTCCTTCGCGACCAGTATCCCGCCCAAAGGCAGCATTCTGCTGACCTTATTCAGAAAACGCAGAACCTCTTTACGCGGCACGTGGTGGAGAATGTCGAGCATGTAGGCGGCGTGGATGGGTCGGCTGGGACTAAAGTCTTCCAGACTCACGCAATCGAATTCCGCGTTTACGACCCCCAGCCTGGCGGCGACCTCCCTGGCGATTCGGATACGGGCCGAGTCAAGGTCCAATCCGACAAAACGCGCGCGTGGGTGGACCTGTGCGAAGTAGTTCGTAAACAAGCCGAAACCACAACCAGCGTCCAGGACATTTCCCTCCGGCGGCAAGTACTGACCGATCTCCGTCAGAAAACGCTGGCTAATGATCTGGAACCGGATTGCGCTGTAGACTTTCACCCACGGCGCTTCTATTGCTCCGATCACCCGTCCTATCGCCTGGCGGTGACTATCGAATTCACCGATGTTCGAAGTTTGCAGCGCAGGAGTGCTGTTCGTGGGAAAGGCGAAAGCCTGGGACGTCTGTTCGAAACCGTCGGGGCTTGGCCAGTCATTCGACATTGCAGTGCTCCAGCCTCAGTGAAAGTCCATGGACAATCCATGGGATCCAGTTCTGCTCAGAAACGTCTGGTTAGCCTGGAACTCAAGCTCCCGGCTTGCGGGAGGAGCATCCCCGGGGACAAGGTTCCCCCGTCTCGGTTACAGTGATCGCCAAGAACATCCGCGTTACACTAACGGCAATGTGGTCACGGTAAGCGACGGTTGGCTCGGGTGGTTCACATGAGTTTATGGTGAACATGCCCGCTCGTTCTCGTCATCTGCTTGAGCTTCTCGGGCATTCTCTTGAAATTTCGCGACAGATTTTGAGGGTGTGTGCGGAAACGAGCCGGGCGCCTGCTCCTTTCGCGCAGAACACTTAAGCATTTCGCGAGCGGAGCGTGCCTTTGGAGTGCGGTGGGCCATGGGGGCCATGGCCTGAACTTTATACGTATCTCAGAACCAGCCTGCGTCTCCTGAACCAGCGTGCGGAGGCAGGATCTCAGCGGCGGTTGAGTGACTTGCCGTTTTGTGGCGAGTCGTGCGGCGAGCCGCATCGAAACCCCGATGACAACGAAATGCGGGTGAATATTCCTCTAAGTATATTATTGTCAGCAGCTTGTCAATAACATCTGGGTTTATACCTTACCACCATTCAACGGGCGA
>Ga0105104_10002681_pt1 | contig 12880 bp, 7 predicted proteins | sample PPLLaktember2015_3_FD_87034 | JGI IMG/M metagenome (GOLD analysis project Ga0105104, IMG submission 87034) | Freshwater sediment microbial communities from Prairie Pothole Lake near Jamestown, North Dakota, USA - PPLs Lake P7 Core (6) Depth... | ecosystem: Environmental > Aquatic > Freshwater >...
ACACGGGGGTTCGGCTTACACTAGGCCCGTGATGACTTCGCCACCTGCCACCATTCATGTGGGTCTGGTGGGCTTCGGGATTGCCGGCCGCTATTTCCACGCGCCGGTGATCCGCGCCGTTCCCGGCCTTCGGCTGTCGGCGATCGTCCAGCGAACCGGGAACACCGCGGCCGAGATGTACCCCGACGTACGCGTCGTGCGGACCCTCGAGGACCTGCTCGCCGACGATGGGATCGGGCTGGTGGTCATCGCGACGCCCAACACGACGCACGCCGGCATCGCACGCCGCTGCCTCGAGGCCGGTCGCCACGTGGTCATCGACAAACCGATTGCCACGGCCTCGAGCGAGGCCGCCCCCCTGATCAAGCTCGCGCGGCAGGCTGGGCGGCTCCTCAGCGTCTACCACAACCGCCGCTGGGACGGCGACTTCCTCACCGTCCAACGGCTGGTCGCCAATGGAACCTGCGGCCGGCCGGTGATGTTCGAGTCACATTTCGACCGCTATCGGCCCGGCCTCAGGCCAGCGGCCTGGCGCGAGCGGGCCGAGCCGGGAAGCGGCGTGCTCTTCGATCTTGGCTCCCACCTGGTGGACCAGGCGGTCGCCCTGTTCGGCCTGCCCGAAGCCGTCACTGCCGACGCGCGGCTGGAGCGCGACGGGGCGGTCGCCGACGATGCGTTCGACGTGATGCTGCACTACACGCGGATGCGGGCGCTGTTGAGGGGGACGATGCTGGCGTGCGAGCCGGGCCCGCGGTTCGTCCTGCACGGCACGGACGGCACGTATGTGAAGCACCACGTGGATCCGCAGGAGGGACGTTTGAAAGGTGGAGAGACTCCCGGTGAGGCTGACTGGGGAGAGGAGCCTCCGGAACATTGGGGCGTTCTGACACGCTGCCCCCACGGGGAGACCGTCCGCGAACCGGTCCCCACCGCAGCCGGTGACTACCGCGGCTACTACGAGAACATCCGCGACGCGATCCACGGCCGCGTTACCCTCGCGGTCACCCCGCAACAGGCCTTCGACGTGGTGCGCCTCCTCGAACTCGCGCACGAAAGCAGCCGGCAGCGGCGGACGGTCACGGTGAAGTAGAGCAGGGAACCAGGGAACAACCGACCACTGGACAAAATGCGAACTGGTCCCTCGCTCCCTCGCTTCCTGACGCCATTCTCCCTGATCCCTCATCCCCCGTCCCTGATCCGGGATTCGTGCCTATAATCCCCGTAACGCCTGCCCTCGCTGAAAGGTCCACCGTGCTGCAGCGGAGACGTGTCGCCGGCGTCATCGTCCTCCTCATCGTTCTTGGCGCCGCGATCGCTGCGCTGGCGCAGCAGCGGCCCGACCAGCCGGTCTTTCGGAGCCGGATCACCCTGGTGCCCGTGGACGTCCGCGTGGTGGACGCGAACGGCAAGCCGATCACCGGCTTGAAGGCCGACGAGTTCACCGTGCTGGAGGACGGCGTCCCGCAGAAGATCGGCCACTTCGCCGAGCACGCGCTGACGCCCGAAACACCGGAGCCCAACGCACCGCCCCTGCTGCGCCAGGCGGCGGAAAGCGCCCAACTCGCACCGCAGCGGCAACGGATCTTCCTGATCGTGCTCGGCCGCGGCCGGCTCCAGGAGCCGGCCAGGGGCATGGACGCGCTGCTGGAGTTCGTCCGCAAGCAGATGCTCCCGCAGGACCAGGTCGCGGTGCTCGCCTACAACCGGGCGACGGACTTCACGACCGATCACCAGAGGGTCGCCGTCACGCTGGAGCGCTTCCGGAGCGGGCACGAGAAGGTCGAGGCGGCGATCGCCCACCAGTTCGACGGACGGTCCCTGCAGGCCAGGTACGGCAGCCAGGAGATCGCCCCGTCCACGCAGCGGATGATTGAAGAGATGTTGTACGGGCCCGGGGCCCCGCCCGTGCGGAAGCTGCCCCCGGCGCCGACCACCGCCGCCTCGCGCCGGGCCGAGGACATCCGCCGCGACACCGACGCCCTGCTCGAAGCCGAGATTGCCAGCTCGCACGGCGAGATGAGGACGCCTTTCGACGAGGCGCGGCAGCGCGACGCAGATCGCTTCGACGTCACGCTCGGGGGGTACGTCACGGGCAACATCCGCGCGGAGCAGGACCTCACGAACATCTACACCGGCATCGAGTACATGCGGTACCTCCAGGGCGAGAAGCACTTGATCTTCGTGACCGAGGAAGGCCTGATCCTGCCTCGCGTCGAGGACGACCTCGGCATCGGCGCAATGGCCAACGACGCGCGGGTCGTCGTGGACACGATTCAGACGGGCGGTCTCCCGGGGCCGGCGCCGCCCGGCGTCTTCGGCGGCGGCGCCTCGCTCGAAGCGCAGTTCAACCAGCTGGCCGCCCGCGGACCGGGGCCATCCGTCACGCAACGCTTTGCGCTCGAGACCCTGAAGACCGTCTCTCAGCTGACCGGCGGGGTGTCGTCCACGATGGCCTACGCGGACCGCGCGCTGGCGCGCATCGACCAGGTGACTCGGTCGGGGTACCTGGTCGGCTACTACCCGGCGAACGCAAACTGGAATGGGAAGTACCGGAAGATCGAGATCAAGGTCAACCGCCCGGGCGCCACCGTGCTCTTCCGCCACGGCTACTATGGGCGCGACATGCTGGTGCCGCTCGACCGGCGGGCGTTCCTGACGTTCAGCCGCGTCGCGGCCGCCGGCTACCACGATCGGGAGATGCGCGACATCCCGGTCACGGCCAGGGCCTCGTTCGAGAAAGGCCAGGACGCGAAGACCGCCCGGGAGGTCCTCGTGGAGGTCACGGTCGATCTGTCGCGCGTGCCGTTCCAGCTGGAAGGCGACCGGCACGTGGCGTCGCTCGACATCGACGTCTTCTGCGGGGACGAAAAGGAGACCCTCGTCGGCGAATCGTGGGAGAAGGCAGACCTCCGCCTGAAGGACGAAACTCACGCGCGGCTGCTGAAGGACGGCTTGCCCCACTCGACGCGCGTGGCGCTGAAGCGGCGAGTCCGCTACGTCAAGGTCATCGTCTACGACTACGCTTCCGACCGCCTGGGGAGTGCGGTCATCAGGGTGAGATGATATCAAGGGGCAACGTGACCACTGCCCAGTTGGCAATTGGCCAAGTGGTCAGTTGCTCCCTCGGCCCCTGATCCCCGGTCGCTTCAGATCCGCTCGACCACCATCGCGATCCCCATGCCCCCGCCGACGCAGAGGCTGGCCAGGCCATAGCGCGCGCCAGTCGCGCGGAGCCGGTACAGGAGTGTCGTCAGCACCCGCGCCCCGCTTGCGCCAATCGGGTGGCCGAGCGCGATCGCGCCGCCGTTCGCGTTCACGCGGGCCTGGTCGAGCCCCAGTTCCCTGATCACTGCGAGGGCCTGCGCCGCGAACGCCTCGTTCAGCTCGACGACCTCCATGTCCGCAAGCTGCAGGCCCGCACGCTCCATCGCCCGCCGAATCGCCGGGACCGGCCCCATGCCCATGACGGCCGGATCGACCCCCATCGACGCGTAGGACAGGATGCGCGCGAGCGGCTCCCGGCCCTTCTCGCGCGCCCAGCGCTCGGAGGCGACGACCAGCGCGGAGGCGCCGTCGTTGATCCCCGACGCGTTGCCGGCGGTCACGGTCCCTTCCTTCTTGAACGCGGGCCGCAGCGCGCCGAGCGACTCGATCGTCGTCGCCGCCCGCGGGTGCTCGTCAACCTCGAACCGGAGAGCGGCGCCTTTCTTCCCCTGGACCTCGACTGCCACGATCTCGTCCCTGAAACCGCCGGCCGCAATCGCCTCCCGAGCGCGCCGCTGGCTTTCCGCCGCGAACGCATCCTGGTCGGCGCGGCTGACGCCGTAGCGCGACGCGATCTCCTCCGCCGTCGTCCCCATGTGACACGCGCCGATGGCGCAGGTCAGCCCCTCGCCCAGCATCGAATCGACCACCTCGGCGTTTCCCATCCGGTAGCCCCAGCGGGCGCCCTTCAGCAGGTAGGGCGCGCTGCTCATCGACTCGGTACCGCCGGCGACGACCATGGGCGTGTAGCCGACCTTGACGGCCTCCGTCGCGTGCACCACCGCCTGCAGGCCGGACCCGCAGACCCGGTTGATCGTTTCAGCCGGCGCCTCGACCGGAATGCCCGCCTTCAACGCGGCCTGCCGGGCGACGTTCATGCCGTGGCCCGCCTGCAGCACACACCCCAAGATCACGTCCCCGGTGTCGGCCGGATCCACGCCCGCCCGGGCGATGGCCTCGCGGATGACGATGGCACCCAGGTCGGAGGCGCTCACCTCCTTCAGGCTTCCGCCGAAGGTGCCGATGGCGGTCCTGCACGCGCTCAGGATGACGACGGACTCTGCTTCCATCAAGTGGCTCTCCAACTCTTCGCTTGTGTCGCGAGGCCTGCGGTCGGGTAGTGGTCGACTTGACATCTGAGCAATAATAGTGCTCATATAAGCACTACCATTGCTCATGCGAGAATCCAGCCCGTTCGGCAGCCGGTCGCGGAGTCGTATCCTCCTCGCGCTCAGCGATTTGGGGTTCAGCTACCCGCGCGCGCTCGCCCGCCGGCTCGACTCCCCCATCTTCGCCGTCCGCAAGGCGCTCGAAGGCCTGGAACGGGACGGCCTCGTCTCCAGCCGGCTGGTGGGCCGCACCCGTGTCTACACCCTCGACTCATCCTACGTGGCATTCAAGGAGCTGGCCGCCTACCTTGGACGGCTGGCGAGGGCGGAGGCGGAAGCGGCCGCCACAGAACAAATTCAGTCCCGACCCCACTTTCCGGGATCACCGCTTCCGATTACGGATTTGTCATCTGCGAAGGCCGGGTCGGGCCCAGGACCCGACCCCGACGAGGGCTGGCGTAACTGGTAGGCCTCCGGGGATGTTGGCCCGCTATTCCGCTCGCAGCACCACGAGCGGGTCCAGCCGGGTGGCGCGGCGCGACGGCACCACGCTGGCCACCAGGGTGACGGCGACGAAGATCGCGATGACCGTCGCGCAGGTCAGGGGGGCGTCGGCGGTGCTCTGGACGAGGATGCTCTTGATGACCCGGCTCAAGCCGAAGCCGGCCGCAAGGCCGACGACGAGGCCGATGCCAGTCTGCCAGGCCGCGCGGCGCAACACCAGCCAGGTCAACTGCCTGCCGCTCGCACCGAGCGCCATCCGCACACCCATTTCCTGCGCCCGCTGCGCGACCGAGTACGCGGTGACCGCGTAGATCCCGACGCTCGACAGCAGCAGCGCGATCAGCGCGAAGATCCCCAGCAGGCCGCCGAACACCCGGTACGGCCACCGTGCCTGCGCGAACGACTCGGTCAGCGTCCGCACTCGGTAGACCGGCTGGTCCTCGTCAACCGCCCGCACCTCCTGGCGAATGACCGGCGCGATCGCGGCGCCCTGGCCCTGCCCCCTGGCGAGGATGAAGGCAAAGCGGGTAGGCTCCAGCCGGAACGGCAGGTAGACAACCGGGTCGGGATCCGCCGACCCTTGCGTGCCCTGCTGCCGCACGGTTGGTGCAACGCCAACGACGGTGACCCAGGGCGCCGGGGGCGCCTGCTCGTCGTCCGACACGACGCGGATGCGCATCCCTATCGGGTCCGCCCGGCCTGCGAAGCGCTCCGCCCAGCGCTGGTTCACGACGGCCACCTCGGCGCCCGGCCGGCCGTCCTGCGGCGTGAAACTGCGCCCGCGCACGAGCGCGAGGTCCAGCGTCTCGAAGTACCCCGGTCCGATCCTGACCACGGAGACTCGCGGCGCGTCTTTCGGCGGCGGCGCGGGACGTCCCTCGACATACAGCCGGCGCTGCTCGGACCCTCCGAGCGGCAGCGATGTGGCGATCGATGCCGCCCTCACGCCGGCGGCCGAGGTCAACCGCTCGGCCAGGCGATCGTGGAACGCATTCCACTGGTCCGCCTTGGGGTACTTCCGCTCGGCCAGCGTCATCGCCATCGTGATGACGCGGTCGCCCTGTATGCCGAAGTCCATCCGGTAGAGCGTCAGGAAACTGCGGATCATCAGTCCGGCGCCCGTCAGCAGGACCACCGCGAGCGCGAGCTGGCCGACGACGAGGGCCGAGGTGAACCGGCGGGCGCGCCGTCCCGAGGTGCCGCCCCGGCCGCCCTCCCGCAGGGCGTCGTGCACGTCGGCTCGCGCCACGTGCAGGGCGGGCGCGAGACCGAAGAGAACGGCGGTGAGCAGGCACACCCCCACGAGGAAGGTGAGGACCAGCGGGTCGAAGCTGAACACGATCCAGTACGGCTTGCCGGTGTCTGCGACGGCGCGGTCGAACATCCGGACGCCGGCCGCCGCCAGGCCAAGGCCGATGACGCCCGCGATCGCCGCGATGATCAGGCTCTCGACGAGCAGCTGCCTGACGATCCGCCAGCGGCCCGCGCCGAGCGCCGCGCGCACCGCCATCTCGCGCGCCCGCCCGGTGGATCGCGCGAGCAGGAGGTTGGCGACGTTGGCGCACGCGATCAGCAGGACGAACCCGACCGCGCCCATCATCGCGCCGAAGATGATCTTGATCGGCCCGCCGTTGAAGCGGTCGTTGTAGGTCATCACCTGCGCGTCGATCTCCTTGTTGGTCTCGGGGTACTGCTTGCGCAGCCGGGCGAAGATCGTGCTCATCTCGGCCTGCGCCTCGGCCACGCTGATGCCGGCCCGGGCCACGCCGAAGACGTTCAGCCCCCGGCGGTCGCGCCGCTCACCGTCCACGGCGGGCGTGAGCGGCTGCCACATGTCGGAGTTGGAGGGGAACTTCATCCCCTGCCGCATGACGCCGACGACGGTCGCCGGGATTTCGTTCACCTTGATCGTCTGGCCGAGGATCTTCGGGTCCGACCCGTAGCGGTCCGCCCAGACGCCGTAGCCGAGGATGACCACGGGCTCGGCGGCGAGCGCGTCCTCTCCCGGCCGGAACGTCCGGCCGATCACGGGCCGCTCGCCCAGCGTCTCGAAGGTGGAGGCCGTCACCCACGCGCCGGTGACGCGGTCGGGCGCGTGTGTGGCGTCGCTCACGTTCATCGTGCCGCCCCGGAACGCCTCCAGCGCCTCGAACGCCTGTGTCTGCTTTCGCGCGTCCAGGAAGTCCGGGTACGACACCCCGTCGTCGTCGCCCGAGGACATCACGCGCGAATTGATGTGATACACGCGGTCGGAATGCTCGTGCGGGAGGCCGCGCAGAAGGACCGCGTTCACGGTGGTGAACACGGTGGCGTTGGCGCCGATGCCAAGGCTCAGGGCCAGCACCGCCATCAAGGTCACGAAGCGGTCCTTGAACAGGAGGCGGACGGCGAAGCGCGTATCCTGCAGCAGGCTCACGGAATCCTCCCGGGTCGAGGCCCACCCGGCCCTGAGCGCGGCGTTGACGCAGGGCCGCTTCGAGGGCTACCAGCTGGTGAGCGCCGTACGGCGTAGACGCAGCGGAGGCCGCGGGAGTTCCATCTGAATTGAGAATGGAGCATGGAGAATGGAGAATGGAGCAAGGAGCAAGGAGGGAGAAGGGAGGAAGGCAGAAGGAAGAAGCAGCGCTGCCCTCCTGCCTACCACGTGCCGCCTGCCGCCTACCGCCTACCGCCTATATCCTGTCGCCGTCAGAACCCGATCGCCAGCCCGTCCTTTCGCGGATCCGAGCCGCCCATCAGGACGCCGGTCTTCGGGTCGATCAGGATGCCCTGGAAACCGCCCCACATGCCGAAGCCGGAGGTGACCTTGTGCCCGAGCTTCTGGAGCGCGGCCCTCGTGTCGGCCCCGACCGCGCTCTCGAGGGCGACGCTGCCGCCGGTCAGGCGGTAGCGGGCCGCCTCCCCCGCTTCCTGGACGTTCATCCCGAAGTCGATCAGGTTCACCAGGACCTGCACGTGGCCCTGCGGCTGCATGTCGCCGCCCATCACGCCGAACGACAGCCACGGCCGACCGTCCTTCATCACCATCGCGGGCACCAGGGTATGGAACGGGCGCTTGCCGGGGGCCACCAGGTTGGGGTGGCCGGCCTGCAGCGTGAACAGCGCGCCGCGGTTTTGCAGCGCGATGCCCGTGTCGCCAGCGACGACCGCCGAGCCAAAGGCGTCGTAGAGAGACTGGATGAGCGAGACCACGTTGCCCTGGGCGTCGGCAACGGTCAGGTAGATCGTGTCCCCGGTTCCCCGGATCTCCACCCCTCCGCCGCCGGGTGCGGTCACCCCTTCGAGGCGGCCGGGTGGATAGGAGGCCGCTGCGCGCTCTTTCGAAATCTCCTGGCGCCGCCGGACGGCGTACTCCTTCGAGATCAACATCGCCTGCACCTCGCGCGGAACGGCGTCGCCGTCCGCGAGGTAGGCGCGCCGGTCGGCGAACGCGATGCGGTTGGCCTCGACGAGCAGGTGCAGGGCAGCCGGCGAGTTGTGGCCGAGCCTTCTCAGGTCGTAGCCCTCGAGGATGTTGAGCATCTCGAGCGCCACGAAGCCCTGCGTGTTGAGCCCGAGCTCGTACACGTCGTGGCCGCGGTAATTCGTCGAGATCGGCTGCACCCAGTCGGAGTGGTGCTCCGCCAGGTCACGCTCGTCGATCAACCCCTCGCGCTTCCGCATGTCGGCGGCAATCGCCGCCGCGACCGCCCCCTTGTAGAAGGCGTCGCGGCCGCCTGACGCCATCTGCTCCAGCGTGGATGCCAGCCGGGGGTTCCGAAAGATTTCGCCGGTCGCCGGCGCCCGGCCCGAGGGCAGGAACGTCCGCGCGGCGATCGGGTCCACGCGCAGGTCCTCCTCGTTGGCCTTCCACATCGTCGCCACGATCTCGGGGACGGGGAAGCCGTCGCGGGCGTAGTCGATCGCGGGACGGAGCGCGCGCGCCAGCGGGATCGTGCCGTGCCGGGCCAGCAGCTCGCTCCAGCCGTCCACCACGCCTGGCACCGTGACCGCCAGCACCCCGCGCTCGGGGATGCTGGTCACACCGCGGCGCCGGAACTCGTCCGGCGTGGCGGCGCGCCCGGCCCGTCCGCTCGCGTTGAGGCCGCTCAATCGCTTCGTCTTCGCGTCGTACACGATCGCGAAGAGGTCGCCGCCGATCCCGTTCATCGTCGGTTCGACCACCGCCTGGACGGCGGCCGCGGTCACGGCGGCGTCCACGGCGTTGCCGCCCTCGAGCAGGACCTGCAGGCCCGCCGCGGATGCGAGCGGCTGACTCGTCGCGATCATGCCGCGCCGCGCCATCACCACCGAGCGCGTGGCGCGAGGGTTGGGGGCCGGCCGGTCGCCGGGGAACTGGGCCATCAGGGTCACGGTCATCGTCGCGGCTCCGAGCGCTGCGAGGCGCACATTCATCCGTGAAGAATACGACAAGTCGGCGCGATGGAGGCGCTGGTATAATCGCCCCTCGCTGTCTGGTCACCGACGGGAAGGCCCGGCTTGCGGCTGGGGCTTGGCAATTCAACCGCACGATGGGCACACCCGATCAAGCCGGCACGACTGCGACCACGGCTCCCGGCGCCCGCCCCCGGTCGGATCGCGCCTTCCGTCTCTTCGGCTACCTCGGCGGGTCCGCCCTGCTGGCGGTCACGCTCTGGGTCACGAGCCTCTACAACTACCTTCTGTTCCACGGGCTCACCGAGACCGCCTGCGCCGCGGTGTGCGTCGCGATCTTCGCCGTCGCGTGGAACGCGCGGCGATTCAGCAGCCACCATTACCTGACGTTCCTGGGGATTGCAGCCCTTTTCGTTGGCGCGGTGGACCTGCTGCACAGCCTCGCGTACAAAGGGATGGGGGTCTTTCCGGGCCACGGGGCGAACCTGCCCACCCAGCTCTGGATCGTGGGCCGGGGCATGGAGGCGGTGTCCCTCCTCCTGGCGCCTGCGTTCCTGGACCGGAGGGTGCGCGCCTGGCCCGCGCTGCTCTGCTGGGCGGGGGTGACGGGCGCGCTGCTGGCGCTGGTGTTCCCGCTCGGTCTCTTCCCCACCTGCTACGTGGAGGAGGGCCCGAACCCCGGGCTGACGGGCTTCAAGATCGGCGCGGAGTACGTCATCTGTGCGGTCCTCCTGGGAAGCCTCGCGTTGATCTGGCGCCGCCGCGAACGCTTCTCGCCGCGAAGCCGCGAGCTGCTCATGTCGGCGGTGGCCGCGACGATCTTCTCGGAGATCGCCTTCACCCAGTACGTCAGCGTGTATGGGGACTTCAACGTCGCGGGACACCTGCTGAAGGCGGTGTCGTTCCTGCTGATCTTCAAGGCGGTGGTAGAGGGCACCCTGCGGGATCCCTACCAGGAGCTCTTCCGCGACCTCCAGCAGCAGCGGCAGCGCCTGGCCGAGGCGAACCGCGCGAAGGACGAGTTCCTCGCGACGCTGTCCCACGAACTGCGCTCGCCGTTGAACGCGATCGTCGGCTGGTCGCAGCTCCTGCTGCACGGCTCGCTGGACCAGGGGAGGACGCGCCACGCCTACGAGGTGATCGACCGCAGCGCGAAGGCTCAGACGGCGCTCATAGCCGATGTCCTCGACGTCTCGCGCATCATCAGCGGCAAGCTCCGACTCAACCTTGCAGCCGTGGAGGTGACCGACGCGGTGCAAGCCGCGCTCGACACGGTGCGGCCGGCGGCCGAGGCCAGGCGAATCCAGGTGCGGACCGCCGCGATGGACCACGTGACCGTGCAGGGCGATCCCGACCGGCTCCAGCAGGTGTTCTGGAACCTCCTCTCCAACGCGGTGAAGTTCACTCCCGAGGGCGGGACCGTGGTGGTGGACGTGAGCCGGCGGGACGACCGTGTTGAAATCACGGTGCGGGACACTGGCGCGGGGCTGTCGCCCGAGGCGCTGGCCCACCTCTTCGAGAGGTTCTGGCAGGCGGACGCGTCCGCTTCCCGGAGGCACAGCGGCCTTGGCCTCGGGCTCGCCATCGTGCGGCACCTGGTGGAACTGCACGGCGGCCAGGTGAGGGCGGCCAGCGAGGGCGCGGGGCGAGGCTCGGGTTTCACCGTGGCGATCCCCGCGGCGGTACCAAGCGACGACCGGGAAGAGCCTGCCCGCCCCGAAGGCACGAAAGGCGAGGCGGAGGGAGGGGCTGGGGCGGCGTCCGACCCGGCGCGCTCCGGGATCTCACTGAGCGGTCTTCGCGTGCTGCTGGTCGAGGACCAAGCCGACGCGAGGGCGGTGCTGACCGCGGCGCTTCGCGCTTACGGGGCCGAAGCGGAGGCGGCGGCCTCCGCGCGCGAGGGTCTGCAGAAGGTCCGCGCCTGGCGACCGCACCTGGTGCTCAGCGACATCGGGATGCCGACCGAGGACGGCTACGCGTTCATCCGCCAGCTCCGCGAATTGCCGCCCGACGCCGGCGGACGGACGCCCGCGGTAGCCCTCACCGCCTACGGCCGCCCCGAGGATCGGGAGAAGGCGTTGGCGGCCGGGTACCGCGAGCACCTCATTAAGCCCGTCACGCCGGGCGTCCTCGCAGCCGTCGTCCTGGCAGAATGCAAGGAATGCAGAACGCAGACGCCAGAATGCAGGGTGCAGACGCCCGACCTGCTGAGAGGGCCCGCTTAGAAGTAGACAATCATCCCGATCGCGGTCCTCGGACCGAACGACCAGGAGTCGCTCTCCAAGATCAGCGTACTGAGCGGTCGGGTCTCCGCGTGCCGGTTGACGTAGGTAAAGCCAACCTCGCCGAACACGCTGAGGCGGCGGTTCAGGGGGTACTCCGCGCCCACCATCACGCCCGCATCCCAGCCGCTCGTCGAGTTTTCCGAAGTGGACTCGCTGGTCGTGCCGATCCGGTCGGTTTCAGACAACAGGAACGACAGGCGCGGCACGACATACCCCTGGACGGTGTCCCACTCCCCGACGTAGAAGAGCGCGCTCACGCCGAATCCCACGCCCCAGGCGTCCGAATCCGAACCTTCGAAGCCGCTGCCGGACGTCGAACTGCTCGAGCCGAAGGAGAAGTTGAACTCCGGCCTGACCGCCACGCGGTCCGACACGTGCCAGGTGAGGCCCACCGAGGGATACCCGAGGTTCAAGCCGACCTGCCCCTTCTCCTGGGCAGAGGCTACGGTTGCCGCGGCCATGGCGAGTCCGACGAGGGCGAACACACCGGCGCACTTCTTCCACATCACGGTTCTCCTCCTGCGGGGTCCGAAAATGATAATGGATGAAGTACGCAATTCATGTTCCAAGGATGAGCTTGCGTCCAATGGTGCGAAAGGCGCGAAAGGGCGTTCGCCGGTGCCCGGAAGCGGGACGGGCCGTCCGCGCGCACGGACGACGAGGCAGGGTCTGGTGACTTTCGTGGTCGGGTGACCTTGGAGGTCGGGTGACTTTTTACCGCCCGGCGATCACCCGGACACCGACGTGGACGCTGCGCGGCAGGCCGATCGTCGGGACGGGCGTGCGACCGACTTCGATCTCGGTGTTGCCCACGTTCTCGAAGGACACGAGCAATTCCGCCCACCGCGCGACGCGGTAGCCGGCAGCCACGTCGATTGCGAGGAACGGGCGCAGTGGCAGCTCGTTCCGGTCGTCCTCGAACTGCCGCCCCGCGCCCCGGACCTCCAGCGCCACCCAGCCGGCGGCGGCTCCATACCGAAGGCGCGAGGACCATTGCACGGCCGGCACCTGCGGGACATCGCGTCCGTCGATCCCCGGGCGCAGCCGGTCGTCAAAGACCGAGCGGGTCAACGCCACGGCGCCCGACCACTCCAGGCCGGACGCCGGCCAAAGCACCACCTCCGCCTCGAGTCCCCGGCCGTTCACGCCGCCAACATTCTGCCGCTGCCGCTCGAGGGCCCCGACGGTCACGTTCGTCACCGGATCGTCGAGCCGGCTCCACCAGCCCGTGGCACGCAGCGCCAGGCGGCGGCGCGTGAAACCCACTCCGGCCTCCATGCCTTTCAGCCGTTCGGGCCCGAGGTTCTCGTTGGGCCGCGTGGCGATCGCCCCAACCCGGAACCC
>Ga0105104_10002682_pt1 | contig 12878 bp, 10 predicted proteins | sample PPLLaktember2015_3_FD_87034 | JGI IMG/M metagenome (GOLD analysis project Ga0105104, IMG submission 87034) | Freshwater sediment microbial communities from Prairie Pothole Lake near Jamestown, North Dakota, USA - PPLs Lake P7 Core (6) Depth... | ecosystem: Environmental > Aquatic > Freshwater >...
ACGAATACTTGATATATATCAGGACGAATACTTGATATATATCAGGACGAATACTTGATATATATCAGGACGAATACTTGATATATATCACATTAAAGCTTGGTTTGCGTATTGCGAAAGTCTTTCTCGCAAAAAAAAAGCAGTGGATGTCATTTCTTTTTGAACATCTCTTCAATTTTGTTCTTATATTTTTCATAAATAATATGCCGCTTGAGCTTCAGGGACTGTGTAAGCTCATCGCCGATCTTGAATGCTTCAGGAATTAAAGTAAATTCAAAGATTTTCTCAAATGACTTGAACTCGGGATTGGAGTTTACATTCCGGTCAATATCATGTTTGATCTGATCATAAATTTCCTTTGAATTGATCAGGCTCTCATAATTCTGATATGTAATTTTTTTATTTTCGGCAATCAGCATTATCTTTTCCTTGTTCGGGACAACAAGAGCCTTCAGCCTTTTCTGGTTCTGTCCCACGACAACCGAATTGTCTATCAGCTCGCTTCTGTTGATATAGGTTTCAATTTTTTCAGGTTCGACGTTTTCGCCGCCGAGCAGAACTATGGTGTCTTTAATCCTTCCGAGGATTTTTATTTCACCGTAGTATGTTTTTTGCCCAAGATCGCCTGTATAAAACCAGCCGTTTTTCAGGACTTTTTCCGTTGCCGCTTTATTGTTATAATATCCCTGCATTACAATATCGCCCTTTACGATGACCTCGCCTTTTTCTCCGATGAGAGCCTCGTCACCTTTTGGATTTATTATTTTCACTTCTATGTTTTTAATCGGGGGTCCTGATGTACCTAAAACCGAATGGTTCGGATTACGCAGACTTATGATCGGGGAAGTTTCGGTTATACCGTAACCGTCTACAAGCGTGAGTCCGATCAGATTAAAAAATTTATCAATGTGAACAGGCAATGATCCGCCGCCGGAAATAATGATTCTTACCTTTCCTCCGAGAACATTTTTTATGGATTTAAAAAATACCCTTGACAGTCCGAAGAAGGGGAGAAAAATAATCTTGCAGACAGAGAATATCATGCCCGCAAAGAAATTTGATCTTTTATAAAAGGGTATGGTCTTTTTTATATAACTGTTGAGATCAAAATATGTCATTGAGGTTTTATAGATAAAATTAAAAAGCCCTTTTTTGAAGCCGCTCATTTTCGAGATATTTATCTGGACTTTATCGTAAAATGCTTCAAGAATTCTCGGGACTACGATCACCATGGTCGGCTTGATGATCTTAATGTCATTTACAAAGGTTTTAATTGATGAGTAATATACATTTGCTCCTGCATTGATCATTACATACTCAACTGTTCTTTCAAAGATATGCCAGATAGGAAGAACCGATATCACAATGTCTGTTTTATAAACTGTAAGCGTGAGCAGGGAGTTAACTATATCATGGATAAAATTTTTGTGCGTCAGCATAACGCCTTTCGGATTTCCGGTAGTGCCTGAAGTATAGATAATGGTGACAAGATCGTTCTCGCATATAACTGATGAGAGCTTTTCGATGCGGTTCCTGTTTTTTTCAAAATTATCCTTTCCTGCTTTCAGAATCTTTTCAAAGTAAAAGTTGCACTTTTTTACGCTGCTTTCTATTGCGATCTTTTTTCCGCCGAACTTAAGCTCTTTGATCTTTTCTTCGGCTTTTGCATTTTCGATCACTATATAATTCACACCGCTGTGTTCCATTATGAACCGGGCTTCGCTTAAGCCGGTATCCGTGCCTCTGGGGACAGATATTGCGCCCAGACCCTGAAATGCGAAATCAAGCAAAATCCACTCAAGCCTGTTGTCGCAGAACATGAATATCTTATCGCCTTTTTTAATTCCGGTTTCCATTAATCCCGATATAAGCACCTTCACTTTTTCATAAAAATCGGCATAGCTTATATCAGCGTATTTTTCATTGACCTTACAGCTGAAGACAGTTTTGTCTTTATAGGCTTCAGCAGATTTTTCAAGCATTTGCAGAAGATTTTTGTACATAATATCAGCCCTCATATTATTAATATTATTATTAGATTATATTAAAAAAAAATGAAATGTTAAATAGAATTTATTAAAATCTATAGTGGACAAATCAAAAAATGTCCCATTAACGAGCATGCCCGATTCCTTTTTCTACGATCTTTTTATTTTCATAATAAACCATTATTCTTGAAACATCATTGATTGCGGTTTTATAAACTTCCCTGCCGAAGTAGATCGTTACTCCGTTGAATATCTTTTCTTCGGCTATAATCTTGTTTGCAGGATCGGGCTTCAGGTTATGGAAGATCTCATTGTAATGTCTCATGGTTTCATTGTGATGCCTGTTCAGCGCCTGCAGATTTTTCTTCAGCATTTCTATCTTTAATTTATCATCGGAGTTATTTGGTTTTTTTATTGATTCTTTTTCCGTGTGCTGGAGCCTCAATGTTCCTTCCCTTATATCTATGTTTAATTTTTCGATCTTTTCCTTTAATTCGTCAAGGATCATTATAAGGTCGGGGTCAATGCCGCAGTAAACAACAGTATCAGTGCCATTTATGCTGCCCAGCTTTTTACATCTCAGCTCCCTTTTTACCACAGTCTTTCCGCCAAAAATCTCCGCCCGCCTTCCCTTTAAAAGGATGCTCCCTGAAACCCGGACTTTTGAATGCATGATAACTTCATCTACAATAAGATCATTCAATGTCCTGATGTTCGCAGCCTCAATGAAGCGCGCGATTATCATGCCGTCTGCTTCAATGCTCCCTGTGTTTTTGCCGTTTATGCCGGATTTTAAAATGACATTATGATCCGATCTGATCTCGGCATTACCGACGCAGTCATAGATCTCAATCAAGCCTGTTGCCTGGACTTTAAATCCGTCTGCGACAGTTCCCGCGATCTGTACTGCCCCGTCAAAGTTGATGTTCCCTGTACTGTAATCCACATTTTGCAGTACTATAACTGAATCAACATTTACAAATCCGCCCCTTACATAAGCGTTTCCGTCGATGAGGCTGTAAATCCTCTCTGCATTCTGATAGCAGTTTTTGCCGGGCTTGACATGCTCTGACCTTAATGTGTCCGCATGAATGGTCCTGCCGTAAACATCTTTGCCGTTAACTGCCGGAACAGGATCGATCAATTCTGCCAGAAGCGTTTCTTTTTTGATATTGCTGATGAAGTTTAGCTCCTTCAAATTGATCTTGCCGTATCTGTCCACCAGATAAGGTTTGCCGGGCTCTGTGTTGAAGTAATACTTTGTTTTGCCGTGGTTGCCGGTAAAAGCTCTTTTGCCTTCTGCTATGAGTATTTCGCTGTTATATATTTTTTTATTGACCGCCTCGGTTATGTTGTTCATTTTTATGCCGTAGACTATTCCCTGCTCCCTGATGAGTTTCAGTAGATATTTTTCATCTATCTCACCCTCTGTGTAAGCCGGAGGCTTGATTGCCGCATAAGCCGTGAGATTATCGCCTGAAATATTGAATTCAACTTTGGACAGGATTTTACTTCCTTCAGTCCATTTAACGATCTTTTTGGGCAGACCGTCAGCATTTTCGATTATTTTATCCAGTGCAATGACATTTAAAAAATTGATGTTCAAAAGCTTGAATCTGTTGATAATATCGTCGGAGTAAACGGGTCTGCCGAAGGTTTTTGGCGGAAAAACAACGAGGTAAGCGCAGCCGTCCCTGTAATGTATCCTGAAATATCCGTCCCTTGATTTTGTATCCGCATATATATCATCGGAATCAGGTTTTTTATAGATCCGCACCTTTATTGACTTTTTAAACACCCCTTTTTTTTCTTTTTTGAGGATTATATAATCAACTTCATTGATTTTCAATCCGAGCTCTCTCGAACCGAGCTTCAAGGCTTTATGAAGAGAACCTGCATTGACTATAATTTCATTCAGCATAATGGATTATGATAACATAACAGAAAGGTGAATACAACTGTTAAAATCATTAAAAAAAGGTCACTTCAACATTATAATATCCGTATTTCCGGAAATTATCGGTTCTTCTCCCTCCCACCAGTAATTTCCGTAAGTATTGTTTATTATTTTATCATTGGCTTTATATGAATAATAGATATAATTATTTGTCAGAATATCAAAAGTACTTATGTTTGATCTGTCGCTTATAGGATCAAACGGTATCCATCCTCCGAATTCTTCAAAGTAAACCTCAATCCATGCATAAGGCTGAAATTTAAAATAGCCCATTACATGCCTTGCCGGAATACGCTTTACCCTGCACAGTGCCACAAAAAGATATGCAATATCGGAATAAGTGCCTGATTTATTAGTCAGTGCATAAACCGCGCCGCTATTCTTTTCCTGCGGCATGTATTTGATAGTTGATTTTATAAAATCGTATATTATTATGACTGAATCCATTTTGTTGCCTGCATAGAGTTTATCGGATGCTGCAATCATCAACGGATTATCTGATTCTATGAACTGCTCGCTTTGCAGATATTTATAGATATTTTTTTCAGATGCTTCACTGGTATAAGTTGTCACATATTTTGACGTATAAAGATCAAATTTAAAAATATCCATAAATGTTGTGATAAATACCTCCGAATGTCCTGTTATAACTTTAAAAAAGAACTCTGCATAGTTGTTATTATCATCTTCAAATACACGAACCGGTTTTACGGTAAAATTCATCTTATTGATCTTCTGTCTGTATTTATAGTCTTTGGGAATTAATACTATAAGTTTCAAATTTTCGGTTCTGCCGGAAGAAAAGATTTCAACTTTCTGAATGCATTTCATTGAAATTTTATCATTTATTTGTGCAAAGATATTTTGCGTAAAGAAGACGGTAAAAACGGATAATAATATAATTGTTATTAAAATTCTATTATTTTTCATTATTTTCTTATTCAAATCAGGTTATTAATAATTATTTTCCATAATAATTATATATGATTTTAAAATTTTTATCCAGAAAAGTCCATTTAAAAAATTAATTTTATAAATAAAGATGTTTACAAAATCAAAAAAATAAATTAGTAATCTTACCGTGTTGAAAATAATTGCAGGAACAGAAAATAATATTTTAGATAAAATTGATTCATTATTCAAAGATTTTTATTTCTGGCTTCGCCGGCAGTATGATCATGAAACAGGCGGATTTTATTATGCTGAAAGTTCAAAAAATGATCCTGTTTTTAAACCGGATATTGAATCAACTGCACAAGCAGTTCATATAATTGAAAGATCAAAAATGCTTGGAAAGATGCCGGTTTGGATGAAAAGGAAATTAATAAGCTTTTTTCAAACCAGACAGGATCCTCAGACCGGATTTTTTTATGATCTTCATAATGAAATGAATAAAGTTGACAGAATGGTTGCACGGGCAACGGCATACAGTGTAAGATGTTTAGAGCGTTTTAAGAAAAAACCTTTATATCCTGTTCCCGGAAGCAAAGGAAGTGATTCTTTACCTGATAATATAAATACAAAAGAAAAATTACTGCAATGGCTTGAAAACAGGGACTGGAGCTATTCATGGATGGCATGTGATAATATCTCTGCTGCCAGGATATATTTTAAGAGTCTGCCCAAAAAAGAACAGAATGAATATATGAAAATAATATGGGATTTCCTTGATAAAAAGCAGGACAATGAAACAGGAATGTGGGGTGAAGGCAGACCTTATGTTAAAATATCGGGAGCATTCAAACTCGCCGGCATATATAAGTTTTTCAATAAGAAAATACCTAATGCTGATAAAATTTATAAAAATATTTTATCAGCATTAAGGAATGATATATCAGAAGACATGTGCTGGACAAGAAATCCTATTGATTTATTAATGTCCATAAAACCTCAGCTTGGTAAAATACCCAAAGCAGAAATCAATGAAATTATTATGATAACTTATAATAATTTAAAAGCTTATCTGAAACCTGACGGCGGTTTTTCAAGACACAGGGATAATTCTTTAGCTGTTCCGAACAATGTTATGCTCGGCAAAGGCTTAAAAGAGGGAGACATGAATGCAAGCACTCAGGCTTTGAGAATAAGAAATTTCTGCTATGAATTAATGGGTAAAAGAGTTAAAATATTAAAAGAATATATAAGCGGTTTTTACGGATATTTTAATTGATTTTTTAATATCTTTCAGAAGTTTTTGATTGGTTAAACATTACATATTTGCAATTATCCGATTTTTATGATATATTTAGATAATTTTTTTGTAAGTATAAAATAATTAACTTTGTATTTATATCTTGCATCATACAAAAATTAAACAGTACTTTAAGGCTGATCAAGACTTAGGTATTTAAAGTTTTAAAAATTAAGAAACTTTTGACATTACGAAATAATTTTTAAGGAGATTTTATGAAAATTGAATTGAAAAAAGGCTGTAAATATTCATTGATCGTTCCGACCAGTATGGGTATAAGACTAACTCCGTTTAACGGTCAGCCAATTCACACAAGCGATATTTTAAAAATGCAGGCTACTAGCGCTGAAACAAATGTGGCAAGTGTTGCTGCATATCTCGGTCTTCCTGTTAAAGTTCTTACAACATTTGTTAAGGGAAGCCCGATTGCGCAGTTTATAAAAGATAATCTTAAAAGCAGGCACATGGACTATGAAGGCAAAGAAGTCGATCAGGGAGGTCCATGGGGTTACAGGCATCAGATCAATATTGCTGACAGCGGATACGGTTCAAGAGGGCCGAGAGTATGGAATGACAGAGCAGGCGAAGTCGGCAGAACATTAAATGTTAAAGATTTTGATTTAGATAGAATTTTCAGTAAAGAGGGTGTTCAGATTATACATCTGTCAGGTCTTATCGGTGCGCTTTCACCGGAAACAAGCATTTTCTGTCTTGAACTTGCAAGAGCTGCAAAAAAACACGGTACAAAAATTTCTTTTGACCTGAATTATAGAGCATCTTTCTGGAAAGGAAGGGAAAAAGAGCTTCATGAAATGTTTAAAGAAATAGCATCAATTTCTGATATCCTCATAGGAAATGAAGAGGACTTCCAGTTATGTCTGAACATTGAAGGTCCTGAAGCAGGCGGAAAGAATATCGGTGATAAGATCGACAGTTTTAAAGGAATGATAAATAATGTTAAAAAAGCATACCCGAAGGCTCAAGCGTTTGCTACAACTTTGAGGCAGGTAGTTCATACAAACAGCCATCTCTGGGGTGCAATCATGCTTGAAGGAGATAACTGGCATGTTGTTGAACCGAGAGAGATCCATGTACTTGACAGAATCGGCGGCGGCGACGGTTTTGTGGGCGGAATGCTCTATGCAATTTTAAAAGAATGGGAACCTGAAAAATGGATCCAGTTCGGCTGGGCAACAGGAGCACTCGCTACAACAGCTCTTACGGATTACGGTCAGCCTGCTGACGAAGAACAGGTGTGGAGCATCTGGGCAGGCAATGCAAGAGTAAAAAGATAAGATATTATCAGACTATATAAAGCGTCCTAAATCTGGACGCTTTTTTTAATTAAGATTATATTTGACAGTATTGAATATATTTTAATATAATTTATAAATAATGCAGATATAAGCTGGAATTATAAATGAAAAAAGTAATAGCAATTATGTTTTTATTCTTCAATTGTGGATGTTTTAATAATCCCTTTTTGCCAAGCAGTTTAATTGAAAAGCCTGAAAATAAACCTATAACATGGCAAAAGATGATCGGAGGTTCTGGTTATGACCGTATCTGGTCAATACATCAGACAAATGATGGTGGCTATATTGCTGCAGGTGATTCAGGTTCAACAGATATTAGCGGTGTGACCAATCAATGGTAGTAGTGATATTTATATACTAAAACTTGATCCAAATGGCAATTTATAGACTAGTCCAAGAATTATCATAAAGAAGTAATAATCAGTTTATAAATTATCCGGTTTTATTTCCATTTTTGCTTTTTTTATACCCACTATCAGGGTACTGTACTCTGAGGCTTTCCATATCCCTTTATCATTTTTTTCTACCCTTACAGGCCGTGCGGTGTCTGCTCCTGAACAAAGAACAAAGACTTTAACGCTTCCTGACTGTTCTGTACCGCTGTATTTATTTCTTGTGAAATTAAGAGTCAAATTATTTTTCGGCAGTTCATAATTATTATCTGGACTTGTTCCGTTAATATAGGAGTTTGGAATATATTTCTGATGAGCAATCTGACTTTCTATAAGGCTCATTTGTGAGTTTAATAATTTATAACCTTTATAGTAATTACCTTCAATAAGCTGATCCTGGGTAACTGCAACAGTTAAACACTGTTTCCCGAAATTTTCATCATGGGAATATAATATCAGGGCAACAATCATAATTGCAGCTCCGCCTTCGGGACTTTTTGCGATCTCATTCCTCAGTGAAATGAATTCATCTATGTTTTTTGGTAAAGTATCAATTTTTAATGTTTCAGAATATAACAACAAATTAAAAATGTTTAATATCAGAATAATTAAAATTATTTTTTTCATAATTTTTCCTCCTAAATTTACTGAATGGCAACAAGGTATTATTACACCTTATTATTCCATTTGAACTGATATCACATACCAATTATAATAAGAATTATTTGATAAATAAATAAAATATTAAAATTTTAATAAAATTAAATAAAATTATAAAAAAAAATAATAAAAAACTAAAATATTAGTTAAAAATAATTGTTTTATCATCAATATTATATGTATTTTAAAAAATTATTTAACTTGTCTATAAATTTTTAATATGTTAATATTTAACAAATTTTTTAAATGGGGTGATAGTTTTGGACAAAACGCAAGCTAAAGAATTAATATTTTCTTTAAGATTGATCTTAATCGGTGTTTTTTTCTGGGTTATTAAAGTCAAATATTTTACTTTTTTCTGGCTATCTGAAAATTATTTTTTAAATGTGGTTGGTCTGGAAATTATCGGTACTTTATTAATACTTACTGGGATTATCATTATTCACAGAGTTTATCCTTTTGCATATTCTTCATTGGCAATTTTACTTAACTGGATAATATTGGGTATTAATATAATAGAAATTTTAAACTTTTTTATTTTTAATAATTTTTATATTTACCTTTTAAATAAATATACTCCTTTTATTATGTCATTTATGCTTTTTGTAATATCAAAGCTGTTAAAAAGCGGGACAAAGTATTTCGGGAATCTGGAATTATCAAAAAAGTGGGATTATATCGGCGTAGTTATTTTTTTCGGTTTCTCAATCCCTTATTATATTCTGATTTCTTTGGAGATTTGCGGGTATATTTCAATTGACACTATCAGGTTGACTAAAAAGTTTATATTATTATTTTTACCGCTTACAGTGGTTATATTATCCTTTTTTCTATATTATCTGCATGTGATTATTATGTCATTTAAATTTTTACTTGATATTAATAAAAATAATATTAATAAAAATTAATTTTTATCAGGTTTATAATTATGGAATTAATGGCTCCTGCAGGAAGCTTAAAGAGTTTTTTGGCATGCATTGAAGGCGGTGCTGATTCAATTTATCTTGGAGTGAAAAAATTCAATGCAAGGATTCCTGCTGACAATTTTACATTCTATACACTTAAAAAAGCAGTTGAATATGCTCATTTGAATAATGTTAAAGTCTATTTAACTCTGAACATTGATCTTAAATCAAATGAATTAAAAGAAGTATGCCAAATTCTTGAATATTTAAAATCAATAAAGATCGACGGCGTAATAATCAAGGATCCTGCTTTAATTTATATTATCAATAATTTTTATAAAGAGAGTCTGAATATTCATCTTTCAACTCAATGTGCTATTTCAAGTTCTTATGGCGTAAATTTCGCGAAGTCTTTGAACGCTAAAAGGATTGTTCTTGCCAGGGAATTGGAATTAGATGAAATTCAGAAAGTCTGCAATGTTGAAAATATAGAATGTGAAGTCTTTGTTGAAGGTTCAATGTGCTTCAGCATTTCGGGCCGTTGTCTGATGTCATCATGGATCGGCGGCAGAAGCGGAAACAGGGGCTTATGCACTGCTCCATGCCGTGTTCTGTGGGAAGGTGAAACAGGGAAGACCGGTTATTTTTCCATGAAGGATCTGTCCCTGATAAATTTTCTTAATGACCTTAAAAAGGTTAATGTAAGCTCGTTAAAGATTGAAGGGAGATTAAAAAGTCCTTATTGGGTAAAGGAAACAGTATCTTTTTATAAGAGAGCTTTAAATGATCAAAACATTGATGATCTTTATGATGAGCTTAAAAAATATTCTGCAAGAGAGATTGATTCCGGTCATCTTCAGCGCCATAAAAACCTGGTCGGAAAAAACGAGGAGTGGGGCGGTTATAAGAAACAGGAAGAATATATAATAAAAAATGATTTTTTTACTGTTAATAATGAAATAACAATCGATCAGTCGGATGACAGAATGACTGTTGATTTTTTCATAAATGAGAAACATCATAAACTTGAAATTAAAATTGATTTAAGGCAGAAAAAAGCGAAACTGTATAATATTACAAAAATCATTGATGAATTAAAAACAAATGAAATTGCCGATTACAAGGTTAAAATAACAGTTAAATCAGATGAATTAATGCTTTCCTCTTCTGTTATGCAAAATATTGCAAAAAATATAATAAATAAATTCAGGAATATAATATCGGAAGAGGAAAGGCTCTCTGATCCGGATGATGACATAATAAATTTTATTACTTCCAAAAAAAAAGGACAGAACCGGAAGAAAATTTTAGGTGATTATCCGGATAAAATAATAATACTGTTGAATCAAGCTGAAATTATTAATAATCCGGATTTTCCGATAGATACTTTTGTTATTTATCTTAATGATTTATCTGATATAAAAGTTCTTGAAAAGATTAAAAACAGGGAAAATATAATTATTTCATTGCCTGCTGTTTTGTATGAAAATGATATTTTTAAGTTTGAAACTGCAATAAGTGGCTTAATCGGAAAAGGCTTTGATAATTTTGAAGCTAATTCATATACAGGCATTGAAATATTAAAAAAACATAAATGCAATAAATTTTTGGGCATTGATTTTAGCGTTTTGAATCATCTTGCTGCAGAGTTTTTTTATTCAAAAGATATCAGGTCTCTGTATGCAAGCATAGAAGCGGATATTTCGGCATTAAAGGCTTTGAGCAATTTTACTTCAGGAAGTATAGAGTGCCTTGTTTTCGGAAGGATTAGATTGTTTATTACAAGGGTTGAGTCGGAAAATTTTAAAAACGGAACATTTTTCATTGATAAATATAAGACAAAGATAGAATGTTTTAAGGATGGAAATTTAAATCTCTTTATTTCTGATATTCCGCTTTCATTAATAGATGCAAAATTTAAAAAGGAAAATATTTGTTTTGATTCATTGACCGCTGATTTAAGATTTTTTAATAATCCCAAAAAAATTTTAAATGATATATTTAATAAAAAGTTCAATTCCGGGAATTCCTCTCAGTTTAATCTTTTTAAGAAATTAATTTAAAAAATTAATAAATTTTTAAAACTTTAAAATAATAACTTGAAAATATATAAAAAAATTATTATAATATTATTAATTGAATTTAAAATTGTAATTTATAAAAAAGTTAGAGAGCATTATATAAGGAAGTTAAGATGGTTGATAATTCAACTGAAATGAAGAAAAATTTAAAAGAGTTGGTAAAAGTTGCTTATGAAGAGGAATTAAAGAAGTATTTAATGCCGCTTCATGACAGTTTTTTGAAATGGAAAGAAAATGAAGTATCAAGCTTAAATCTGGCTAATTTGGTCCACAGGTTTCATAACGGGATTTCTAAAAAGCTTTTTAGAATTTACAACAATTTAGAAAGCCCTTTACTTGTAGCAAGAGCAATTGCTTTGACTTTAATACCGGAAGATAAGATAGGCAAGGATATGCTTGATCAGCTTCAGGAAAAAATTGAATTTTATAAACAGCAGATTGATGATATTCAAGATGATGATCTTGATTATGAATACTGATTTTTTTAATTTTTTTAACTTTTAATATATTCTTTTATAAAAAATCAATTCTTGTTTTATTAATTTGTAATTTTTTCTGATACGTTAAATCTATTCTTTACTTAAATAAATAATTAGTGTATTAAAATTTTTAAGAGTATTAAAGGAGACTTTATGTCCAAAGAAAAAGAAAATTTAATTGATATAATTTCAGGCATTGAGAAATTATATTTTTTCAGCAATATAACGGAAAAAGAAAGACCTCCTATCAGCCCAGTACCTACTGAGACAAGAGAGCTTGCAAGAAGATCTTATGAAGATTTTTTTAAAAAAATTGAGAAAGCAAAAAACAAGGCTTTAGAAGTGAAAAAAGCAGTTGAACTTGACGGATCAAGGCTCTCCGGTGTAAAATCCGGCGATATCTGGCATATTGATAAAGATGGTATAGCAGGAAGAACTTTTGAGTGTAATGACGGACTATTAGAGGGATTGCTGCAGAGACGAACAGAAAGAGTGGCAGATCCTGATAAAGATGTTGATTTTGAACTATTATTAAAAGTTTTATCTTATGCGCAATGGGCACCGAATGCAACAAACGAACAGCCTACTAAAATTCTAATTTATAAAAAAGATCATCCTTCGATGGATAAGATCGGAACTTTAATGAAGCAGGCTCTGGAAGAAAGAATTGTTCCCAATATAAATATCAGGAATTTTATCATTAATAAGAAAAAGGAAACTCCTAATTTCCTGCCTGATTTCTCTCTGCAAGATTTGACGGATATGGATGAAAAAAAATTTTCAAGCTATAAATTTGAAGAAATGAATGCTCCTCTTAATGAACTGCCGCAAACTACTGCAAAATTGCTTGAAAGAGATAAGATTATCTATGAAAACGGGAAATATTTTATTAAGTTAAATGACGGTTCT
>Ga0105104_10002684_pt1 | contig 12868 bp, 10 predicted proteins | sample PPLLaktember2015_3_FD_87034 | JGI IMG/M metagenome (GOLD analysis project Ga0105104, IMG submission 87034) | Freshwater sediment microbial communities from Prairie Pothole Lake near Jamestown, North Dakota, USA - PPLs Lake P7 Core (6) Depth... | ecosystem: Environmental > Aquatic > Freshwater >...
CCAGGACATCCCGATCACGCCGACGGGCTTTTGTGTTTTGATGATATTCAGGGCATGGATCATTTTTTCAACCATATCGGATGCGATCAAGCTGTCATCGTCTATGGTCAGAAACCAGACAAAACCTTTTTCAAAGGCTATTTTGACTCCCACGTTCAACGATGCAGCCAACCCTATATTGATTGGGTTATGATGAACAACAATTCCGGTCGACCCGGAAAACCAGTTATTCAGTTCTTTTTTGTTTTCGTCACAGGCGCCGTCATTGATGATAACGGTCATTCCTACCTGAGGAAGGATTCTCGCCACGCGGTCCATCAATAAATCATCGGGACGATAAGTCGTAAGTATCGCGCAGATGTCTCCTTTGGTCACATTCCGGCCCGGACATTCCCTGTTGAGAGATTGCCCAGAATCACCAGACGGTTCGGCTTTGGTACGGCATTCATCGTGGCACTCAACCATAGCGAACTGTTTTTGTGTCATGGGGCTCATTCTGTTTTTGCCTCAATGCGCTTTTCAGCAGAATTCATCATTTCGTCTACAACGCTGATCACGTTGTTCACATATCGGTCAGTGGTGAACCGTTCCCGAAAAGTGGCCAGAGCATTTTCTGCTATCCTCCCGGTCAGATCCTCATCGCAGATCAACTTCATGATCTTCCGGGCCAGGCCTTTATAATCGCCATGATCATAGGTCAGACCGGTTACGCCGTCGTCAATGATATCGGCCGTCCCTCCATTATTGGAGGCAATGACCGGACATCCTGAAGACATGGCATCAATGACCACTCTCCCGAAAGTCTCGAATCGGGAGCACAGCAATAAAACGTCGGCAGCACGGATATATTCATCCGTATTTTCCCGGAAACCTTCCCAGAAGACATGCGAGGCTAAGCCGCAATCCTCTTGCAATGCCTTTAAATCATTTACATGCGATTCATCCCCGTTGCCGACAATTGTCAATTTTGCCTGGACACCGCACCCCAACAGTTCCTTCAATGCCCGGAGAGCATCGATGTGCCCTTTGTTCTTTGTAATGCTGCCGATCATTAACAAGCGGTATTCATTTTCCTGGCCGAAGGATCGGCGCGACAACGGCTTTTCAGCGACGCCATTATGTACGATGCTAATTTTATCAGGCTTAATATATCTAACCAGATCTGCCTTGTGAGCACGTGACGTACAAATGATTTTGTTGGAAAATCGATTGACAAAGCTCATGCTGAGTTTTTTCCCAAAATCGAATTTATCATTATGATTGAGGTGAACAAACTCATGGGCATGCCATAGATGAGGGACATTGAGAGCATAGGACAGAAAGGCGCCGACAGGCGAGTATAGCGTATTCGTGTATACCATTTGAATTTTTCTACCCTTGAGCATCTTTAATATCTTGCGCATTGTCAGCAGGTTTAAAAAGATCCGCGGCATATGCAGCAAACGAAACTTCTTGTGCCACCAACCCCGGAAATGAATAACATAATGATCGATTTTGTTTTTCTTCAGGATATCGAGAAATGGACCGGGACCCGGAACGATGACGATAGGTTTGAACCTTTCCGGCAAGTTCAGAATTAAATCCAGACAACATCTTTCCGCGCCATAGAGATTTGCTTTATGGGATATAAATAGTACATTGATCGAACCTGATGCCTGCCCCATGCAGTACCTTTATTCCGCCGTTTTCCGGATCATGAAAATGACCTCATGTTCATGCCGGACCATCATCTCTATTTCAAAAGCAAATCGCTTCCTCATGTCCGCGAGCAGTTCCATCATCTCCCGTTGAGTCCAGACATGATGGTGGATGCTGTATTTCATGGTCATGAGGCGCTCCACTTCACTCGCTCTGAATTTGTCATCTTTCTCTTTGTGAAATTGCAAAACCCATTCTTCATAGTGCCGCCGTCTGGCCCACTGGGGACCTTCCGCATAACATCGCCGGATGTGATCGAGTGTCGTGACCGGACGGTCCCGGTCAAAGGTATAACGCATATCCGGCAGGGCAAGATAGAGCATCCCCTTCAATCGGAGAACCCGGAAAAAATTTTCCAGTGCCAGAAGCGGATTTTCGCAGTGTTCCAGAAAATGATTGGCAATGACAAAATCCTGGGATGCATCGGTTACGGTAGTGAGTCTCTCCCCGTCATCCAGAATATCCACGGTCACCAGCTTCTTTCTGGAGAGCTCGGGATATTGCTCGCAAAGTCCGGCACCCGTCAGGTGATCCATATACTTTACACGGGCCAGAGGAGAGACCGGCAACGGATTATGCAGTGCGCCGATCTCGATGCCCTCCCCGCGCAGGTAGAGGAACGAAAGCAGAAGACGGTTTTGCAGGATTTTGCGCGCCAATTGAAAAATCCGGCTGCGAATGCGAAGATCAGACATTGGTCCTTTTTGCTCCATCGGTTTTCTGATAAAGTACTTATGACTGTATAGTGCCGGCACGTTTGGAACGGATCATATGAAGTTGCCCTTACTACTTTAGCTTTTTCAGTTCGAGATTGTCCGATACTCTACATACAGGTTTAGGCAAGGCGTGGATGAATTTACAACGGAAAACAACTGAAATTTTCCCGTGATCTGGATTCTTATTGGGTTGTAAAGAATAATAACCCACACTACGGATTGAAGGAACATGCCTCTGTGGATACCAATCACGGCTCCTGGCCACGGAACTTACACCGTCCTCGGTGAATGACAGCATCTAATTTCTGCTTTCCTGAAAATTCTCTCCAAGTTTGATTGCCAGCAGTATTTTCGACTTTTTCAAAGGTCTCATTTTTACAATTGCGGCGCATCCTCCCAGCGGAGGTGTCACGAAGTGACGGAGGTGGAAAATTACTATCTACTGGTGTTAAACGTTGAACGTAGAACAATTTTAAAAGTTGATCACGGCCTCTGTTCCCAGAAAGTGATTTCTCTGCCGTTCTCCCTGGACATTGCCCAGGTTATCGATGTCTTCATAAGCGTAATACAGTGTAAGGCTCAAGTTGCTATTGATTCTGTAACCCAGCTCTCCCAGATACTGGTTTTTAGACTGAGTATTAGTTTTTGTTTTAAAGCCGCTTCTCTCCCGGTCAAAACTCAGCTTGTAGTAAAACTTGTCAAAACTATGAGACCATTCGACAAAAAAATCATCCGCTTCAGTACCTGCGTGATGCCCGAAGATACGGCCCTCATAACGCATCGGGTAAAAGGCATGTATATACCACGAGTCCGGCCCGTTGAAGGGTCCTAAAACCGTCGTTGCATACTCCACGCGAAATGCGGATCTCTCCAGCCCGAAGGGTTTAAAGATGGCCAAGCCCGCCAGCCAGGCCCGGGTGGTCGGAGGGTTTCCGTGGTCCTCTGCGCCGATCTCACCGTAAAGCTTAATGCCGTCCGCTACAAAAATGTATTTTTTCAGATTGGGCAAGGTGACAGCCATGTCAATAGCCATCTCCTGATTGCTATCTGTTTTTTCATATCGCTTGTCGGCATTTCCGAAAAGAACCTGGTTGATCTCTTTCAAATTGAGATCACGTCGGCCCGGCCCACCGAACACGACCAGATGGGACGCGCCCAACTCAACATATTGTATCGGTTTCAGTCCCAGACGCATCCCGTAAAGAAAAGGATTGACCAGCTCGCTCCCGGTTCGCTCATCATTGAGTTGAGAAAAGATCAGGTTTAGCTGCCAAAGCCCCAGATAAGAAAAAATCCACGGCAGGCGCACAGGTTCCGGATTGGATAATTTGATCATGTCAAAGGGGTGGGCGTTGTTGGACATGAGCAGTGCCCCGTGGTAACCGGGACCCCACCAGAGGGAATCTCTGCCGACCTGCAGTTCAATATTGAAGAGATTCAGTTTTGCATATCCTTTATGAAGTCGCACGTCCGTACGGCTGCCGTCGTCGTCATGGCCGAAATGCTGATTGTAGATGAGAACCGGTTGGACAAAAAACGAAAGCACTCGCCCCAGTCTGGCCTGTGACTGGAATTGAATCAGCGCGTTACTGCCTTTCCCGTAATAAAGGCCTTCGTTGTTGTAGATGGACAACGGCCCTGACAGATAGTTGTAGCTGACGGAAAAAGTTTCTATCGGTTTGAAATAGGTGCCGACGATACGATCGGGAGACCATGCCTCTTCAATTTCCGCATCGAATAAAATTGCGTATCGATTTCGAATAGCTTTACACGTTTCGGACGGTGAGGTCATGGCATTACATTTATCCAGCGCGCCGGCAAGTTGTCTGCCGACCTCACTTCCGGCGAAAGGTTTGATGGATGACAGATTGCTGTCGATGAGACCTTCCGCCGCCCATAATTCCATGTCGCGGTACAAATCGCGTTCCAGGGAAACATTCGTTGATGAAGCGGTATGGGCCGGGATCAAGAAAATCTGGAAGCAAAACAGCACAGCCAGAATGATGACCATGAATTTTTTTAAAGGTTGTTTACTGGTTACCATGCTTCCCCTGCAATATTTTTTGATAGAGGCTAGAACCTGAGAACTTTGCACCATTACCATTTCAATGTCATTCCGAACCGCCACAGGCGAGTGAGGAATCTTAAAGATATCTCCCTACGGTCGATATGACAATGTGAGAGCTTTGCATAATTTTGAAGTTAGATTTTTGTCTGTTTATGACATTCATTTTTCAGATTTTTTATTGGATTCTAAGTTTTGGTCTGCCGAAAATGCCATGGGATAATTCTTTTTTTCCCCCTGATGCTCCCGAAGAGGGAGTCCGGGAAACGGCTTGCCCTCCTCGCGCAGATAGAGGAACGAAAGCAGAAGGCGGTTTTGCAGGATTTTGCGCCAATTGAAAAATCCGGCTGCGAATGCGAAGATCAGACATTGATACTTTTCGCCTCGTCGGTTTTATTAGACGATTCTTTTGTCTGTCGGTTACCGGCAGGTTGGAAGCGGATAATATGACAGCTTTCATAACTGCTTTAACCTTTCAAACAATCGACTTGAAGATGTCCCAATGCTGTTCATTTCGGTTGAATCCAAGATGGAGGAATTTATATTTCTTTCTCCGCGGCAATAAATATGCTTGGCGCCAGTATAATTTTTTTAAATGAAAGTAGCCAAACCAGCGTGCCGATACATTTAATCATTTTCCCCAGCAGACCGCCTCTCAATCCACTGCAATAAGGGGCAATGAAAACGACCTTCAAACCGGCTTTTTCCATCAGCAGTCTTGCGGCCTTAATGGAGAATGTATTGATGTGATTATGGATCAGCACCATATCGCCCTGCATGTTGCCGGGAAAAGTCCGTCTCATCCATTCATTAAACGGCTGTTTGCGATATACCCAATATTTAAAAATAAAATAATCGGCAGATGGCACGGATATGACAACGATGCCATCTGCACTCAATAAGCGTTTTAAATTTTTAAGCACTCTGATGGGATCGAAGACATGCTCTAATGTTTCGAAAGATGTGATGTACTGGAATTCATTCTCATCAAAAGGAGCGGTCTCAATCGGTCCTCTGTGAACGACACTCTCGCCGCCCCACAACTTCTGCGAATGAGCTGCACCGGCCGGCTGCAATTCAACCCCGTTGGGTATGACGCCTGCCTTTTTGGCAATGTTTCCGAAAGCACCCCACGCACAACCAAAATCTAGTAATTTGTCATTCCGGCCGGGCAAGCGAATCCGGGCAAGCATTTCCCAGTTTTCCGCAAGTTCAAGCGTTCGCCTCCTGTCGTCATCCTCCGTAAACTCATATGTCGTTTTATGCTCAGTTTCAGGATCATATTTACTCTGGAGATCATTCAAATATTTTTCCGTAACATTGCTGTCAACATAAAGATTACCACAGGATTGGCAACGAATAAGCGTGTAATGTCCCTCCGGCATCCAGGGTTGATCAATCCAGCCCGCACAAGGTTCTTCGGATGCAACAATCGGGTTATTGTATATCCCGCATATCCGGCAGGGACGCGGTGAGAAATTTAGATGGCTCAAATTATTCACTAAATAATTTTGATTTTGAAATGATTGACCTGGGATTCCACTTGGGCGGCTGTAAACAGTTGTTATTTCCACACCAAAGTCTTTCGACAGTACGATCTTATTGATTTATTTCACAATACTCATCCCAGACAAACATCCGCGTTTATTTTCCGATTTATAAATGAACTCATGGACACCCATCCGGACCGACGCTTGTAGTCGGGTCCATCGGGCAAAAGAAGCGGGGATCGAATCTTGAATCAGCACTATGAAGAATTCGCAGAATCGATCTCTTGATGGATGCCGGTACTTTTCTCTTGATAAACTCAGGATATGCTGGCTTTTTCGTGATTAAAGGAAACGCGTTGGAGGGGTCTCCACCGGGACATACGGATTCATGATGCCAAAGTGTGACATAATCACTTTGCTGGGGTGTCGTTTCGAACACTGGTGTACGGGCGAGTTTTCTTGCCACAATAAGAAGGTAAAGGGGCACGCTGTTGGTAAGTGTTACTCGGCCACGTATCTCTATGGGACTTTTTACGGAGTACCATCTTGCGTCGGGCCCATCTTCGAAAGCAATCATACGTGTTAATTCGAAGCCGTTTTCGTGTGTAAAGACACTGAAAAACAACTCGGGACTGAACTGATAGAACCCATGGCCCAAAAAGTTGTTCGCAGGCGTAATTGCCAGATAGTGACCGCCGACACTCACCATCTCCATGCAATTCTTTATCGCCACGGGGAAATTGAATATGTGTTCCAGGGAACCGCCATCAAGAACCATGGTGTATTGTTCCTTGAATCTTTCCGGTAATTCTCGGTTCATATCATGAAGGTGCGTCGCGCTCTCATATCCCGATTTGTCGAAGGAATGGATTTCTTTGGCGCCGAGGCAAGTAAGGAGGTTCTCAGCATATCCATTGGTCTGATTGAAGATCGAATCTATCTGTTGCGTGTCGACTTTATATCCGAAAGATTCAAATACGCTTCTTAAGTTGTTTTTACTCAAGTTAAGATACTGCTGACGTCCGACCATAGCAGTCCGCGTGAAGTCCACCTCCAACTTTCTACAATACAAGAGAAATCGTATACCGTTTATGTCTAAACCCATCTAAAACTCCTCTCTGTTATCTTGACATATCTCTCGTAAGCTGGCTTATGCTTGAATCATTGCCGGTAACTGTCGCAAGATCCAAGCATTGCTGTTTTTTACATCATTAGCTTTTATGGAACAACTCAACTTGTTCACAGGGCATATCACGTCTTCTTTTTTGCAAATACAAATGGGTGAGCATCATTATTACTTCCGGCGGCAAAGACAGTCAGCTCAATACTATCAAATCCGTGCTTTGGCAGCACTTCATAAAAATACTCCGTGGGATAAAGAAGCCACCGCATGAAAGGTTTAGCCAGGCCATACTTCATCAGCAACCGGTTGCCCCTGGCTCGTATGTTTTCTATCGTCTTCTGCCCAGCATAAACCAGTCTAAGAATCCTTGACGTCGACGGCCATCTGTAAATGGGTAAATGTATCATCATCGTTCCACCTGGTTTCATGATTCTTGCGATCTGGGCAAAGTAGCTCTCGGCAACGGACCAGGAATCGAAATGCTGAAATACATGGGTTGAGAATACGGAAAAAACAGATTGATCGGATAAAGGAATAGTTATTCCATTGGTGAGATGAAAAGAAACAGACGAACTCGTAATGCGTTTTTGGGCATACTCAATCATTTTTTCGGATACATCAAGGGCATGCACGTCATTGAAGTACGAAGCAAGCTGCATCGTTATTCGCCCCGCTCCACAGCCGATTTCCAGACAGCTTTCCCTGTTAACTCCATACATCTCCCAATGTGTTTTAAATGCCTGCCAATCCAGCGCGCCCGTTTGATAAAATTCCTGGTCTGTCCATGGATCAGCGCCATCCTTTGCTTTGTTGTTCCATGCTGCCACACCGAACAGGGGATCAATTTCGCCCCATTTCTTCCATTCCTCGTTTGAAGCTAATTCACTCATTTTCCACCTTCTTCTGATCTGCTAACGTAACAACTGCAGTCGGCCTTTCAGCTGCCTCAGACGATTCGACCAGACCAGACCCAGAAAGCGGTCCGCTCCCCCGCTCACAAGGGTCATCAGTATACATCTCAACCAATACACATTGATGGGATTTATTTTATTTATATACCTCGCCCGGGCCTCTTCCAGCAGGATTCTGAGAAGATATTTTTTTTGTGTGCTGATGCCACCCGGGCGCATACCGACAAGGATGACATCGGGAACAAACATGGCTTTGCCTTGCTTGAGTTCTCTCAGCAACAATTCATAATCACCGGCCACAAGGAAACTTTCATCGAATTCACCGTGGCGATTAAAAATGCTTTTATGATGCAGTACCCCCGGATGAGGAATGGAAAGATAGCGGAAAATATCCTCCGCCGCTTTCGGCCAGGGTTCACCTTTGACACTAATCACGCGGCCTTCGGCATCCAGGATCGCCACACTTCCATAGACAATGTGAATTCCTTCATTTATTGCCGGTGACAGCGCGCTGCTCATTTTTTCCAGCACCCGGGCATCCCGGAAAAAGTCATCGGCTCCCAGAAAGCAGATCCATTCTCCTTTCGCCTGCCTGATTCCCTTGTTCCAGGCATGGTAAATGCCGCTGTCCGGCGCAGATTCCCAGTAGGCCAGTTTATCCGAATGTTTCCTCAGAATGTCAGCAGTGCCGTCCACGGACGCTCCATCGATAACGATCAATTCTTTGTAGGGATAGGTCTGGACAAGGAAACTGTTAATGCATTCCGTTATCGTATCAGCCATATTTTGTGTTGCCACTACCACACTAATCAGCGGGTTTTCCATGGCTCACCATCATCACCTTGCAGCTTTTTTGTTTCGAAATTTTATAATATAATCCCAGAATCATGCCGAGGGCGAGGAAGGCATGGACTGACCACCCCCCCGACAACAGAGATATAAAGATGAGAACAAAAACACCCGGTGCGCACACAGTCATCCCCAGATCCGGATTGCCTGAATTTATCTTATTTTTTGACCTCTTCAATCTTTTTAATGATTTCAGCCAGAGAACGACAAGATAAAGAACCATGAGCATCCATGCGACAAAGATGATAAATCCGAACCGCCACCATACATTGAGAATGCCTATATGAAGCGAATTATAGCTGACCCCTGCCACGGCCCATCCTCCTTCCAGCACTGTGAAAAGCGGTGAAGGCGGATTGAAGCCCCTGCCGATGAGGAGATCGGCCGGTGTCATGGTTTCGAGCACTAACAATACTTCGAATTTTCGCCACAAGGAAGTAAAATCCTCTCCCGTGTCCGTCATGCGCTCAATAAATTCCTCAAAGTTAACCCTCTGATCAATAAAGATGACGGTAAGAATCAGTATTGTTAATGCGCATATCAATGCCGTATTTCTGATCATTTTCATGGACATTCGTTTTCTTGATAAATACAACCATGGTGTCAGGGAGAGCAATAATGCCCATGCCAGAGCCAGGAATGACGACCTTGTTTTCATGATGACGACAACCAGAAAAATGAACAACAGCATTGTCGCCCATACCATGATCATGTTTTTCTTGTTCTTCGTCAGCACGGAAAAGATAATGATGGGAGCAGCCAAAATCAGAGGAATGCTAATCAGTATATTAGCGGTGTCATTTGTAACTCTTTCCCCGTAACTCAAATCTAATCCGGGGATGGAAAGCAAATGATAGATTGCCATGATCACTGACAGTAGCGAAATGATGTTTAGCATAGAAACGACGCTCTTATCGTCATCAGGCACGATATGGACGAGGCTCAGGCCGGTCATCAGGGCCAGACAGATTCTCAGGTCCAGGCCCAACGCGTCAAAGGAGTTGCTCCGGACAAAAAATAGAAACATTCCATAACAACAGGTCAAGAGGAAATAGATAAAGAGGCGTTTCCCGAAAAAATAAATCAACCCGCCCGACAGCAGTGCAAATATGATCGGTAAGGTAAGGCCAAAATCGGAAAGCCAGAATCCCGGGAGTATGTTAACGGGATTCATCGCATCCGCTTTTCCCACGCTTCTTATTTCCACTTCAAACAATGAGAGCAATGTTACTATCCAGATGACGATCCACAGATAACGACTGATAAGCGTCGCCACATGCTGAAATATTTTAGAGGATGAAGTCAAGCTCATATGTTGTGGACAGGACCGGGTACTCATCAGGAGATCTCCGAATAAATCGTCATCAATCGTTTTGCAATGTTTTCCCAACCGAATTCGGGGGACAACCTTACCGAAGCACGCTGGTTTATGTTAACCACAGACAAAATAACTGTTTTCAGATCTTCCACTCGCGCCGGGTTAACCTTGAAAGTATTTTCAAATGGTGTTTGGTATGCATACGGATAATCCCCCAGGATGACGGGAATACCGGCAGCCATTGCCTCCAGGGCCACAACGGGCTGTGTTTCCGCAATCGAAGGCAGGCACAGGACTTTTGCTGCCGAGAAAGCGCTGGCCAGCAGTGGATCTTTATAGTCAAGTTTTGGAATCCAGACAAGGTTTGGAGATCGCTCGATGAGGTTTTCGAATCTTTTGCCATACTCTCTTTCGACCGGCATTTGTTCTCCGATGAATACACCGGTGAGGCCTAACTGGTTCAGGCATTCGGCTACTAAGACCGGATTCTTGCGCTGAATGATATTGCCCACATACAGAACAAATCCGCTCATATGATACTGATCGGTAAAGATGGTATCCGGTGTGCAATAGCGTTCTTCATCCACACCATGACTCAGAATTTGTATCCTGTCGGGATTTAAATCGTACTGTCGGACAAAAAAGTCTTTTTCCAAAGGATTGATGCAGATCACTTTGTCTGCCCGATGCAGAAGCGTTCGTGTTCTGGAAAATGTCGTTTCCTGTCGAACCATATCAGCAACAGTACTGAAATATTTGCTGACCAGATAGGATCTCCTTCTGAAGCCCGGTGTGCCGGCAATGGCGGAAATAACGAGAGGACCTCTTTTTGCCCAATACTCAGCAATACGAGCCCACATCGGATCCGGTGCAAATAAATGAAGAATATAATTATTCTGGGTCGCATCATGCCAGTCCAAAAGATCAGCATCGGCACCGATGGATTTCAACGATAGACAAGTCCGGACGCATTGTTGTTCAAATCCCCCGTAAACGATGCTCAGCGGAAAATTTGCTATAAAACGGATTCTTGTTTTATTCATGGATTGTCCTGTTATGCATATACGGATATTTCAGGCGGGATGCCCTGAATATCATAAAGAGGCAGGAGGTTGGTTTATTTCCATCCATTTAATTTTTCTGAAATATATTATTATGTCCTACGGCGCCGACATACTTCATTTCTTTCATGGCAAACTCGGCGGCCACTCTGGAAGATCCGGGGTGTCCGGCAAAGGAAAAGAGGGGTGGCCGGAAGGACGTTCCTAAACTGGCGTCGTCGAGAACCAGCAGGCCTCCGGAGGCAAGATACTCACGACAAAGACGATAATCTTTTAATGAAATGTCAAAGTCATGACAGCCGTCGATGTATATCAGATTCCACTTGTGGCTTGCGACATGCGCCATCGCCTCAGCATCGGTAGAAAGAGCTTTCACAAGCGCTGGCGCCGGAAGCCTGAAGAACTCGAAAGATTTTTTTGTATCTGTTAAATAATCAACATCTTCACGATACACACTCACACCGTCACCTATTGGTGTAAAGGGGGATATACCGTTTACTTTGCAGGGAAAGTCAAGATATTTGGCGGTCATTGTCCAAAGTGATATGACCTGCCCGCGGTATACGCCTATTTCCAGACAGCAACCGGGACGATACTCTCGCAGCAGCAGCCACCACATCGCATGAAACGCATCTTCTCCAAAGCCGCGCAAGTTTTGTTTAAAATAGGTGCGATGATCTTTAATGCCTTGAGGGAGCCTATGCACAAAATAGTGGTGCATGTAAGCATAAAGTGCATTGCGCTCAGGATATCTGGATACGGCTTCACTGAATGTCAGATCCAGATCATAAAGACGCTGGTGCCGTCCATACCATCTCTCCTGAACAGGGGCATACAGCTTTTTCGCGATTTTATTGTTTAGTTTTTTCCAAAGTCTGTCATTCATATTTTTTAGCAGATAAAATTCATGTTCGACAGCTGCGAACGACTTGCAGGATAATTTGCCGCGGCTCTAGAGACATTCATGCCCCCCCACCGCAAGACATTGCAGGCCATGAGGCCGGCTCTGACGATTCTTTCCATCCATGCGGATGCTTTGTATACCATTTTATAAGCGATTTTACCGAATCCTGCAGACTATGATCAGGTGCCCAGTTGATTATCCTTTTTGCTTTTTCATTATCGGCAAATACTTTAGCGTACTCCCCTTTCCGCGCCTCTGTCCTTTGTAAGTCGAATTTTCTACCTGCTGCCTTTTGGACTTCATCTATAATTTCCAGAACCGAGTTTCCTTTGCCTGTTCCAAGATTAAGAATCTCACTTCTGCCGCCTTGGGATAGATATTCCAGAGCTTTGATATGGGCTTCATTTAAATCAACAACATTAACATAATCGCGAATCGGCGTCCCGTCCGGTGTATCAACTTCGGGACTGGTCAGATAGAAGGGTTCAATTCCCAGTGCCCCACGCACGGCATTCTGCATCAAATGCACAGACGGTTTCTTCGAGTCACCTATTTCTCCATCATCACTTGCTCCGCAAACATTGAAATATCGCAAAATGACATAGCGAAAATCTTTTAACTTTTCGTACCAGTTGATCATTTCTTCTATCATTAATTTGGATACACCATACGGATTTACGGGACTTGACGGATGTTGCTCGTCGATAGGTGTGTATCGGGATTCTCCATAAAC
>Ga0105104_10002685_pt1 | contig 12867 bp, 8 predicted proteins | sample PPLLaktember2015_3_FD_87034 | JGI IMG/M metagenome (GOLD analysis project Ga0105104, IMG submission 87034) | Freshwater sediment microbial communities from Prairie Pothole Lake near Jamestown, North Dakota, USA - PPLs Lake P7 Core (6) Depth... | ecosystem: Environmental > Aquatic > Freshwater >...
CGGCGAGGAGCGGAGGACGAACGAGTCGCAGCAGGCGGAGATGGTGAGTCTCAAGGCGAGACTGGCCAGGCTGGAAGCGCTCCTGCAGGAAAGGTAACGAAACTCACATAAGCGGGGCCGTGTCTACAGTTTTTAGTTTTCGAGGCTCTGCGAAAACTAAATACGTATCCTTCAGACACGGCGCCGGGACACGCTTCCCGAGTATGAGTACGGCAGGATGATTCCAGTCTTCACTAATTCGGTGCTTCCGACGCTCCGTAGCCTGGCTCGAACGGACCAATCCTATTGGGTCAAGAAACGGGCCAGAGCGGCTATCGAGGAAATCGATCGTCACATAAAGGAAGCAGGAGGCGTCCAGATCACCGGCCCTTAGCTCGGGTCCCCTCGAGATCAAAAGATTCGCTTACTCGCGCGAACCGTCGGGCGCTGGCATTCCCCGGCCAGAGCGGAACCGGAACTCACCTCAGCGCCGGATTCCGCCCCATTCGACGACTGTGAATCCGCGGCGGACGGGCGGGGCGGGCAGCTCGAGCTCTGTGGCGGGCACGGGCTTGCGGAGCGGCCGGTAGTCCATCAGCACCCGGATGACGGTGTCCGGCGCGGGCGAAACCTCCAGCGGGGCCAGCTCGTCGATCAGAGGTGGTGGAAGAAAGCTGATCAGGTAGTAAGGCGAATCCGAGAACCGGGGCAACCACGCGGCCACGAAATCCTGGGTTTCAAGAGCCGTGAGCCCGAGCCTGGGGAGTGTCGTCTGAAGGAATCGACTCACCTCGGCCCGCGCGACAACTGGCCCGTTTTGAGCCACCGCAAGCGGCGATCCCAACCCCTCCCAGAAGAGATAGGGAAACGGCTGCCCCTTACTGCCAGCCAGAATGCGGCCGGACGGTTCGGCCGTGACCGACCAGCCATTTTCGTATGGAGGAGAAGAAGCCTGGACCCCACCCGCCGGCCGGACTCTTACCGAGACCCGGGTTGTAGCGGTCGGGTAGAGGTAGATGACCGGTTCGGCCATGTCGAGCGGCAGGAAGTCCGAATTGTAGAAGCAGGTGAGGCGATCAAAAGGGTCCTTCCAGAAAAACACGGGCACTCCCTGAACGAATTCCCGGTAGTTGACGCGGTTCCGTGGCCCTGGTTTGCGACTGGGCACCTCGATGGACCAGTCTCCTTGGTCTACAGGTTCCCGGTAGTGTTCCACGTACTCCGCATACCGTTTCTTCAGGAACGGATGCTCGGGGTCCTTGAGCGTGAAGATCGCGTCGCCGGTTTTGGCCCGGCCCGCCTGCCGTAAGTCCGCATGAAAATCCACGTCGGACGCAGCGATCAGGCTGGGTGGTACTTCAAATTCGGCGTTTGCCCATTCTGGGTCGGGCCTCGACACGGCATAGAGCGCGTCGGCCCTGGGCGCCGAGTCCGTCCAGGCGACATCATCCCCAGAGATGTCGGGAACATATTCGAACTGGAGCAAGGTGCCGTCAGGTCGGAAAATGTAAAAATAGCGGCTTTCATAGACGTTGCCCAGGGTCTCATGACGAAAGACCAGCTTCATCTTTTCAAGAGCCGGCAGCCCGAAACCCTCCCGAAGAAACCGCAGTTCCTGGCGCTTCGAGCTGCCACAGATCGTTTTGGGGTATTCGAGCGAAGGTATGGTGAATTCCGAATCCGTTTCCGCGGACCATCCGAGCTTCAAAAAAGGGTTGGCTTGTGGAGTCCGATACCCAAGAGCCCCGTTTGAGACCCTGGACAGGAACACCATGCGATTACCGAGCTTCGCGAACCGCCAATTGAAGTCATCATCGCATCCCTCTCCTTTGCAGGGGCCGTCGTCCGACCTGCTTACGAGCACCAGCACACCACCCTGGTAGGGACCGCCAGAGAATTGCCCGGTTTTGGTGAACCGGTAGGTCACCGTTGTCCATTCGTCTGCTTTCAAAGAAACCGGTGGGACAAGCTGTTCAGACTCCTGCCAACGGAGCAGCGGGCTGCCCGGGAAAACCAGCGGTGAAAAGTCCGCCCGGCCTTCGAGGGTCGTCTGCACAGCAGTCGTCAGCGCTGCCTGGTTGGACTGAATCTTGGCTTCAGTAGCAGCCGGCTTGGGCTTTTGAGTCGTTTCGGTAGAGCGGCAGGTCGTGAAAAGGAGAGGAAAACCGAGGCATGCGGCGATGATTGCACACGCGGACGCGCGCCTGAACCGGCTTTCGGAGCCCTTCGACCTCATGGACATTCTCCTGATCCTCGGAACTGGAACTGAGATCGGAACCTGCTTCTAACCTGCTTGCCGATCGGTTATTCCAACGGCAGCGGTTTTGTAAACTAACTCGGAGTCAAGCGGTGCTATGCTCGCTCAAGTGGGTGAGATTAATCAAGTTAGATAAGTCGGCTATGATTAAAGCGAGTCGTATTCCACCAGTCGCTTTGTTCAAGCAACACGCGTTGCGGGCGTGGAATCGAAGGGAAGGTTCAGCGCGACTCCCCAATTCGTTGCACTGAGCTCCCGGGCTCGGGATGAACTGATCCTGTTCGTTTCCGGAGCGGGGAGACTATCATGCGCCCCAGAGGTGCCTTCATGAGAAGATTATCTCGTTCAACGCCTCTCGTTACGTCGCTCCTCTGCCTCCTCGTTGTCCTGTCGGCATACGGGCAGGTCCGATGCCCCGACCATGGTCTCTTGCCGCCGGGTGTCTCCACCAGTCCTGAAACGCCGGGCGAAAAACCGCCCATGTTGCATGTCCACGGGCTGATCACGACCGAAGACGGGATCCCCGTTCCTGATGTCGAAATCGGCGTCCACTGCTCGCATACCCGCAACCAACCCGCAGCCCATATCGTCGTAACTGACACGGCCGGCCGCTACGCATACGATCTGCCGGTCCGCCGGGTCGGTTACTGGGTGACAATCTCACTCGCCGGCTTCGTTGGAGTGGAGGATTCCGTGGGAGCGCGCGGCGCGGGGGAATTTCAGCGGAATTACCGGCTTGAACGGCCGGCGGGCAGCCTTCGCGGAACGGTCTACGATGACGAACAGAAGCCCGTGCCGGGGGCCCACATTTCTCTTCACAGATACTCTCTCGACAGCCAACGCCTCGCTCACAATACGCTCGCAAACGCACACCTTGATTCGTCCTGGTCGACCACGTCGTTGGCTGACGGGTCTTTTCTGCTCAAGGACCTCCCGGCCGGTTCTTTCTCGTTGAGTGCCAGCTTCGGCGCTGATTACCGAGCACAGCCAGAAAAGGTCGAACTGCGGGGAGACGTCGTGAGAGATCTCAAACTGACTCGCGGCCGGCGCGTCTGGTTCAGAATCGTCGACGAGAGGGGCTTGCCGGTCCAAGGCGTGAATCTTTACCCTATCGGCTCAGGGTATTCATCGAGCGGATTTCAAGACGGAAGACATTTCTTCGTGGTTGATGGGGCACAAGATCGGCCGAGCCGGTACCTGTTCGCGGCAGACGGTTTCGAGCCCAAGGAAGTCGAGATCGACCCGCGATCGACCGAAAGCCCCGACGTGGTCCTCGCGGCGGGCCTGCTGCTCAGTGGCCGGGTCCTGGACGAGAACGGTGCAGCCATTTCCGGTCTCGCCTTTGACCTTCAGTACGAATGGCGTACGACGAACCCAGCTCAAGGGAATCGCCCTCACCGAATCGGCTATGGCGGAGCCCATCCTGAGACGAAGGAGGACGGATCCTTTCAATGCCTTGTTCCCGGCTACCCCTCAGATAAGCTTGGAATCCAGATTCAAGTCCGCCAACCCGGTTTCGTCGGGCAAATGCTGAGCCTCACCGAATCCGACGTCCGGTCGGGAGTAACGGTGACCGTCAAAAGGCCGGCGGGAGCCATTACGGGACAGGTACTGTCGCCGGAGGGCCGGCCTTTAAAGGCATTTCAAGTCTCGGCCTCTCGTCCACTGGGCGAGCACGGTGCAGAACCCGGTACGCGCCTCTTCTCATTCGCTACCATCTCGGACGGCGAAGGGCACTTCACCTTGCAGGATCTGCCGGAAGGCGAGGTAGAAGTCTCCGTCATGTCTAACGACGGCGGGCAATTGATGAGCGGCCGTATGCGCGTGACAGTAACCAAAGGTGTGGCCACCCCGCCGGTAATCATCAGGTGCGAACGGCGGTCGCCTTACCCACGCTAGCCACGCCGTCCCAGCGAGGGGTCCCCTCAGAAAACACTTGCGGTACGCCCGGCTCCGGTCTGTCCGGCGTTTCCCGCCTCAGACCGGCATAAAACAAGAGCGCCGGGTCTTCAGCGGCGCCGGGCAGCTTCAGTTTGTCGCTCCGGTTCGTCGCTCGTCGCTCCCGTGGCCGCTGGTGGGCTTCCGGTACTGTCAAGGGCGGCCGTGCGGAATGCCGGCAAAATCAAACAGCTCGTTGCGTGAACTCTGGATTTGCTCGCGTGCCGCTTTCAGCAGGTCCGTTTCCAAATGCTGATTTTTCTTCAGAATCTGCGAGAAGTCGGCCGCGTTCACGCGTTCCAGCTCACACTCGTCAAGAGCTTGAGCGCTGGACTGAAGCCGAGACCCAACGAGGAGTTCGAGCAATCCCAAAACATTGCCCGCACGCGCGATCCCCAAGACCGTCTGTCCGGTCGAGGGCCTGCTGGTGAAGAGCTTGATCCATCCGGATCTGACGATGTAAAAGCCCGTCGCCGGATCCCCTTCCCGGAGGATCATTTCTGCCCTGAGACAGATCCTTACCTCCACAACTGCCTGAACGGCGAAGAGGATGCGGACGGGGATTGAGAAGACTGAGAAGAACAGGCATTGACGTCGCGCCAGGCACCCGGCACAGCGCCGCGGCAGACGCACCTCGACGGTTGGGTCATTGCTCATAAAACAACCTGTGAAGTTTGGAGAGTAGCCGGGGAAGCCTGTAGCGATGATAAGCGATCGCTTCACAAGAGACAATCAAATCCGCGAATTACCCGGGCCTTGAGTTGGGCCACTTGACACCATTAGTCGGTGGGCGTAAAGACAGGCGTCGGGCTTCCCTGCCGTAACCACTTCGCCTCTTCCCTATTCCGAACCTCTCGCTTCTGTTTGAGCTCTCTCAAGAATCGGCCGTTGTTCTGCCTTCTCCATTGTAGAGCAGAGAATCGGCTCCCCCTCACCGTTATCCGATCGCCGGCGGTTTTGCTCGACATGTATATTAGAATTCCGTAGTTGTCTGATAAATCACCTTTTTTCTTGTCGGAGGTGCAGGTAAGAGGGTATGATTCCAGCACTTCCTTACGGGTACCAGACCGTGAGCACGGCGATACCGCTGGGGCCGGCCGGGAAGCGGATCTCACCAGGATGCCAGGTAGACGTCTTCGGCAGCGGCTGTTTGGCGAGCCTCGGCGCGCCTATCGAAAGTTGATGCGGGCACTGATTGACGTCCGGAGGTGATAGGTGGGAACCAAGCCAGCGTCGGGCATGCCGGATAGATCGCTCGGCAAAGGGGCGGTGAGCAGCATGGCCTTTCGCTACGCCTTCACATTAGCCCTGGTAGCGGCGGCGGGGATGCTGCGTTGGGTGCTACCGCAGGTGTTGGAGGAGACGCCTTTCCTGGCCTTCTACCCGGCGGTGGTGGCGGCGGCCATCATCGGCGGGTTCGGGCCAGGGCTCGTGGCCACCCTTGCCTCAGCCCTCTGCTACGCGCTCTTGTTCAACCCCACGCCTGGTGGGTCATACGTGGACTCTGTCCGCATCGGCATTTTTATGGCCGGAGGCATTGGCGTCAGCCTGCTGGCGCGGCTGCAACATCTGGCTCAGGCGCGAGAGCGCAGGCAGGCCGAAGCGGCAATGGAACAGCACGAGCGCTTTGCCGCCTTCATGCGCCACCTGCCCGGCGCCGCCTGGATGAAGGACCTGCAGGGACGCTACCTCTTGGCAAACCCAAACGCCGAGCAGATTTTCGAGAAGACGCTGGAGGAGATACAAGGCAGGACCGATGAGGAGATCTTCCCCCCCGATACCGCCAGCCATTTCTGCGACAACGACCGCCGGGCCCTGACCGAAGGCGTCGTCGAGGCGACCGAAGTCCTGCACCAGGCTGACGGGATCGACCATTACTCGATAGTGAGCAAATTTGCCGTGCCTGGTCCGGACGGACGACCTGCCTGCATAGGTGGAGTGGCCTTCGACATCACGCGCCGCATTCAGGCCGAGGAGGCCCTGCGAGCGGCCCAAGCGCAGTTGCGAATCATCACGGATACCATGCCCACTGGAGTCACTCTATGCAGCCGGGACTTGCGTTACCTCTGGGTCAACCGAGCCTACGTCGAGTGGCTGCGACGCCCGGCCGACCAAATCGCTGGCCGTCTGATCGTGGAAGTCCTGGGAGAAGCCGGATACGAGGCCATCCGGCCGCACATAGAGCGGGTGCTGACAGGCGAGAAGGCGGCGTATGAGGCCCCGGTGGATTTCCTCGGCCCGGGCCACCGTTGGATCAACGCGAACTACACGCCTACCCGTGATGCGGCGGGTGCCGTGGATGGGTGGGTAGCGGTTGTCACCGACATCACCGAGCGCAAGCGGGCGGAGGAGGCACTGCGGGAGAGCGAAGAGCGTTTCCGCATCATGGCAGACAACTCCCCGGTGATTCTGTGGATGACGGACGCCCAGGGCGGCATCCAGTTCGTGAATCGGACCTACCGTGAGTTCTTCGGCGCCACACTCGAACAGGTAAAAGGAGGCAAGTGGCAGCCGCTGGTTCACCCGGACGATGCGCCGAAGTACGTGGGGACGTTCTTAAACGCCGTCCGTGAACGTACCCCGTTCAGGGCTGAAGTGCGGGTCCGCCGGGCTGATGGCGCCTGGCGGTGGATCACGTCTTTTGGCGACCCGCGATTTACACCGAGTGGCGAATTCCTCGGCCATGTCGGCATCAGCCCGGATATTACCGAGCGCAAGCGGGCAGAGGAAGAGTTGCGGGAGATGAACCGGACGCTCGAGCAACGGGTGGCCGAGCGCACGGCTGAGGCTGAGCAGCGCGCAGAGGAACTTCGCGCGCTGGCGGGAGAATTGACCCGGACCGAACAGCGAGAGCAGCGCCGCCTGGCGCAGTGGCTGCACGACGATCTCCAACAGCTGCTGGTCGCGACCAAGATGCAGATTGCGCTCACCCAGGCTGCCGTCACGACGCCGGGCTTGCGAGAGTTGCTGGCAAAGGCCAGCCGACTGATCGATGAGTCAATCGGGCAATCGCGATCGCTGACGGCTGAGCTCAGTCCACCGATCCTCTACGAGAGCGGCCTCGTCCCGGGGCTCGAGCATCTGGCTCGCTGGATCGAGGAGAAGCACCACCTGCACGTGACAGTTGAAACGAGAACGGACGTAAAGCCGGAGAACCAGGAGGCGGCTGTCGTCCTCTTCAATGCCACGCGCGAACTGCTGTTCAATGTGGTCAAACACGCGGGCGTGAGCGAGGCACAAGTAATCCTCGACGAGACGGAAGGACGAGTGCAGCTCACCGTTGAGGATCAGGGGGCAGGCTTTGATTCGGCTCTCATCCGAGAACGGGGCAACGGTGGTTTCGGGCTCCTGAGTGTCCGCGAACGCCTGCGTTTGATCGACGGCGAATTGCAGGTTCAAAGCGCACCCGGCGAAGGCACTCGCATCACGCTGCTTGCTCCGTCCAGCCCGGCTGACGCCGCTCTGAAAGGAGCGTCGGCCGAGACAAAAGCATCAGAGTCGAGCGGAGTCGCGCCGGCCGTGACACCCTCAGGCGAAAAGCGAGACCGGAGCACCACCACCATCCGGGTCCTGCTGGTAGACGACCACCAGATGGTCCGGGAAGGTCTTGCCGGGCTTCTGGAACAGGAAGGCATCCATGTGGTTGGGCAGGCCAGCAACGGCCATGAAGCGGTAGAGCTGGCAGGGCAGCTCAGGCCGGATGTCGTGACGATGGATATCAGCATGCCGCGTATGAACGGCATCGAGGCAACGCGACGCATTAAGAGCGAGCAGCCACACGTGCAAGTCATCGGGCTGTCCATGCACGGGGATAAGGAGCAAGGGACAGCGATGTATGAAGCGGGAGCTTCTGCCTATCTGAAAAAGGACGGTCCCAGTCAGGAATTGCTGCTGACGATCCGCAGGATTGCTTTGCGGAATGAACCTTCGTCCGATCCAATAGCTTAAGCCGGGATTCCGTTTCCCGGCTTCGGCTTACGGCAATACTAGCAAACCCGGGCGTGCAGCTGCGTTTGAACTCGAGTTCAGCAGTAACGACTTCTGACCCGGTCCAGCTTGAGAAACGTAACCGGCAAGCACCCGGGTCTGTTCCAAAAGGCTCCAGCCGATGTCGGAAATAAGGCCGCCTGATCACGTTGTCGTAATCGGCTTGTGGTCGCTCTAGTTCGGAGCTCCCTGTGCTCTCCGCACTAAAAGGAACCGAGGAGAGTCGGCGTCATCGCCGTCGATCTGATATCTTCCCGAGATAGGCGTTTCACCCTATGCGGCAGACAGTGTCCTTACTTCACCTGGTTCGAAGGCTTTTCAACACCAGGTGGGTGTTCGATCTTGGGGCTTGGCCGTACCACCTTTTGACGGAAAACAGAGCCTGGCAAACGAACTGCAGCCGATTGTTGGATGGAGTCCCGATTGGTAGGGATCGAGTTAGAGTCCTGGACCTCGGTGTTGGCCCGGGTGTCTCTGCTTTGGCGATGGGACGTCGCTACCCTAATCTGCAGTTTATCGGCATCGACATCGTGCAGCGTATGCTGGAACTTGCTGCTGCAAGTCGCGATTACGAAGGCTGGACGCCAACTCGTCTCTTTCTGTTGCGCGCGGACGTGCTTCGCCTGCCTCTGACGGACGAGTCCGTAGATGTGGTAACAGGACACAGCCTTCTCTATCTGCTTGAGGACCCACTTCAGGCGTTACGCGAAGCGTTGCGGGTACTCCGACCGGGAGGTTTCGCGTGTTTTCTAGAGCCGCGTGCCGGAAAAGTTCGCTGGCCCTGGCTGTGGCGGCAGAGGTCGATCCGCTTGTTCATCTCAGCCTGCCTGTGGCGTTGTTACAGCGGAATTCACCTGAGATACTCACCGGAGCAACTCTCAACCCTGCTCAGTCTTGCGGGATTCAGGCAGCCGACTACGGAGGAGACTCTTGGTGGATTTGGGATTTTCGCACGCGCGAGAAAACCGTAATCGAGCGTCAACCCTTCGCAGCGCGACCGGGAGTGCATTCGGCCGAAGAGTGAGGTAACAGCTTGTTTCCGGTTGGCATCTCCATCTCCCTGACTGGGAAGTACCGTGAGCAAGGCCAAAACGCCCTGAGTAGCCTTAGACTCTGGGAAGACTATGTCAACTCCACGGGCGGACTCGCTTTGCCCAACACCGCGGGACGCGAGATGCTCGCTCTCCGCTAAGATTGGACTATGAGGACGCTCCTGGAAATCCTCCCACGGATGCGCGCCTTGGACCAGAGAGAGGCTTTACGGCTGGATGATGGGTACCGGGCTTGCCGGCTGACCTACCGTCAGCTGTACGAGCAGATTCTTGCTTTTTCCCAACAGCTTACGAAACTCAAACTTCAGACGGGCGACCGCTTGCTGCTTTGGGGAGAGAATGCGCCGCAGTGGGTTGTCTGTTTCTGGGCCTGTGTATCTAAAGGCGTCCAGGTGATCCCTGTGGACGCTCGCTTGTCGGCGGCTTTTGTGGAGAAAGTGATCAGTGACGCCAAACCGGCGATCCTCGTCCATGATGGCAAAGTAGACACCGCCCCGCTGCGTGACAAGATTCTTACCATTTCCTTCAATGACATCAGAAAGCCGGTGGTTGGCACTCTCTTGACATTGGGAACGGTGGAGCCAATGCCGGAAGATATTGTCGAGATCGTCCATACATCGGGCACGACCGGGTCGCTGAAGGCAGTCGTTCACCGCCATCGTAACCTTTGTGCCAACCTCGCGCCGTTCGAAACCGAGATAAGAAAATATCGGAAATGGGCGGCTGTTTTTCAGCCTATCCGGATCCTGGACATGTTGCCGCTTAGCCACATGTTCGGGCAGGCACTCGGCCTTTATCTGCCGGTTTTGCTGGAGGGGGCGCTGTGCCTGAGTCCCGAGATGCGGCCCCGAGCGATCATCGATACGATCAGGCGCAATCGAATCTCCGTCCTCGTTGCCGTGCCCCGGCTGGTCGAGCAGCTTCGGGAATTCCTGTCATTGAACTATGAGATAGACCTTCCGATCAGGTTTCGGGGAACGATTGGCATCCTGGAGAGATGGTGGAAGTATCGGCGGATCCATTCCCGATTCGGCTGGAAATTTTGGGCCATTGTCGTTGGGGGGGCCGAGGTGCGGAGGGAGCTCGAGGAGTTCTGGTCGCAACTGGGCATAGCCCTGATTCAGGGTTACGGACTCACGGAGGCCAGCCCGGTAGTTTCAGTCAATCATCCGTTTGCGGCCAGGAAGGGGTCTTTGGGCAAGCCGCTCAAGGGCCAGGAGGTGAGAATCGCGCCGGACGGTGAAATCCTCGTCCGAGGCGAAAATGTGGCTTCAAGCTATTTCAGTGCCGGGGTCGAAAAAGAGGAAAGCGAGTGGCTCCACACCGGGGACATCGGGGAGCTTGATGAAGAGGGCAGGCTCTATTACAGGGGGCGAAAGAAAGACCTGATCGTTACCTCGGAAGGCCTGAACGTCTTTCCCGAGGATGTCGAAGAGGCCATCAATCGACATCCTGCTGTCCGTGACAGCGCGGTTGTCGGACTCAGAAGGGACGGTCAGGAAGTAGTCCACGCCGTTCTCTTGTTGCGTGACGCCCGGGCGGATCCTAACGGGATCATTCGGGAAACCAACAGACAACTGGAACCCGACCAACGCGTCCGCAGCTGGTCGATCTGGCCCGAAGACGATTTCCCCCGGACCACGTCGACGTTGAAAATCCGACGGTCGGAAGTAGCAAGAAGGATCTCCGGTCGGGGACAAGACGAGGCGGCTGGCCGCTCGGCAGGAGGCAGGCTTGAGCAGATGCTGTCGAGACTCTCCGGTATCCGGCCCGAAGAAATTGCGGACGCCACTCGGTTGGAGGAAGATCTCGGCCTTTCTTCTCTGGACCGGGTCGAGCTCATTTCTCAGCTCGAGAAAGAGTACCCGCTGGAACTTGACGAGGTTACATTTACCGAGCTTTCGACGGTCGGGGAACTGCGCCGTCTCCTGGCGCCGGTAAATACCAACCGGGCACGACAGCCGTTGGCAGCAACAGGCACTAATGCCGACAGAAGAGTGGGCCCGGTAAGATCAGAAGCTTTAAGACCGGCTTCCTCCCAGGCGCCCTTTCCCCGCTGGACCCGGACGCTACCCGTGCGCACCTTCCGAGGCCTGGCCCATCGATTACTGATCCTCCCGGTTTTCCGGCATTACATCACGGTCAAAGTCGAAGGCAGGGACATCCTGGCCAATCTTGACCCGCCTGTCATTTTTGCCGCAAACCATGAGAGCCATCTCGATACGATCGCTGTTTTCGCAATCCTCCCCCCTGATTGGCGGGCCCGCCTGGCGCCTGCGATCCGGCAGGAGTACTTCGCCGCCTGGTTCAAGCAGGGGCACCGACTGACAAGCAAGCTTTGGACCGGACTGGAATACTTCCTCGCTTCCTCGCTCTTCAACGTCTACCCGATCCCTCAGCACATGGGCGGAGTGCGCCGGTCGCTTCAATACACCGGGGAACTACTCGATCAGGGTTATTGTCCCCTGGTCTTCCCGGAAGGCCGGCGAACTCCGGACGGTCGCATGCTCCCCTTTCAGCCTGGGATCGGCCTCATGGCGGTGCGTCTGCACGTTCCGGTCATTCCGATCCGTCTGGAAGGGCTCTTTGGGATAATGCCTCTCCATGCACGCTGGCCACGTCGCGGTTCAGTTCGTGTCTGGATCGGTAAACCTCTGACGTTTGCCCCGAACGTCGACTTCAAGAAGGCCACCCAGGATGTGGAAGAGGCCATGCGCCGCTTGGGGCCTTCGGCTGTCGCCTGACGCTCGTTTCTGGGTGGCAGGGAGCCTTATAGTGGCCGGACTCTCCAGAGTCCGGTGCCGGGCTCGCCGAGAGCCCGGCCATAGCAATCTGGCTACCTGTAGGGGTACGATCCTGTTTTCGGAAGAGCGGCAGGAAGGAGCCGGCCAATTGTAGCTGGAGCCGGATCGCTGGTTTTGGCCGGGCTCTCGGCGAGCCCCGCACCGGACTCTGGAGAGTCCGGCCACAATAAACTGCCTGCCTCCACCGCATACCGAGAGGGGTCACTAGCGCAGCTCGTCACCAGGATTTACGTGTTAAGAGGCTCGGTCCTCCGCGCATCTGCTGTCTCGCTCCGGATCTTACTTTGGTCCGTAGGACCGGCACGTCTATAGAAACCGGCAACACCAGGAACAGAAGTCAGAAGTCAGGAGTCAGAAGTCAGAATGGAAACTGAAATCGAGCCTCACGGTGTGTTTTCATTCTGACTTCTGACTCCTGACTTCTGACTTCTGACTTCTCTGTAGGACTGCCACGTGACGTTCGGAAACCTCACACTGAATCTTCTGATACTGTGAAACCTATCTTCTCTGGTTAGGAACTCATGGCGAGATTGGCGCGGAAAAAGTTCGTCATAGCACTGCTGATAACTGCATTCACTATTATCTCGTCGGTTCTGTTTCTGCAACCGAGGCCAGTTCTCCAGTTCCTTGCTGCTCGCAGCCCAGACGTGATCTACTTCGTGCCTGTCAACGAACGGGTGGTCGCCCTGACCATTGACGATGCGCCTCACACAATTGTGACGCCGCGCCTGCTCGACGTCCTGACGGCCAATGGAGCCCACGCCACGTTCTTCGTGATTGGTGACCATGCACGCAGCAATGAGCACATCCTCCGGAGGGCAAGGAGCGAGGGGCACGAATTAGGCAACCA
>Ga0105104_10002686_pt1 | contig 12864 bp, 10 predicted proteins | sample PPLLaktember2015_3_FD_87034 | JGI IMG/M metagenome (GOLD analysis project Ga0105104, IMG submission 87034) | Freshwater sediment microbial communities from Prairie Pothole Lake near Jamestown, North Dakota, USA - PPLs Lake P7 Core (6) Depth... | ecosystem: Environmental > Aquatic > Freshwater >...
ACCTTCACCGCTTCGCGCAGCTTGAAGGAGCCGGAGGCCGCGACCTGCTCTCCGGCCGAGAGCCCCTTGAGGATCAGCACCGTGTCGCCCACCACCGGGCCACTGGCGACCGCTCGCTCGTGGGCCCGGGGCGTTCCCCCACCGTCCGGGTTGATCACCCAGACGTGATCACCGCCCGGACCCTTGCGGAGCGCGCTCACCGGGATGGCCACCGCGGTGCCAGTCGCACCCAGCGGGACCTGCACCCGCACCGAGGCGCCGGGAGACGGAGGCTCCTTGCTCCCCGAGATCCGGGCGCGAACCATGGCGTTGCGCGTGGCCGGGTCCACCTTTGCGTCGATCGCCAGGATGCTGGCGGAGATCGGTTCGGCCCCGTCCGCGGTGATCACCTCCACCGTCGACCCCAGCGCCAGCCCCGCGGAGACGCTCTGCGGCACCGAGAAGTCCACGTTCACCTCGTCCGAGACGCCCTGGAGCGTGGTGAGCTGCACCCCCTCGTTCAGGTACTGACCGCGGTGGATGTCGGCCAGACCGACCCGGGCGCGAAAGGGTGCGCGGATGACCTTCTTGGCGATGGTGGCCTTGAGCCGCTCTACCTGCGCCCGGGAAACGTCTCTCTGAGCGCGAGCCTGATCCACCTCGGCCTCCGCGGTGGCCTCGAATTGCCGGAGGTGCACGTGGCGGCGCAGCGTCGTCTCGGCCAGCGTGGCCTGCGCCTCGAGCGCGCGGAGCTCCGCCGCCTCCACCGAGGAGTCCAGGGCCACCAGGACCGTGCCGGCCTCGACGATGGTCCCCGGCGTGAGCGAAACGTGACGCACGGTGCCGGGAACCTCGTTTCGCAGGGTGATCGACTCCAGGGCGAGCACCGTTCCGATCGCGGTGGTGGTCTCCTGGTGGGTCCTGGGAGTGGCGACCGCGACGGTCACCACCTCGACCGGTTCGGGCTGAACGGCGGCCCTCTCGGCGGCGAGGCTGTTGTGTTTCCAGGCCGCGAGCACGCCTCCGGTGCCCAGGAGGACACCGGCCAGGACCAGCGGAGCGACTCGGCGGCGACGGAGAACGGCGGGCGACGGCAGCATGCGGAAAGCTCCTCGGGCTCAGCTCGCCGCCAGTTCTAAGAGCATCAAACTGCGGTTGCCACCAAACGTGAGCGGCGGCCCTGCTTTCCGCTAGGTACGAGCCGTCGGCGCGACGCGTCGGATCAGTTCCGCGGCGTAGGCGGCGATCACGTCGCGCCTGACCTCGTAGAACATGTACTGCCCACGCCGACGCTCGACGATCAGCCCCGCCTCGACCAGGATGTCCATGTGGTGGGAGACCGTCCCCTTCGAGACACCTGCTTCCCGGCAGAGATCCTGACAGGAGTACTCCGGCGCACTTCCGATCGATTCCAGCAGCGCCACGCGCCGAGGGTCAGAAAGGGCCCTGGAGACTGTCCGGAACTGCTGGAGGGTCAGGGCGGGTCGGGGGTTCGTTGCCACAGTTCGATTGGCACCAAACTAGCACCCGCCCCGGGCGTCCGCACGGAGCGCCGGGGTTCACCGGCCGATCTGGCCCGGAGCACCGCCCGTGAGACGTGCGCCGCCGCGCTCAGTGCGCGCTCACCACGAGGTGACGGAAGTATGCCTCGGTGGTCCGGTGGGCCCAGAGCGCCACGCCGCCGCCGATGGCCCCGTGCTTGAGATCGCGAACGATGAGCGTTGGCTGCTCCGCGCCGTTCACGTACAGCTCGGCGCGGGTGCCCGAGACTTTCACCCGCATGCGCGTCCACACCCCGGGCTCAAGATCCACGTAGGCCTCGTACTGCCCCGGCGTCTCGTCGCGGAGCCGCTTCCATCCGTACCCGGGAATCGACTGGTACTGCACGGCGTGGTTGCGCCGCAGCTGCTCCTCGGCGCGTCCGTTGGTCGGGCGCAGGTACAGGTCCTCGGACCGGGAACCGTCGGGCGACAGGTGGAAGGACAGCCCGATGAAGCCCCGGCTGTCGGGAGGCGCATCGGGCAGGGGCGCGCCGGCGACCTCCAGCTCGATCTCCCCATCCCGGAATTCCATCCCCTCGACGATGGCCAGCAGGACGTCGTTGGGCCCGTCCTGGTCGAGCGGATGCAGCCGCAGCGCACGCCGTCCCTGGTGGGTCACCGGCTCGGCCCGGGCGCGCACGAGCGTCAGGCCGTCGGCGGACTCCAGCGGGAGGCTCCGCGCTCCCGACGGGGCGGGCCCACCCGGCGTCGACGCGGTGGCGCACCCGACCAGCGCAGCGAGCAGCGCGGCCAGCGAGGTCCGACCCACGCCCGCGCGCCGCAGCCGCGCAGACCGGGTTCGTGAGCCGGAAGGACGCCGGACACGTCGCGGGCACCGCATCGCGAAGGACGGTATCGCCACGCCCGGCGCGGACGATTCGCCGCTCGCGGGCGCGCGGTCACCGCCCGCTGATCGGATGCAGCGGACCGGAGCGGCTGCGCGGCGAACCGCGCTAGGCGGCGACGGGCGGTGCCGGCCCACCGGCCACCCCGAGCGTCGCCAGCTGCCGGTCGTGCCAGCGCGAGAGCAGGGTCAGCGCCAGGAGGGCTCCCAGGAGGCAGGTGGCCATGTCCTCCTGCGTGTCCCACGGGTCCCCCTGGGTTCCGAGGAACGCCTCGGCGCCCTGGTGCAGGAGCACCGCCGCGCCCCACTCGACGAGCTCGTACAGCGCGCTGATCGCCAGACAGACGGACACCACCAGCACCGCCAGCCATCCGCCCGGCCGGAGCGGTGTCCTCCGGAGGAGCACCTCGCGGGTCACCAGCGCCGGCACGAAGCCCTGGAAGAAGTGACCGACCCGGTCGTAGTCGTTGCGCGCCAGCCCCAGGACGCGCTGGGCCCAGAACCCCAGGGGCACCTCGGCGTAGGTGTAGTGGCCGCCGAGGAACAGCACACAGGCGTGCACCGCGATGAGCACGTAGACCAGGTCGGTCAGGCGGAACCGGTGGTAGGTGGCGAGGAGCACCGGGAGCGCCAGCAGGAACGGCGCCACCTCCAGCCACCAGGTGAGCCGGTCCTTCGGCCCGATTCCCGAGACGAGGAGGGCCAGCAGGTCGACCCCGAGCAGGAACAGCGGAAGCCGGTCCTCGCGCCGCACGTGGCCGCGGAGTCTATCGCGGAGCCGCTCAGCGCCGGAGTTTCCTGCGCAGCGAGAGACCGCCTGCGATCACCCCGCCCAGCACCACCATCCCGGCCAGCCGCGCGCGACGGCTGCGACCGGCGCGCTGCGCGCCGGCTCAGGGGAACGTCGAGCTCTGCTCGAGGAGGGTGCGGAACTCGACGGGGATCCGCTGGCCCCGGAGCCCGGCGAAGGTGACCCGCGCGATCTGCGAGAAGGTGGCGCCGTGGTCCAGCAGGGTGCTCGGCTCGAGGAGGAGCTCGTCGCGATAGTCCAGGCTGGCTTCGAGCACCTCGGCCTCGGCCGGATTCACACCGTTCGCGGCGAGAAACTCCGCCGCCGAGCGGAGCGCCTGCCGGGCTGCCGCCTCCGGCTCCACCTCGTACTGGGCGGTGATCCGGGCACAGCGGGCGGTGCCGCACGGCTCCAGCCGGTCGACGGTCATGCTCTTGCGCTTCACTGTGGGGTCAGGGTCGGCGACAGCCCAGGTGGAGCCCGGCGCGGTCGGACGCCCCACCACGTCCCGGACCACCATCTCGAACCGCGCCACCGCGATGTCCTTCACCTGCTCGGGGCCGAGCCTCGGTGCGGAGCTTCGCTGGACCGTCGGGGAGACCATGCCGGACAGCGCCTCTGCCGCTTTCTCCGCCCCCCGCACCTCGATGACCCGGGGTTCGCGGCTCACCAGCAGGTCGACCGACACGTTGCTGCCCGGCACCCGCTCGCCGTCGATGACGTCGGCGCCGTTGACCCGCACCGCCAGCCGCTGCAGCTGCTGGGTCACGAGGGTCTGCTCACCTTCACGGGCAAACCCGACGTTCCACACGAATTCCTGTTCCACCCGCTGCCGGTAGGGGCGGCCCACCAGGCTGGCCTCGCTGACCACCTTGACCGTGCGAACGAACCGCGTCCCCGTCGGCGGCGCGTAGGTGAACGTCGGGGCGACTTTAGGATTCGTCGCGCACGCCGTGGTGAGCACCGCGGCGAGGAGCCATCCACGCGCCATGTCACGCCTCCCGGGACCAGGGACCCTAGCCCCTGAGGTGAGTCGCGCCAATGGTCGATTCGCTACCCCGGCCCGTTCGCGGGAGCGTACCCACGGAGAGCAGGATGTGTGGTGGAACCCGGCAGCGGAGGACACGGGATGAATCCACAGGCGTGGTGGGGAGTCGCCCTCTCGATGCTGATGCTCGGTACTGCTCCGGCGAGTCCGGACGGCGGGGCGGAGCCGCCTTCCGCGATGGAGCGTTACACCCTCGTCATCCTCAAGCGGCCGGTGAACGGCGGCGCGAAGGTGGCGGACCCGGAGGCGTTACAGCGCCAGCATCTCGCCCATCTGCAGGCCATGGCCCGCGCGGGGAAGTTGGTCGTGGCCGGCCCGTTCGACGACCAGCCGGATCCGCGGATGCGGGGCATGTGTCTGTACCGTGCTCCGCTGGAGGAGGCGCGGCGGCTCGCGGAGGACGATCCGGCGGTGAAGGCGGGAAGGCTCGAGGTCGAGGTCCTGAGCTGGTGGGTGGAGAAGGGCGCGCTCACCTTCCCGGTGGCGGAGGCCACGGCTCGCCCGAAGAAGTAGCTCAGGTGACCGCGTCGGCGCGGGCGAGCAGCTCGGGCAGGCTTCCCGAGAGCGAGCGCGCCGGCGCCGGAGCGCAGCGGAAGGCGAAGCGGCCCTCGTTCCAGCAGAGGACCTCGAACAGCGCCGTCGCGCCGGTGTGCGCCCCGCAGGCGGCGTGGACCAGCTCGCCGTCCTCGAACCACACCGAGCCGGTCCGCGCCGGGGCCCGGACGTCGAGCACCCCGGTCCGGCCGGCGCGGGCGTACAGCGCCATCACGTCCGACAGCAACGTGGTGGCGATCGTGCCCGCGCCGGCGCACGGGACCCAGCGGCCGACCTCCGAACGGAGCCGCACCGGATCGACCGGGGCGGGGAGGTGGACGACGGGAGGAGGGAGCGCCTTGAACTCCGGTCCGTGGGTCAGCACGACGGGCACGGGTCCCCAGCGACCGCGCAGCTCTTCCACCAGGGACGGACCGGAGGAGCTCGCGGTGTCGGCCGGTGTGACGAGCACGGCGGGCCGCTCGCACGCGATCCAGCCGGCGGCGTCCTCCGGCTCGGTCGTCCCTCGCACGGCGGCGGGGCCGAAGCCGTACCGGAGCACCGCGACGGAGGCGCGGAGCCGCTCTGCAGAGGCGTCGACGACCAGGATCGGACCGGGGCGGGCGCTCACGCCGGGAAGCAGGAGCAGTCGCCGTGCCAGCGCGCTCGGGATGGGTGCGGCGGTGTGGTGTCCGCGGGGGTGGAGGTGCCGACCTCACCCCGGGTCAGAACGCCGGGCGCGGATGCGCGACGAGGGTGCGCCGCCCGGGGCTCGATCAGGGACAACCCGAGCGCGATCAGCGTGCACACGCCGAGCGCCAGCGCGAGCGGACCCCGGAGCCAGGTCCAGAGCTGCTCGCGCCGCCAGAGCTGGTCACGCTGGAACGTCGGATCGCGCCAGAGCAGCCCGAGGCAGACCCAGGCGGTGACGAAGAGCACCGGCAGCGCGAGGCCGCGGGCCTGGAGGGCGAACACCACTGGGAGGCCCCCGAGCACCACCGGGAGCTCGACCCAGCGCGCCGCTCGACTTCACCGTGAAAGCGTGTGGCGAATCGGTGACGAAAGCAACCTGCGAAAGTGAACCCGCGGGGTTGGCGGAACGCTAGCGTCACCTCGATGGTGCTCTCGCTGGCCTTCACCCTGCTCACCGCGGCGTCCCCGGCCGAGGAGGCCCGGCTCGACGAGGGGTACGCGCTCACCCTGAGCGGCGGGGTGAGCCTCGGAAGCTACGAGGCCGGATTGAACTGGACGCTGGTCCGGCTGTTCCGTGACGACCCGCGGCTCCGCGAGGTGCTGGTCCGCCGCCGGCCCCGCCTGGTGGGCGTCACCGGGGCGTCGGCGGGGAGCATCAACGCGATGCTCGTCGCCGCGCAGTACTGCGAGACCGACGCGTCCGCGGCCCGGTCCACCATCGACGACAACCTCCTGCGCAGCGCGTGGCTCGAGGTGGGGCTGGACTCGCTCCTCCCCGAGGATCCGCGCGCGTACCGCCCGGACGACGCCGTGCTGGCCTCCGCCGCGCTGGAGCCCGTCGTGGAGGAGGTGCGCCGGGCGCTGCTCGGCGGAGGCATGAGCTTCCGTCCCGGGTGCCGGCTGCCGGTCGGGCTGACCGTCACCCGGGTTTACCCCTTGGAGCAGGACCTGGGCGGTCTCCGGGTCACCTCCCAGCGCTCCGTCCTCCCGCTGCTCCTCGACGTGGACGGGAGCGGGCGGGTGCGCTTCGCACGGCAGCCGCTTCCCGCGGCGGTCGACGCCACCGAGAGCCGGCTCGCCCTGGCCGACGTCGCGGAAATGGGCCGGGTCGGTGTCCATCCCGAGGTGGTGCTGCAGTCGCTGCTGGCCTCGGCCGCGTTTCCGGCGGCGTTCCGACCGCGCGTCCTCTGCGAGTGTGCCGCGGACTGCGGAACGGATCCCGAGGCCACCGAGGGGACCTGTCCCGGGCCGCAGAACACCCCGCTCACCGGCCTGTCCTGTCAGGCGCACTCCGCGGCCAAGGGCGGACGGGCGCTGAAGATCTGCATGCGGCGGTTCGTGGACGGTGGGGTCTTCGACAACGCCCCGGTGGGGCTCGCGCTGGAGCAGGCGGAGGCGTTCTGGCGCCCCACGGTCCTGAAGCCGCTCACGGCGATCTTCGTCGACCCCGACATCCGCCGGTTCCAGGCCCCGCAGCCCCGCGAGGAGGTGGACCGCACCCTCCGCGGGGTCGGGGCGCTCCTGACCTTCGCCAGCGACCTCGTCTACACCGCTCGCAACCGCGAGCTCTCCCGCGCGGCGCAGGCGGGGCGATGGAACCGGACCACTCGAAATCTGCTGTTGACCGGCGCCGGCAACCTTCGCGAGTACGGCCGGCTGCTCGGGGAGCTGCTCGATCTCGACGGTCCGCCTCCGAGCGCCGCGCCTCCTCCCGCCCTGCACGGAACGCCCGCGGAGAGGGCCCGTCTGGCGCGCACCCTGGAGAGCTGCCTCCGCCGCCTCGCCCCCCGCCCGGTCGACGCGGCCTCGGAACCGCTGGCGCGGCAGTGCGCGGGGTTCCTCCGGGGCGAGGCGGTGCGGGATCCCCTCGAGGACGACGCGACGCTCCGGGGTCGCGCCACCCGGCCGCTCTCGGAGACCGAGGTCGTGGACCTGGTGGCCACGACGACCCGCAGCTTCAACCCCACGAGCCCGGTGCGACAGGCGTCGGTGCGGAAGATGCTCGACGCGTCCACGACCCCGCGCGCTCGCATCGAGATGGGGCGGAGGCTCGCCGACGATCTGGAGATCGTCTCCCTCTTCGAGGTGTACCTGGCCGAGCAGCTCGGGCGGCTGAGCCATGGTGAGCTGCCCGAGTCACGCCTGGTCGCCCTGCGGCGGGAGATCCTCGACTATCTCGTCCTGCCGGAGGCGCTCGGAGCGTCCTCGGCGCGGGTCGCCGCCGCCCAGCTGGAGGATGCCCTGACGGCGCTCGCGCACCGCCCGGGGCCCGGCACCGTGCCTGCCCAGGCGAGGCGGGTGCTGGACGAGATCCGCGCGGATTCGCCGGAGAACCTCTTCGGGATCTCCCCGCTTCTTCCGCTCTTCTCCACCCTCGATGCGCTCCGTCCCTCCGAGGTGGATGGTTCGCTGCTCCGTGCCTGGGCACGCCTGGACCGGCTGGTGCAGCTCCGTCCACGCCTCCAGAGGCTCGCGGCGGACACCCACCAGGTGGCCGAGGACGCGCGCAGCATCGCCTCCGAGAACACGCCCGAGCGCCAGCTCGCGCTATCCACCCGCTTCAGCCCGCTCGCCGGAGCGCAGCTCGCCAACTTCGGAGGATTCCTCGACCGGCCGCTTCGCGAGTTCGATTACTACGCCGGCATCTACGACGGGCTCCGCGCCGCGGCGGTCTTCGTCTGCCGGGAGCAGGACCCGGCGGACACGAACCGCCCCGCTCCGGTCCGTGCCCCGAACAGCTGGGAGCTGGACTCGACCCAGGTCGAGACCCAGCGCTGCCTGGGAGCGGCGATGCGTCAGGTGGCCGAGCTCCTCGGCGTCACTCGATCCGAGAAGGCGTTCACCGTGGCCGGATGGCTCGCCCGGGCCGAACTCGCAGCGTGGCTGGGAAGCAGCGCCCGGACCGCGAAGGAGCTGGAGCGCCCGGAGTGGAGCTGGCTCGGCCCACCGCGGGATCCGCGGGCGCTCGGCTCCCTGGGCATCGTGGGCCAGGTGCTGCTCTCCCAGCGGTCTCCGTGCACCGAGCACGATGCGGAGGCGCTGTGCATCTCGGACATCACCTTCGACGACTTCCTCACCGCCCTGGGGAAGGCGGGCTACCGGCCCGAATCCCGTGCCATGCGGCTGGCGCTGGAGGACCGGACACAGTTCTGGCGGGAGACGACGCAGCGCGGGCTGGACCGCGCCGCGACGATCGAGCTCACCTCGGGCGCACCCTCCGAGACCGGCCAGCGGAAGGGCATCCTGTTCGCCCTCTCCGCCGGAGAGGTCTGGACCCGCGGAGACGTGAACGGCTCCTCGGTGCGCTTCACCCTCGATCCCTCGACCATTCCCTCGGTCCCTCTGGCGGACGGCCCGGTGTGGGCCATCTGGGCGGCGCACGCGCTGCCCTACCGGACCGCGCTCGACGTCGCGCAGGGAGGCCTCGCGCTGTCGTGGATCGAGCCGGCGCTGCGGCTCGGTCCGAACTTCTCGGTGCTCTCCACCCTGCAGCTGGTGGACATCGAGTTCGGCAAGCGGACCAGCACCACCTTCGGCATCCGGCCGGCGCTGCACGTGGGCGGGTTCACGATCAACGCCGGCCCGCGGCTGGCGGTGCACTGGAACGGCGGCGCCGACTGGGGTGGTGAGGTGGGCGTCTCCATGCTGCAGGACCGCCTCGGGGTGTCGGTGGGCGTCCGTCAGCTCTCGGGGTTCCACGACCTGTTCGTGGCCCTCAACGTCTCCGACCTGAACGGGATGATCTACTGGCTGACGCCGTGGGCGGAGCGGAAGAAGGTCAGCGACCCCGCACGTCCGCAACCGTGAGCACGAAGTCCAGCTGCTGGTTGAGCGAGGCGAGCGAGCCGCCGCACTTCACCGCGTTGAAGTCCGCCTTGGAGATGAGGGAGTACCGGTAGTCCGGGATGGAGAGCGCCACCACCTTGCCGGAGAAGGTGGCGCCGCCCGGGGGGACGTCGGTGACCTGGTAATGGCACTCGCCCCAGCCTCCGGCGAGCACCCCATCGGCGTGCACCAGCTTGGTGCTGCCGTCGTCGGTCTTCATCACCAGCACCACGTTGTCGCAGCCGATGCTGGCCAGCTCGTCCGCCGTGGACTGCGCCCGCAGCGACGGATCCAGGGTGATGCGTCCGCCCACCCAGCACGGGCCGTCGGTGCGGACGAAGGCCGGGACCGAGCCCGAGCCGGAAGCGCCGCCGCTGGACTCGCTCCGCCCCGAGGCGCAGGCGCAGACGGCAAGGGCGAGCAGGGGAGCGAGGAACGGGCCGCGCCGCGGCGCGAGTCCGGGGGTGACCCGGCGCGCGGATGTCGTCTCGTGCACGGCGGACATGACAGCCCGCGGCTCGGCCCCGGGTCAACTGACATCTGGTGGACGTCCGTCTCCTGCCCCGGCGGGGGGCGGTGCCTAGCTTCCGGAGCGGGAGGTCGACACGGAGAATGGGGAGGGTACTTCGGCGCACGTGCTGGGTGCTGGTGTGCGTGCTCGCCGCTTGTGGGGATCGCCGGAACACCGTGAGCGTGGATGGAGCGCTGGAGCTCGCGCCCCAGACGCTCGACTTCCAGCAGGTCGCGGTGCACGACCAGCGCAGCCTGCCCGTCACCCTGCGGAACACTGGCCGCGGAAGGCTGGACCTGACCGCGGTGAGCATCCAGGGCGCTCCGGGCGGCACGTTCCGATTCTCGGTCCCGGGCCAGTCCGCCATCCTCCCCGGACAGGTGGTCCAGGGTGAGGTGGTCTTCCGCCCCGGCGCGGCGGGACCGGCGAGCGGGACCTTGCTCGTCACCACCGACAGCGCGGCCTCGCCTCAGGCGACGGTGGGATTGCGAGGGGTGGGCGTCGATGCCGCGGCGTCGCTGAGAGAGGACGCGCTCGACTTCGGCAAGATCGAGATCGGGGCGGAGAAGATCCGCCAGCTCACCTTCTCCAATCCGAGCCCGCTCCCCGTTCAGGTCACCGGCCGCATCGTCGGCGCCGGGGCGGACGAGTTCTCCATGTCACCGCTCACCCTGGCCCCGGGGGAGACCCGGACGCAGGACGTGAGCTTCCATCCCCAGCGCGCGGGGGTGAAGCGCGTCGCCCTGGCGGTCACTCCCTGCACCGGCTGCGGCGATCTCCTGGTGACGCTCACCGGGGAGGGGCTGGAGCAGGCGCTCATCGCCGAGCCCCCCTCGTTGGACTTCGGCCTGGTCCCCACCGACTTCACCGTCAACGGCGTCGTCGTGCTCCGGAACCTCTCCACCGAGCCGGTGACCGTGACCGGCATCGGCTTCGCGCCGGGGTCGGATCCCGACTTCCAGAGCGGGGGAACCCCCGTGCCGCTGGTCATCGCCGGAGGAGCCACGGCGACCGTCGACCTCAAATTCGTCAGCACTCACCTCAGCCCGCCGGACGCCCTGGGCACGCTGCAGTTGTCCGTGGTCAGCGCGCGGCACCCCATCCTGGAAGTTCCCCTCCGCGGCGTCGGCGGAGGAGCCAAGCTCTGCGTGGCGCCGCTGCTGCTCGAGTTTGGGAAGCACGCGTTGGGGACCCGCACCGACTCCAAGGTCACGGTCCGGAACTGCGGCGGCCCGGGAGACGTCTTCACGGTCGACTCGGCGACCCTCCTCGCCGGCGCGGGCTCGCAGTTCCAGCTGGGCGCCGTGGCGTACCCGGTGACCCTCACCACCGGCATGTCGGTGGACATCCCGGTCAGCTTCGTACCCACCATCAGCGGGGACGTCATCGAGCAGCTGCAGATCGTCACCTCGCTCCCGGGAGGAACGGTGAACGTCCAGCTGCAGAGCACCGCCGCGGACTCCGCGCCGTGCAGCCTCCAGGTCACCCCCTCGGCGATCGACTTCGGCACCGTGGTCCCGGGGTCGCAGTCCGTGCTCGGGGCGAAGGTGCTCAACACCGGGGCGGACGTCTGCATCCTCCAGCAGCTCACGCTCACCGACACCGGGGGAAATCTCTTCTCCCTGCCGGCGGGGAGCATCATCGCCCTGAGCATGGCCCCGGGTGAGTACTTCACTTTCGAGGTGCAGTTCTCCGCGCCCAACTCCCCCGGCACTTTCCGCGGGATGGCCACGGTGAACGGGACGAGCCAGCCGCCCATCTCGCTGCCCCTCACCGCTGCCGTGGCGAACAGCTGCCTCGCCGCCAACCCCGGCTACGTCGACTTCGGAATCGCCAGTCCCGCCTGCCCGGCGCAGACCCGCCAGGTCAACGTGGTGAACGGGTGCTCGGCACCGGTGACGGTCACCGCCGCGACCATCGCGGCGGGAAGCACCGACGGCGAGTTCCTCTTCGCGGTCGCCCCTCCGGTGCCCCAGACGCTCGCCCCTGGAACGGGCCTGACGCTGGAGCTGCAGTACCTGGCGAGGGTGCCGGGGCTGAACCTCTCGCCGCTGTTCATCGAGAACTCGCTGCTCACTCCGCCGCTCCTGGTGTCGCTGGTGGGGGAGTCCAGCGCCAGCTCGGCCCAGACCGATCGCTTCATCCAGGGCCAGCCTGGGCAGGTGGACGTGCTCTTCGTCGTCGACAACACCGCCTCGATGCTGGAGGAGAATCCTCGGCTGAACTCGGCGATGCCGACCTTCGCCAGCGCGGCGCTGGGCACGGGGGTCGACCTCCACGTCGGGGTGACCACCACCGGCATCTCGCCCACCGGGCCCACCTGCCCCGGGGGCGCCTCGGGCGGAGAGGCCGGACGGCTATTCCCCGCGGACAACAGCTCCACGCGGATCTTCACCAACGCCACGCCCAACCTCGGTCAGGCGCTCCAGCAGGCAGTGCAGGTGGGCGAGTGCGCCTTCGAGCAGCAGGGCCTCGAGGCCATGCGGCGGGCCCTCAGCCCGCCCCTGGTGGACAGCGCCGACGCACCCGGGACTGCGCTGCCCAGCGACGGGAACCTCGGCTTCTACCGGCAGACCGCCTCCCTGGCGGTGGTGGTGGTGAGCGACGACGACGACACCTCGCCCGACTCGGTCGCGACCTACGTGCGCTTCCTCCAGCAGCTGAAGGGCCCGGGCGCCGCGGGACGTGCCGCGCTGTACGCCATCGTCCCGTCGGGACAGACCTGCCCGAGCGCCTCGGGGCAGGGCCTGCGGTACGGAGAGGCGGCGACCCGGACCGGAGGAGCCATCGAGTCGATCTGCGCCCCCGACTTCGGTCCGCTCCTCCAGGACGTGGTGGGCCGCGCCTTCACGGCACAGACCCGCTTCCCGCTGAGCGGCACGCCGGACTCGGCCGGGGTGACGGTGACGGTGAACGGCACGCCGGCCGGCGGCTGGGTCTACGACGCGGCCTCCAACTCGGTCGTCTTCGGCGCTCCACCGCCCCCGGGCGCGGAGATCCTGGTCAGCTACACGCGCGGCTGCAGCTGAGATGCCGTCAGCTCCTGCAAGCGTTTCATGCGGGCACCCCCGCCAGTCGGGGTGAAAAGGGCTGACGATC
>Ga0105104_10002687_pt1 | contig 12863 bp, 12 predicted proteins | sample PPLLaktember2015_3_FD_87034 | JGI IMG/M metagenome (GOLD analysis project Ga0105104, IMG submission 87034) | Freshwater sediment microbial communities from Prairie Pothole Lake near Jamestown, North Dakota, USA - PPLs Lake P7 Core (6) Depth... | ecosystem: Environmental > Aquatic > Freshwater >...
CCTCGATCTCCCAGCGCTGCCACAGCCAGGCCAACAGATCCGCGAGGGGCAGCGGCAACTCCCAGTCGTGGTCCGTCTGGATGGCCGAGACCAGGAAGAAGGCCGGGGGACGTTTCAAGTAATGCGGTCGGCGGGTACCCACCCGCCGACAAACGCCTTTGACCACGATCAGAAAGAGCGGGCGTTCGGGCAGCCCCTCACGCACCACCGCTCCCACCACCTGGTAGCGCATCAAGATTTCCTTGCCCCGCACCCGCACTGCCTGCTGCGGCCAGTGCTTCACGCCGCGATGCAACCAGTCGGCCGGCCGGGGGGCACGCTCGCCATAGCTGGGCGGGCGACCCACGCCCGGCTCTGGCTCCGGCTGAGCCAGGTAGTACAGGGCCCGGTTACGGGCCGTCCGCGTCACCAGGATCACTCGTTCGGGCAGCCCACGCCACAGCTCCAACACGTCAAATCCCCCGTCAGCCAGGGCCAGCACCGGCTGCGCCTTCCGCCCAGCCTGGTCTAAACACCCCCGCACCCACCCCAAAAAGACCCGCCCGGCTTCCCATTCGCGCCGGGCCGGGGTCTGCGCCGCCGGGACGGCTTTGGGCGGGAAGGCGGGCAGGAAACGTAAGGGGATAGCCCGGCTAAAGCCGTCCACGATGGGGGTCAGCCAGGCGCCGTGTAAGAAGCGCTGGGCGCGGTGAAGCCCGGGGAGAAAGGCGGCAAAGCGGCTGTCTTTCAGCCAGGCGGTGCCGGGCATCTTCAGGCTGGAGCGGTGCAGGAGGGTGCCATCCATGGCGACCGTGTAGGGTTGATCGATGGGAGCCTGGGGGAGGGTCTCGCGTAGCAGACATTCGGCCAGGCGGGGTTCGTCAAACCGGGGCCGGCTAAACAAGCGATCCCAAGCGCTCCAATCCCCATCGGTGAGCCCCAATGCCAAGAGCCCCTGGGTGAGCGTGTGGCGGGCAAAACTGAACAACTCACCCAGCAGCAGCCCGAGCATGCGCGGGTAGGTCCGCTCCTGCCGAAACGCCGGCCGGTGAGCTTGAACGATGGTAAACACCGCCTGGAGCAGGGTAGGCAGTTGAGCGGGATTTGTGCTATCCTTCATGGTAGAAGCCTCCTGAGTTTAAGTAGGGTCTGGTAACCATACTTTACTCAAGGGGCTTCTTTTTTTCAACCACCCTCTCCGAAAGGCCAAACTCCAGGGTGTCTTGCAGGTTGTCGAAAACACCGGGTGTCTTGCATCCGTCTACCGTCTACCTCCCCGATATTCGTCTTCCAGAATGCTCATCATCACGAAGTCGGAATACTGGTGGTTGTAGAAGTAGCCATCGCGCTGGATGCCTTCGCGCTGGAAGCCGACCTTCTCGTAGAAGCGCAGGGCGCGCTGGTTGAAGCCGACCACGCCGATCGATACGCGGTGGAAGTTCAGGTAGCCGAAGGCGTAATCCAGCATCAGCTCGATCGCCTCGCGCGCGTAGCCCCGGCCCCAGGCTTCTTTTTCGCCCAGGATGATGCTGAGGTCGGTAGTGCGCCAGGCGGGGAACATGCGCAGCAGCCCCGTCTCGCCGATGGGCAGGCCGGTGTCGCGGGCGACGATGATAAACCAGACCCGGCTCGCGTCGCCGGTCAGCCGCTCGTAATAAGCCTCGACCCCGGTTTCGGTCATCGGGGTGGTTTCGCCGGTCAGCCCGCGGATGTGCGGGTCGTTGGCCCATTTGCGCAGGATGGCCAGGTCGGCCTTTTCCACCGGGCGCAGGACCACGCGCTCGCCCACCAGAAAAGCTGTCTCAACGGTTTTTTCAGCGATATCGGTCATTTTCTTTCCCCTTCCAGGATTGGTTTTCATGAATAATATAAAGCTTACCGCGAAGACGCGAAGAACGCTAAGAAAACCGCTAAGAGGAAGTCATGTAGCCTGCACCTGGGTGCAGCCTTCGGCAGGTGGACGGGCACATCCAATCCGCGGGGGGTAAATCCCCCGCTAGCATTGCGAAGCCCGCTGCGCCGGCTAAAAACCTCACGAGAATCGCCCAAAGGGACCCATCCCGCCCATGCTTGCCCATCCACGCCCACCGCTGCCCCGCCCCCGTTCTTGGCTCAGCCGCCGCGGGCGCGAAAGAACTGCTCCAGGCCGTTCACCAGGAGGATGCCAAAGATCGAAAGGGCCAGGGTCCAGGCGCTGGCCGCCAGGGCTGCCCGGGGCTTGCGGAGCAGCAGCCAGGGGAGGATCAGCGCGGCGGCCAGCTCGAGCAGCATCACGATCGAGAACTGGTTTGCCAGGTAGGGGAGGGTCTGGAGGAGATAGAACAGGTTCTCACCGGCCATGGCTCCGCACAGAATCCCCACCGCCAGGCTGGATTTCCAACCGGATTGGCTGCGCCACACAGCGCCCAACAGGGCAAAGCACAAACCGGCTGCCAGGGCGCAGCCCAGCCACAGCGCGCCGATGGACAGCAGGTGCCGGCCGGGGATCTGGTCGCGGGACCCGCTCAGCAAGATCCCCGCGTAATAGACCACCACCGCGCAGCCCAACCCGAGCGGGCCGGCCAGGGCGGCCCGGCGGTAGCTGCCGCTCCACCCACCCAGTCCAAAGGCCAAAACCAGCCAGGTCCCGCCGATGTTGCCAAACCAGCCGGCCAGTTGGAGCGCCAGGCGGCCGTCGTAGGGGAGCTGGTCGGCGACCCAGCATGCCAGCCCGAGCGCGACCCCGCAGGCGGCCGGAACACCACCCAGCCAGAGGAGCGGCCGCTTGCTGGCGATCAAACCTCAGCCGGCATCACTGAGCGGACTTCATAGTGCTGCGAGCGGGCGTCGAAGTGGTCGAGCACCGCGCGGGCTTTGGGTGGGACGACGGCCTCTTCGTAATCTTCCCCGGCGAACTCACGCACGGCATCCAGGTCGTCGAACCACATGACGGTGACGAACTCCACCTCTTCGCCCAGGTTGCGGCGGAAGAGCTGGATGCCCTGGAAGCCCGGGATGCGGCGTTGGTGGATGCCGACGAAGATCTCGCTTTTCAGAAGCGCTTCATAAACATCAGCGTTCTCGCGTTTTGTCCAACCGTGCCAGATGCGACTGATCATGGGAGCCTCCTTTGGAAGTTTAGAGTGTACAGTTTAGAGTTCAGAGTTAAGCTGACGGCTGACCGCTTTACTCTAGACTCTAAACTGTCGACTCTAAACTGTCGATTCTACACTACCAAAATCAACACCACTGCGACCACGTCGGCGAGGAGGTGGGCCAGCCAGGCGACGAGGACGTTGCGGCCGCGGGAATAAATGAGACCGTAGATGGCGCTGTCGAGCAGGACCAGGAGCAGGTCGATGGCGACGATCCAGGCCGGGCCGGACGACCAGTGCATCAGCCCGAAGACGACCGAGACCAGGGCGATGGCCATGGGGGTCTTGATAAACCAGCTCAGGCGCTCCTGGAACAGGCTGCGATAGGCCAGCTCTTCGGCCAGGGTGGCGATCGGGAGCATGATGAAGAGCGGGACGAGGCTGGCGGCATCCAGCATGGGGACGCGGGTCTGGATGTGGGCGAGCAGCTCGGGGACGAAGGCTTTGGCGATAAAGACCACGGCGGCCTGGATGACTACGGATACGAGGAGGAAGAGATGCCAGTTTTGGGCGAAAGCCTGCTTGAACTCGCCAAATTTAAAGCCCAGCTCGGCCCACGAGCGTTTGCGCAGGCTGCGCTCGACGAGGAGGTAGATGACGGGGAGGAAGGAGAGGATGCCTTTGAGGGGCGGGTAGAAGAGCCAGGGGAGAAGGGTGAGGGCCAGGACAATGAGGGTTTCATAGAGGATGCGGGGATCGGTCTGGCGGGCGCCCGTGGCGGCATGCGTTTCGACGCTGGTTTTCATGTGTGCTCCGGATGAATTTGATTGGGACCCCTCTTATTATAAGGCAATTGGGGCGATCAGTGATCTGGGAACCGTATTAGGGGCACAGGTTCAGCTTGGGGGGCGGGTGGTTAAGCTGCAGGTGGAGCGCCCGGCTGCTGTACATGATAGAAAACCGGGTGAGTGCTGGCGGCAGCGTAAAACCCCGAAAGATTTCAGACCGTTGCTGGGTAGGTCAGAACGACAAAGGTAAGATCATCTTCCTGCTCCCAATCGGTACCGGTAAACTCATCCAGCCGGGTCAGTAGATGATCCACCACCTCTGGCCGGAAGGGCACTTCTGCCAGGCATGCCTGCAGGTGGGGGACACCAAAGATCTCACCATTTGAATTATGCGCTTCTGTAATCCCGTCCGTATACAGTAGCAGTCCACTGCCGGGTTGAAGGCAGGTTTCGTTCTCTTGATAGGTCATCCCGGGTAGCAAACCAAGCGGCATGCCAGTAGCGGGCAGCTTCTGAACTATTCCTTGGGCGACCTTGATCGGCAGGTTATGGCCCGCGTTGGCAAAACGGAGGATCCCGCTGGCCGGGTCAAGCAGCCCATACAGGCAGGTGACAAACATATTCGGCGGCATTGATGGGCAGAGCAAATGGTTCACCCGTTCCAGGATGGCGCCAGGGGAAGTTTCAGACCCTACCACACTGCGCAGCACGCTGCAGGTGACTGCCATGACCAGGGCCGCTGGCACGCCTTTGCCGGTGACATCAGCGATTAACATCCCCAAACGCCCATCCGGGTATGGCAAGAAATCATAAAAGTCCCCGCTGACCGCCCGGGCGGGTTGCCAGCGGGCGGTGATCTGCCAGCCAGGCACATCCGGGATCTGTTTGGGCAGCATGCTTTCCTGGATTACGCGGGCAATTTCCAACTCATGCTCGAGTTTTTCTTTTTCAATCAGGTTGGCTTGGGCTTGCTGCAAATCCAGGTAAGCCTGGGTCAACGCCTGATTTTTGACCTGCAGATCGCGGATTGTATCTGCTTCGGAGCGGCGTAAGCGGGAGTTCATTTCCCGCACCAGCCGCAGGGTAAGGGCAGGCAGGCGCTCAAGAAGGGCTTCAAAGACCTGCGCGGTGATCTCTGCGCACTCAATATCACTGCGCGCCCGCACATAAGCCGAGCGCAGCCCGCCGGGATCCAGGAGGCTCATCTCGCCCAGTAAATCGCCCGGACCCAGCACGGCCAACAAGCGCTCCTCGGCTGTACCCAATGCCTTAATGATCTCGATCTCTCCGCTGAGCAGGATAGAAAAGCGGTCGCCGGGATCACCCTCGCGGAAAAGGATCGTTCCGGCCGGGAGGGCCCGGCGCTGAAAGGCTGGCGCCAGGCGGCTCAACTCGCTCTCCGAAAGATGAGCGAACAGTGGAACATCGCGCAGTAGATCGGGTTTCATAAATGACCTTTGCCGCTATTCAGTCCGGCTGGTTTTCTCCCAGGCTTCCATCATCGCCCTGTTTTCAGGCACTCGCTCCAGGTAAAACCGGCGCATGGTCTCATCCTCGAATTTAGATGCCGTCTCTTGCAGCAGGGCGTTGCCCTGCCAGAGGATATCCGCAGCGCGCGCGTCCTGGGCAGCGGACAAAATCTGGTAGCAGGACAGAAAAACCTTTACCGGTCCTTCAAAACCCTCCACCCCGTCCTTTGCGATGTGGGCCAGGATCAGCTCGACACACTCCACCGCGCGTGGCAGGTCTCCCAGGCACAGGTACGCGCTCCCTAAACCGGCCAAAGTGCCGACCGTTTCCCTGGAATCGGCCTGTTCCTGCCAGATCACCAGGGCCTGGCGGAAAGACTCTACCGCCTCACCGTTGCGCCCTTGACCGTGCAGGATGATTCCCAACGTGTGCAGCGCAGAGCCTTGTTCAGTGGGCACATCTAAATCTCTGGCCAGGGCCAGCGCTTCCTCGCAGTACTCCAGCGCGGTTTGAACCTCCTCTACCCTGGCCTTGCACTGGCTCAGATAGATGAGCGCAATGCAGGACCCCTTCTGGTCACCTAACTGCTTGTTGAGGTCGTAGCTTTCCTGCAGGGTATCTTGGGCCCGTTTGGTATCCCCAATGCACAAATACACCCGCCCGAGATTAGCCAGTACAAAGCTTTCGGTCATCCGGTCGCCGATGGCTCGCGTTCCTTCCAGGGCCTCGAGAAGGTATTTCTCTGCTTGATTGTAGTTGTAGCGGTAGAAGGCCAGGTTGCCGAGGTTATCCAGGGCGCTCATCTCAAAGGAACGGTGGCCAAGCTCATAACTGATTTTCAGTCCTTGTAAGTAATACGACTCCGCCTGGGCATAGGCTGCCTGCGTCACCGAAGTGATCTCCAAATTATTAAGGGCTCGGCCTTCGCCCAGGCGATCCCCGATCATCCTGCAAAGTTGCAGGGAGCGGGTGTAAAAGCGGTTGGCCTCCGCGTAATCTCCGCTTTCAAAAGCGGCGCCCCCGAGGTTGTTGAGCGCCATCCCTTCCCCCGACCGGTTCCCATATATTCAGGGAGGTCTATAACAGTTACTTTTCTCTGTTGAATTAATATGGATTTATATATAAAATTATTACACCAATGCATTTCAATCCGCTCCGTCGCTCTCAAAAGCCGGCCGAAACCGCCTGGCTTCTTCTTGCTGCCATTGGGATCATCTCGCTGGTTATCTTAGCCTCCGGGCTGTCTGGCCTCGATTTTTCAAACGAACAACCCAAATCCCTCCCTACCCCCCGGTTTTTCCCGACCGCTACGGAAAGCCCGGATCCTGCTGCGCTAGAAGACACACCTGATGTGCCGGCTCCGGGGGCTGCTTCAGTCTACCTGCTGCTCGCCTGGCTGGGCTTGACCCTCCTGGCAGCGGCAGGAACGCTTATCTCCACGAAATCACCGGTCTGGCGGCGGCGTTTTTCCCTGCTGCTTGCATTTTGCCTGGGTTTATTCTTGATCTTTTACCTGACCGGCCAGTTACGATTTGATGCCAACCTGATGGATGTTTCCTTCGCTTACATGCCAGAGGGATATCTTGCCCCTACCGAAGAGAAGATCAGCACACCGCCTGGATGGCTCAGTGGGTTGATATCCCTGATTTTTTCGTTACTCCTGGCCCTGCTCCTTTATTCTTCAGGAAAGAATCTGTGGAAGCGCACTCGACCCGCCCAGCCACCCGAACCACTGGTGGAACTGGCCCGGGAAGCACAGGCTGCCATCCAGGCCTTGGATGACGGAGGGGACCTGGAGGAGGTGGTGCTGCGCTGCTATCGAGAAATGTCCCGCGTGCTGAACGAGCAGAGGGGCATCGAGCGCGACGCACACGTAACGCCGCGCGAGTTTGAGCAGATCCTGAACCGGGCTGGCCTGCCGGTGCCCCCGGTCCGGGTGCTCACCCGGCTTTTTGAAAAAGTCCGCTATGGAGACCAGACTCCGGCCCCGGAGGATCGAGAAAGGGCCTCGCAAAATCTTCGCCAAATCGTGGCAGCCTGTGCGATAGAGCCTGATCAGAACGGAAATGCGTAAAACTATTATTCCCCTTGGTATGATCTTATTATTGACGGCCGTACTTTGGGTGGCGTCCGGACCTTTATTTCAAGTAGTCATCACTGCTTTGATGAACCCCATCCTACGAGCCTGGCGCTCGCTGATCGCATCCACTCCCCCCGGGGTAATCTGGGTCATCTTCGTGGCTATGGCGGTGATCCTGGTGGGAGCGTCTTTTCCCTGGATGAGACTCTCCAAGCGGGAGACGGTGGAACCGAAAACCGAGCCCGGGGGAAACCTGCACAGGCTGCTTCAGGAAATTGAGCCCACTCGGGGTGGGTGGAAACGCAACTCCCGGCTGGCCCTGCGGTTGGAAACCCTGGCAGTCAAAATCCTGGCTTACCGGCTCAGGCTTACTCCTGGGGAAGTCCGCCAATGGCTCTCGAAACCTGCTCCAGGCATCCCTGAGGAAGTGCGGATTTTCTTATTAACCGCTGGACAACCGGAAAACGAAGCGTTCTTATCGCGCCTGGCCAACCACCTGCCCTGGAAGACCTCCTCTACTGCGGAGGATAAGGAATATCTCAACGTGCTTGCGTATTTGGAAAAGCAGATGGAGAAAATCGATGCCGATTGATGTGAACCAAGTCTCGAGCCTGACGGAGAGAGTCATTTCTCAAGTAGAAAAGGCGATTGTTGGAAAGCGCAGCCTTTTGAATAAAATTGCCGCCGCTGTCCTGACCACCGGGGGGCACATCCTCCTGGAGGATTTTCCAGGCCTGGCAAAAACTTTGATCGCCAGCAGCTTTGCCACCGCCTTAGGCCTGGATTTCAAACGGATCCAGTTTACGCCCGACCTGCTCCCCGGCGACATCACCGGGGGATACGTGGTCAGGCGCGGCCAGGAGCTGGATGCGGAAACCTTTGAGATCCGCAAGGGGCCCATCTTTGCCCACATCGTTCTGGCCGACGAGATAAACCGGGCCTCTCCAAAAACGCAGTCGGCTATGTTGGAGGCCATGCAAGAAAGGCAGGTTACCCTGGAGGGGATGACCATCCGGCTGCCGGAGCCATTCCTGGTCATCGCCACCCAAAACCCGATCGAGTATGAAGGCACCTTCCCGCTCCCAGAGGCTCAGCTCGACCGTTTTATTTTGAAGCTATCGGTCGGGTATCCGGGCCCTGAAGAAGAATGGGAAATCCTTAAGCGGCGCCAGGAGCGGCAGATCGATGAAGTAGCCTTGGAACAGGTCACCTGCGCCGAAGAACTGCTCGAGATCCGCAAGATTGTGGAAAAGGTATATGTCGCACCGGATACCGGTCGATACATCGTCGACCTGGTCAGAGAAACGCGCCGGCACCGCAGTGTTGTAGTGGGATCCAGTCCGCGCGGGTCCCTGGCCCTGCTCAAGCTGGCCAAAGCCTGGGCCGCGATGCAAGGCAGAGAATTTGTGATCCCGGACGATGTCAAAGAGTTTGTTGAGCCGGCCCTGGTCCACCGCCTGGTTTTGGAGCCGGAGCTCTGGATGGACGCAAATGCTACCCGTGAGATTTTGAGGCTGATCCAGCGCTCGGTGCCGGTGCCGGTTCTTGATAAGCAGAAGGCATGAGAAAATTCTGGTTGCTGATCTTGATCGTATATGCTCTGCTTTTCCTTGGCCTGGCCTCGATGAAAGGAGCGCTGCTGGGACTGGCGATTCCGCTGGTCGTATATCTGGCAGCAGGGCAGGTTACCCGGCCTGGAGAACTGAACTTGCGGGTGGTCCGAAAATTGGGTGCCGAGCGGGAAGCCGGGTCCGTGCCGGTGCCGGTCGAGCTGTTCGTCACCAATGCAGGCTCCCGGGTAGAAGAGATCCTGGTTCAAGATCTTCTTCCGGATGAAGGGATAAAGGTAGACGGGCAGACGCAGATGTTTACCACCTTACCACCCGGTGGAGACCTCAGCCTGAGATACTCGGTGGCGATGCAGAGAGGCATTCTGAATTTTACCGGGGTGCGGGTCACCACCGGCGATGCCAGCGGGTTGAGCCAGAAGGATACTTTCCTTCCCGCCCCGGGCTGCTTGACAGTCAAGCTTGACGCGCGCAAGCTGCGGCCCATTTCCATCCGCCCTTTCCGCACGCGTTTGTATGCCGGCCCCATCCCTGCTCGCATCGGTGGCCCAGGAGTGACCATTTTTCGGGTGCGGGAATATCAGCCAGGCGATCCGCGGCGCTGGATCAACTGGAAAATCAGCGCACGACGCTCTCCACAGCTTTACATTAACGAGTTCGAACAGGACCGCATCGCGGACGTTGGGCTGATCCTGGATGCGCGCCTGGCGCGGGATGTGCGCGTAGCAGATGAAACTCTATTCGAGCACGCCGTCCGGGCGACTGCCTCGCTGGCGGAGGCTTTCTTGCATGAAGGTCACCGGGTCAGCCTGCTGGTTTACGGCTGGGACCTGGCCTGGACGTTTCCGGGGTATGGAAAACTGCAGATCGAGCGCATCCGCCGGGTTCTGGCCGGCGTCCGCACCGTCGGGAGCATGCGGCTGGATTTCCTGCCGGTCAGGTTGTTCAGCCCGCGGTCACAGATCGTGCTGATCAGCTCGCTGGGTGAGGCCGACCTGAAGATGCTGGTCCGCTTGCGCGGGCAGGGATTCGATGTATTCGTGGTGAGCCCGGACCCGGTGGACTTTGAGGCGCGCCTGTTCCAGGACCGGCCCATGGCCCCGACTGCCGCGCGCATCGCCCATCTGGAAAGAGCGCTGCTGTTGAGCAAAATTCGCCAGGCCGGGGTAACGGTGCTCGACTGGCAGGTGCACAACAGCCTTGAAAGGGCAATTTCGGGGGTAAGGATTGCCGGACCAGGAATGGTACGTAAGGCGCCAGGCAAGGTGTCATGATCTCCCGGGCTTTCATCTTGAACCTGTGTCTTGCTCTGGCCGGATTTGCGATAGCTTATCTTGCGAGGGGGCTGACTTTTGTCGCGATCGCTCTGTTTTTCCTGGTGCTGACCTGGGGGTTTGGAGAACGCAGCGGGTGGAAATGGGTAACCAATGTGGGACTGGTTGGGCTGCTGGCCGCGGCCGCGGCCGGTACATTTTTGAATGCAAATCTATTCCTCCTGCTCCTTGGAACGGTGTGCACCCTCAACGCCTGGGATCTGGCCAATTTCCGGGGGCGTTTGAAACATGGGAAAGAGAACGAGGAACTCCGAAATCTGGAACGCAGACATCTCACCTGGCTCCTGGGTGTGACCGGGATCAGCCTGCTCCTTTCAGGTGCTGCCCTTGCGCTCCACATCCGCTTGAACCTGGCGGCAGCTATTTTCCTCGGGATAATGTGTGTCATCGGGATCGGGCAGTTCGTTCGCCAGTCTTTCAGAGGGAAGACGTAGTCGATCGAAACGTTTGCGATTTTGGCAGAAACCACTCTTGCAAAAAATCCCCTGTCATTGGAAGGGCAGGGTTCTCTCTGGATTTCACCCCTTCTTTTCTTTCAGGAAATTTTCAATCGCATCAGCCGTCAGGGCGACCTGAGCCTCGGCAAATTTTCTCATCTCGTCTGGCTTTATCTTCTCGTAACTCGCTGGGTCGCCCCAATACCCCAGGGGGTCGAAGCCGGTAGTGGGCTGGAGCGACCTGGCCACTTTGGCATTGACCTCATGCAGAAAATAAGCGGCCATCTCCGCGGTCTCGAACGCACCTGCATGGATATCCAGGCGTCCTTCAAACGATTTGGGGGTCGGTGGGGATTCCTGAAAAAGCACATATTTCTCATTACTGACATTGGCGCCTTTAGGAACGAGATAGTAGGCCTCCATCCCCAGCTTATCATGTACTTCTTGGATCGCCCCCTCACAGGCTCGCCGGTGCATGGGATCTCCATGCACATTGATGGAAAAAACATACCTGACACCCCACTGCTGTAGGCTGGCGTGGACATCGTAGAGGATAGCCCATAAAGTAGAGGCCCGAACGGAAAATGTCCCTGGATAGGAGCTCACCTCCGGGCTGAATCCCCAATAAACTGGGGGCGCAATCAGGGTTTTTATACCTCTGGCTTCCAGGACCCGGCGGGTCATTTTGCACCAGTTATAAGATATATAGATATCAATGGGCAATCCCAGATGAGGTCCATGTTCTTCGATAATTCCGATGGGCAGCAGGACAATCGCTTCCTCCTGGATTGCCTGTTTGATTTCAGGCCAGGCCATTTCCACCATCGTCTCCTGGAAAATAGAATAGCCTTCAAAAGCCGCATCTGATTGCCCAGCCTGGGATCCACAAGCAGAGAGCGCAGCCGCCCCTCCACCACTGGCGAGCAAGGTGAGAAATTGGCGCCGAAGCATTTTTGTTTCTGAAATTGGGTTGCGGAACAGCTTTTTTGGACCTCGATCCGATTGGGTAGTCATTGTTTTTCCTTTGCTCCCGCATCGAAGAACCAGGTTGCGGTGACCCGAATTTATCATATCCCCCACAAAGCAATGTTGTTTATCGATTAAACAAACTGGTGATCCATTGATTATGGAATCATCCACGAAAATAGTCAACCTTTATCCCAATCGGGTGTAATTTCTTTTGGGGCGGGGTTGCTCGAAATACTTCACCTCTCTTCTCTGGCAACTACACGCCCTGGATAGTACACTCCCTGGACAGTACACCAGGGACTAACGCAGGGACTAACGCAGGGACTTCGCAGGGGCTGCGACCCGCATACGAAGAACCTCTCCCTAACCCTCCCCTGAAGGGAAGGGAACCAGAAAAGCCCCTCCTTTCAGGGAGGGGTTGGCCGAAGGTACTGGAGCGTTCTTCTCCAGTGGGTAGGTGCGTTAGCCATCTGTGGAAAACCCTGTGACAATAAAGACAAGACAGTGCGCCGAGTGAACAGCGCATGCACTGGATGGGGCTATAATGAAGATGGTCTTGCGCTTATCGAGCCAATTTCGCAAGTGAATTGAAAACCCACACTTAACGATACCGAACAATTTATGGGACGCGGACGAGCACGGGTCGCCGCGGAAAAATATAACCGGGCAGAGACCTCCAGCAGGGGCAGCTAAGGCAGGTTTTATCTCTTCTCTTTGATCATGTTGATCCTGGATATCCTGTTTGATTTTTTTTCAAAACCGAATGTGCCATTGACGAGGTAGTACCACCCTACCCATACAAGGAGACCGCATGTCGCAGCGCCAACAGTTGGAACGGATCATGGAAATCGACGCGCAGATCCGCGGGGGGCTGTTCCCCAACGCGGGGCGGATCGCGGAAAAGCTGCAGGTGAGCGCGCGGGTGATCTACCAGGACAAGGCCTTTATGACCTACCGGTTGGGGGCGCCGATCGAGTTCGACCGGGCGCGCGGCGGCTGGTATTACACCAACCCGACCTGGCCGCTGCCTTCGATGTTCGTGACCGAGGGCGAGCTGATGGCCTTTTTCCTGAGCGTGGAGATCGCGCAGCGCTACCTGGGCACGGCCTTCGAGGCGCCGCTGCGGGCGGCGATCGGGCGGCTGGCGGCCAGCCTGGGAGAGCG
>Ga0105104_10002688_pt1 | contig 12863 bp, 12 predicted proteins | sample PPLLaktember2015_3_FD_87034 | JGI IMG/M metagenome (GOLD analysis project Ga0105104, IMG submission 87034) | Freshwater sediment microbial communities from Prairie Pothole Lake near Jamestown, North Dakota, USA - PPLs Lake P7 Core (6) Depth... | ecosystem: Environmental > Aquatic > Freshwater >...
CTTACGAACTAACTGATTTTAACCACGAAGCGGCTGACTGTTGCCTTTTTCCGTCCTCAGTCCTCCGTCTTCCGTCCTCTGTTTCGAGTCACGAGCCACGAGGCACGAGCGACAGTTAAAAAGGTATTTGTGCTGAAATTAAGGATTTAACTATGCCCGACTTATTAAACGAGAAAAAGCATTTCTTGTCCGGCTGGCCTATGCTAATCGCCTGGGCCGCGATGTTCATTTTCGCAATCCACTCCGCAACCCACATGGTCGGAGCAGGCGACACCTGGGTCGCTATGGCCTGCGGCCGTCACTTCATCAACCACGGCGTCGATACCAACGAACCCTTCTCCGCCAATTCCCACCGCCAGGGCCCAACCGTCGAAGAAGTCAAAACCTGGCCCGAATGGGCTCAGTGGCTCACGGATAAAGTCGGCCTCGACACCGTCAAATTCTGGCACCCCACCGGCTGGGTCAACCAGAACTGGCTCACCCACGTCATCTTCTCCTGGCTTGCCTACGATTCCCCAATCGCCGACGGACAGGACTGGACCTTCAACGCCCTCGTCTATTGGAAATTCTCCATCTATATCCTTACCGTAATCTGCGTCTATTACACAGGCCGGGTCCTCGGCGCCGCGCCAGCCCTGGCCGCGACGTTCGCCTGCGCCGCGATGTTCATCAGCCGGTCATTTCTCGATATCAGGCCCGCCGGCTACTCAAACCTCCTCGTCGCCGCATTCATCCTCATCGTCGCGCTATCCACCTATCGAAATCATCTCTATATCTGGCTCATCCTCCCGCTGGTCATCTTCTGGGCAAACGTTCACGGCGGCTACATCTACGTCTTCATCGCTCTTACGCCCCTGATTATGCTTCGCCTGTTCGTTATGCTGCCCAAACCCGCCACCGTCTCGATTTACAGCATCCTCACCTGGCTTGCCCTGTACGCCGTGATGTATAAAGAAACCGCCCACGACCCTTTCACCGCCGTCGCTCTCAGCGAGGATGCCCTTCTCAAATTTATAATTATTCTTGTAATTATCAGCATCGTCCTTTTAATTATGCGTTCCCAAACTCCCGCCCCGATTTTTTACGCCTATCACATCCTCGCGACAATAGTCGTATTTTTTACCCTGATGATTCGCCTGTTCCCTGAATTGCCCACATTGCCGGACCAGATGCTGGAGTATGTTGCTCAGGCCCAGAAGTCATACATCGTCGCCGGCTTCGCCGCCTTCGGTATGGGAATTATCGTTACCCTTTTCAAAGACCGTCTTTTAGCCACCACCCCCGTCGCTTTATTCCACACAACCGCCGCCGCCATTACCGCCTTTATCGCCGCTATCCTTTTCAACCCGTTCCACCTCACCAACCTGACCCACACCTTGGAAATCAGCATCAGCCCCCACGCCGAGGGCTGGCGAAACGTTCATGAATGGTGGGCGGCGTTTCGGTGGGAGAATCCTGTGGGGACGGCGTTTCCTTATCTGGTGATGTTAGTGGTTGGGGGAGGGGTGTTGGGGTTGTATCTGGTTAGCCGGTTGCTGGCGCCGAAGGTGATAAAGGGGCAAAAGGCGGAGCAGGGGCGGTTTGAGGTTTTGTACAAGATTTTGGGGTTTGTAACGGCGGTGTTTGTGTTTTATACGCTGATGTTAGCGTTTTTCCTTACGGATGTCAGTCCGGCGAGCATCTTGCTTTGCGGTCTGTTTGCGGGGATTTTGTGGGTATCGGTGTTTATAAACATTCATTTTATTTATTTGATACTGCCATTGACGCTATTCGGGTTGTTTACGTCGGATGAGAAGCTGGGCTATTTAGGCAGGTATATATACCCGTTTATCCTGCTGCCTTGCTATGTTTTATTTTTCGCGGGGGCGTCGCGTCTTTCACAGAAGCCGAAATACGGGATGATGAATATTGTTTATGTTCTGGCGGCGGCGGCGGGAACGATAATCGTGATGACGCTTGCGGTGAATCCGTTCAAAATCAAGCCGATATGGGATTGGGAGCAATTCTGGAATATCAAGAGGTTATGGTCGGCGGTTTATGAGGCAAACCTGGAGGTAGCGGGGGTTTATGTTTATTTATTCCCTGCGCTTTATATTATCAGTTTATTATGCGTGGTGATTTGGTTAAATGTGCCATTTTTGAAAGAGATATTCAAGCAAAGGGAGACGAATGAGGCGAGGGAGGAAGGCGGGGGTCAATTTCAGCTTCCCAAGATAGATTTGGCGTTGATAACGATAGCGGCGATGACGGCATATATGGCGTTTCGGTCGAGGCGGTTTATAACGATAGCGGCGTATGTGGACTGCCCGGTAATAGCGATGATGATACAGCAGGCGCTGATGACAGCCGGGGCTTCGTGGAATTTTTATAAACGGGGACAGCTTTCGATACCGAGTGTGCCGAGGTGGTTACAGAGATGGTTTGTGGCGACGGCGGTGGTTGTGATTCTCGGACTGGGAAGTTTCTGGGGATGGAAGTTTTATATGGTTTATCTTAGTCCGTGGCCGACGGAGGAGAAGCTGAATTCGATGTTTATCCGTATGACGGCTTCTCACGCGAAGCCATTTTACGCGTGCGAGTTCATAAAGCAGAACAAGATTCGCGGGAATATGTTCAATTACTGGACGGAGGGGGGATTTATCGCGTGGGGACAGGACCCGGATCCGAACGGCAAGACGCCGTTACAGTTGTTTATGGACGGACGAGCGCAGGCGGCGTATAACTTCGACGCGTATCAGAATTGGTCGGAGATAATGTTCGGGGGGGAGGCGGTTCAGAAGATAAGGATGAGGAGGCGGGAATTTACGGCGGATGATTACGCACAAATAGGGGCGTGGATAAACAGCGCGCTGAAGGAATGTAACGTATGGGTGGTATTGATGCCATCGAACCAGTTCGACACGCCGTTTGTGAGGGGTCTGGAATACAGCCAGGACTGGCGATTAGTATTTTACGACGACAAGCAGAAGCTGTACGTGGATATATCGACGCCGAGGGGCAAGGAGATATATGAGGGATTAGAAGACGGCAGGACGATATATCCGAAGGAGTGTTACCGGGAGATTATGATAGCGCACAATGCGCTGGTGTTCGGGAGCAAGCCGGAGCAATTTGTGAAGGGTCTGGAATCGGCGATAAAGGCGTACGATGAGGAGCCGTCGAGGATAACGGTGCAGATGATGCAGATATTATACGAGCGGTATCCGCAGTTGAGGCCGAGGATAGACGCGTTCTGGAAGAAAACAGCGGATGATTTTATAGAGAACAAGGAGAAGTATCTTTCGCAGGGGGGGTATCATCACAGGATAGTGGCGTTTCTGGTGGCGGTTAATTATTTGCAGCCGGGCCTTATAAAGGAGAACAAGACAGAGGTGGTAGAGCAATATCAGAAGGAGAGCAAGGGGCTGGATGAGATTATAAGCAGTTTGCCGGAGAAGACGTGGTAGCCGGAGGCCGGATGACAGAAGACGGAGGACGGAATATCCTTCTTCGCCGAAGCGGCTACGAAGGGCAGGCCGCTGGGCAGCGAGAAATTTGTGGTGAAACTTGAAAGGATTCTGGATAGGATGTTGAGGCCGAAAAAACCGGGGCCGAAAGCCAAAGAAAAGACGCGGAAAAAAGGGTTTCAATGGTTTCAATAGGAGGCCGAGAAAGAAAACCAAAAATGTTAAAATGGAGAACTAAAAACGGTAACTAAAAACGGTAGCTGTCACCATTATCAATAAATGGAACTCTTCAATTTGCCATTCGTAACCCGGAAGCTACTGCTGAAGTAATTGGTGCAATAGGAGGTGATCCACATCCATCACAAACACCCGCAGGTGCGGCAACCGAATTAATGCTATTGTATTTGGAAAAAGAGAAAGATTTAGATACTGATAATATTCGTAGAGACTTTAATAACTGGATGTATCATTGATAATCTATAGATGACAAACAAGAATAATCCATTATGCTTTGCAGCACTGATAGCTTTTGTATTGTGCCTTTTCAGCATTATGCAATTGATTAATCAATTATTAAAACAAGGATTCCCTTATGGCTTAATGGATCGCCCTAGATTGTTGATTACAATATTAGTTTTATCTCTGTTTTTGTATTATTATGCAAGAAATAACATGAGCGCATGGTATATTGTTTTCCTATATATGTTAATTCCTATACCTCTACGTTTTTTGAATTGGCATTATTACGAGCATGCTTATTTTCATGGTATAAAACAGGTTTATTTATTTATGCTAATTGACATTCTTATTTGTATATATTTGCTCTATAAGTATAGACCTTACAAAGAATACACGCGAGATTTGATCAACAAGTATTGCGGCGAATAGAAACCATTGTAATGTTTCATTGCTCTTTGAAAAGTTAAAAGACCAGTCGCATATTCAGCATAGTTATACAAACCAATACGATATGCGCTCGCAGTTGACTTATTCCCGAATAACAAACGTCGGCGGGCTTGACTGGGCAAGCGATACCTATTCTTATGACAAGGCGGGAAACGTCAAAAGCCATATTTGCGCAAACTCCGTGCCAGCGACATCTACGACAAATTACGGCTTCGACAACACAGACCTTATGTACTCGGCCTTTTCCAATGACGGCGGGGATAATCTCGACAACGAATGGGACAAAAACGGCAACCTGAAGACAAAAGTTGATGAGGCAACGACGACGCTCGTCTATAATTGGGACGGCAAGCTGCGTTCTGCAACTCAGGGTCCTAACTCTATAAGTATTAAATATGACCCTATGGGCAACAGGGTCTATAAGAATTCAAGCGTGCAAGGCATAAGAAAGTATGTTATTGACGTTGCAAGCGGATTGCCTACAATATTAGTCGAAACGGGTAGCTCTTTGATAAAAGCATATTATTACGCCAACGGCGAAATCCTCGCCCACAATAATAACGGCAATTACTATTTCTATCTGCACGACCGTTTAGGCAGCGTCCGCGCGGTAATCTACAAAAGCGGAACGAATTTCTTAGTGGCCAATAACTATTCATACACTCCCTTCGGAGAACTGATAGCCACAGAGAGCACAGAGACCATAGAGAATCATTTCAAATTCACCGGCCAGTACTACGACTCCGAAATCGGCCAGTATTACCTCCGCGCCCGACAATATGACCCGCAGTTAATGCGATTAACAGGAAGAGACCCTGTTAACGGCGACTATGAAGAGCCAATGACGCTGCATAAATACCTCTATTGTTTCAATAACCCGATTAACAACATTGATCCAACTGGCGAAAATACCTATGCGGAAGAAGATGAGGTTATGTACGGTGGGAGCACGATGCTTGAAATGGGTACTAATGCTTTAGGTGTTTTGGCTTTAGCTTATTTGGTGGTCGATGCAGCAAACATTCGTGGTGCGGCTTTAGAAATGTTGACTTACGCCGATGATCTTGGTGATCGTATTTGGGATTTGGGAGCAGGCGTAATGGCTTTAGCGGCTAATTATGCTAATGATGCAGTTGATAGATTCAAAGGAGGAAAAATAAAAGACAGAGACAAATGGCCTTATGAAGTAAAAAATAAGCCTGACTTTAATAAATTTAAGAAATGGTTCGACAGAATTTGGAAACCGAAATCAAAAATGAAAAGTCCAACAGAAGAGGATATTATAGAAGCTTATAAAGAATTTGAGCAATTATGGCGAAATACGAAGATATGATAATATGGAAAATGAAATTCAAGAATTGCTGTTAAGAATACACTCATGCAAAAGCGAAGCCAGGGTGGCTGCTGTGAAGGCTTTCCTAGAGGAAAAATTGCTGACAGAACCAACGGATAAACTTATTGAACGGATCAATTCATCACATGACGAAGTTGAAATAGAGCTGTCTAAATTCGCTTTATGGAAGAAAGAACTCGATACTTCTTATGAAGGTCTGTTGCAAGTAATTAAATACTCATCAGAGAGTGATAAAATTAGAGAAGCCGCTGTTCTTTTAGGTGAAAAAGGATACAAACAAGCTGTAGAACCATTAATATCTCTTTTGCTAAATACAAAGGATGCTTCCGTGAGAGATGGTGCAGCTTTAGGTCTTCTCGAATTGGGTGACCAACGTGCATTAGAACCATTAGTAAGAATGATAAAGGATCATGCTGATGATTGTTATACGTTAGTACATGCACTTGAACCGCTGGATTGCCAAGAGATATTGGAATTTCTTGTGGACACATTTATATCTCAACAAAACAATTATATGCTATGGTGTAATGTTTACGATTGTATTAAGAATATTGATTTGTCAAAAGCACCCAGAGATATTGTTGAAAAATGCAAAGAGAAACTTGAGTCTGAAATTGCAATCTCCAATAATGAAAAACATGTGAGTCATTTATATCAACTCTTGATGCTATTTCAGAGATAGAGGTAATGGTTCAGTGCTCTTTGAAAAGTTGATAATGTAAGACAGCGTGCAGCGTATAGCGATTAGCGGATAATAAAAACAGTGAAAATCCGTGTCTCGTAAAAACGAGATTCCGCTACGCTACATAATCCGTGGTTGCCTTAGAAATTTATGATGTCAATTACGGCTTCGACAATACAGACCTTATAAATGGTGACAGCTACCGTTTTTATATTGACATCGGGTTTAATAATACTATGATTCCATTATGCCAAGAATAGCAAGAGCAGTTGCGGTCGGATTTGCACATCATATTACCCATCGCGGTAATAACCGGCAGGATATATTTTTCGTAGATGAAGACCGCCGGTCTTATTTGGCCAACTTAAAGGAGCATTGCGACGAATATGGTCTGGAGGTTCTGGCATATTGCCTAATGACCAATCATGTGCATATTATCGCCATACCAAACAAGGAAGGTTCATTGGCCAAAGGCATCGGGTATGCACATCTTCGATTTGCGAAATATATCAACCGGATGCACCGCAGAAGCGGGCATTTGTGGGAAGGAAGATTTTATTCGTGCGCGCTGGATGAGAGGGGGTTGTTTCTTGCGGCAAAATATGTTGAACTGAATCCCGTCCGCGCGAAGATTTGCCGAGTCCCCTGGCAATATGAATGGTCGAGCACAGCGGCACATGTGAATGAAAAAGAAAGGGCGGAATTGCTGAATATTTCGATATGGAATAAAATGATTTCAGCAGAACAATGGAGAAGCGAACTATTAAGTGGAATTGACGAAGAGAAATTAAACAAGATTCGGCTGAGCACACATACAGGCAGGCCTTTGGCAACCGATAGCTTCATAAGTAAACTCGAGAAAATGCTTGGCCGGCGAGTCAGACCGTTGCCGATAGGAAGGCCGAGAAAGAAAACAAAAAATGTTAAAATGGGTAACTAAAAACGGTAGCTGTCACCATTATTGCCCCATTACGGGCCAGACGCTTGCTTTCGATTACGCGAATTACGACAAAGTGGGAAATCGCCTGAGTATGAAAAAGGATTCCGACAATGCCCAGGTTTATCAATATGATAAACTTTATCAATTGAAAGCAGTCGATTACAACGATGGAACAACGGCAAGTTATGAATATGACAAGATGGGAAATCGCACAAGGGTTATGGAAAACCAGTTCGAGACGCTCTACGACAGCAACGCATTGAATCAATACACAAATGTCGGCGGGGCGATTTACACTTACGATAAGAACGGCAACTTGACTTCTGACGGCACTTACATTTATATTTACGATTGTGAAAACAGATTGATTGAAGTGTTAGATGATGGGGGTGAAAATACGGTAGCGGAATATAAATACGATTTTGCCGGAAGAAGAGTAATAAAATCAGTGGGCGCTGTGGATTCGAATTATTGCTATGACGGCGACCGGATCATCGTTGAATACAATAACGTAAGCTCCCCCGCTCTTGCGAGAAGGTTTTATTATGGCCCCGGAATCGATGAGCCGATTTGCATGCAGAGGTTGGGCAACGTTTATTACTATCATTTCGATGGCTTGGGCAACGTTATTGCTTTAAATGACAGTTCAGGAAATATCGTCGAAAAATACAGCTACGATGTTTTCGGCAAACCAACAATACGAGGCCCGAGTAACGAGCTACGAGACACGAGTTCAGTCGGCAATCGCTTTATGTTCACAGGCAGGGAATTCGATTATGAAACCGGCAATTATTATTACCGCGCCCGCTATTACAAGCCGAGTATAGGAAGATTCTTGCAGCCGGATCCGGTTATAATGTTTATGCAATATGCATCTGTTCAGCAACAAATTCACGGAAATATACCAGGAAAATATATTGCGCCTAATGCGCTAAAAAGATTTATGCATAAAGATCCTATCGGCAGATTCCTTGCAATGAATTCGTACATCGGAGTGTTAGGTGCAAACCATCTTGGCGTTGGGCTAGAATTGAATTTATATACATATTGCTACAGCAATCCCTTAAAATATATAGACCCTTATGGTCTTATTGGATATGACCCATATCCAAATGTTGCCGATCCAAGTGATTCAACTCCTTTTACTGGTAATCCTTTTCCTCCTGGTCCAGATTATATAAATGATGCTGCAAACGCTGTTGCAGATGCTGCAAGTGCTGCAGCAAAAGCAGCTGCAGCTGCTGCAAGGATTGCATCTGATTATGCTACGCAAAAAGCGAGAGAAAAAGGAAGAGATGCAATTAAAGACATAGCAAAGGATGCAATTATTCCAGGGGATTATGAAGATGAACATAATTTACTATTAGATTTATTCGATGGGTATATTGATGAAGCCATTGAGCATCATTGGGAAAAGCAAAACGTGGATAAGCTGCTTAATGGTGATTGCAATAATACTAATTCTAAATAAGATAATATATTGTAAAACAGAGTATATAGTCATTTACACATATTACCTAATATGTTGATTATATATGTTTTTCTTGTCATTGTTTCGCTGTTTTGTTAGGTAATAGGCATAATTATGACTAATATATTAATGAAGGCAAATAAAATAAATCCATGGTTAGCTGCTGGACTGTCTTGGGCATTTCCTGGATTGGGGCAATATTGTGTTGGCAATAGCTTGAGAGCGTCTATATTTTTGGTATTGTTTTTATTATTGGATGCATCTTTCCTTTTTTCCATTCTGCTTCCATCAACGTTAACGGTACTTTCGGTTTATTCATTACTGTTTATATACAAGTTTATTATGTATACCTTTTGCATATCGGCAGGGATTGATGCTTTTATATGTTCAAAAAGATTGCATTATGACAATTGGCAATCCCTTGATAATAAAAGATGGTTCGCAATATTTCTATCATTGATATGGCCCGGACTTGGGCATGCTTATCTTAAAAGATGGTTTATATGTACAGCTCTATCGATGATTTATATATTATTGTTTCTTTCGAATGGATATCTATTAAGAACATGCCGAACCTTTTTGTGGATAATAGCCTGCCTTCATATTGGCAATAGTTTTGTTGATGCAGCCACCAAAAGGATATTATATAAGTATATTATCAGTATATTTCTGATTATATTTGTAATGTATGTTGTCTTGCCAGTATTAAGAGCAAGATATATTATCAATGGCGACTTTGCCGAAGGAATGAGCATGGCATCAACAATAAAAGAAGACGATATTATTTTGGTTAATCGACTTGCGTATACTATTAATGTCCCTCATATAGGAGATATCGTTCAAATCAATGGACTTTCGATGGCAAATCGATTAGATCCAGCAGTTAAAAGATTTTTGAAACTGGATAGGCTTAGGAATTATAAATTTATTAAACGGATTATTGCCTTTGGCGGAGATACTGTACAAATTAGAAATGATGGTTTATATGTCAATGATATCCTACAAAAACATATTACAATAAACCATGATTATGGGCCAAGGACAATAAATATAAATGGTTCAAGAATAGAAAGAATGGCTATTCAACAGCCTTATATTGTTCCAAATAATAGTTATTTTGTTATAGGTGACAATATAAAAAACAGTGTAGATAGTCGTGACTTTGGTGCTGTGCCAAGAAACATGATAATAGGAAAAATAATCAAAGTATATTCAAGTGCAATAAATACATCTACACATGAACCAAATGTTTCTCCCGATCCCTATACTGGTTCAGGGCTTTTCCGGCGTTAAAATGGGCAATCGCACAAGTGTACTAGTCCAGGGCTTTTATGACGATAAAATAAGCAAGACAAAAGATAATTTTAGTAAAATATGTGAAAATAGAAGGCATTATCACGTTGTTATTGCCTGGCAAAATATGGGATTAAACAGGAAGAAACATAATCCTTATAGAATGCCTCTATAGGCAACAGTAAAAATGTACCAGATAAATCAAGCGGCTCGTTTGAGCCGGATTATGGGCAATTTCTTATCGCCTTCATAAAACGTCACTATCAACCGGAGCTTATCATTGTAATCGAATATGGCAATATCCTTTTTTTGCGGCTCCCTGATATATATTTCGGCGGGCGTAGCCCCATCTAATCCCTGATGCGGCCGATAGAAATTATACCACCTGATATAAGTCGTAAGATTCTTGCGCATACCGTTGGCATCAAGTGGGATAAGAATCCTTCGCAGCCATTCACTTTTAAGAGACCTGAAGAACCGCTCTATAAGAGCAATACTGCCGTATTTTCCAACAGCCCCATAACGCAGAGTAATTCCTTTTCGTTTGCACCATTTTCTAAACGTCCGCGATTTGAATTGGGTCCCCTTATCGGTAATAATATGTTTTGGTTTACAATTGCCCTTATGAATCGCCCTTTTCAAAAAATACCGTAACTGTTTTGCAGTCGGCTGCTTTTTGAATACGGCAAAGCCGACAATACATCGTGAATACTGGTCGAGGATACAAGCCAGCCACCAGCAGAAAGGCCAAAGCTGTGTAATGGAGGTAAACGGTGACGGAGGTAAACGGTGACAGCGGGGCTGTTGAAAAAGTGAGATTCTTCGCTTCGCTCAGAATGACAAAATATGTTTTTAGAGGTTGCCATATTTCAGAAGGGAATGGATTCCCACCCCGCAAGATGGGACTGCGCAATGCTACGCTTTCGCGGGAATGACCCACCGTAGCACTATGTGCTATGCAGGGTCAGAGTAAACCCCCCAAACCCAAACGGTCCTTCGACAAGCTCAGGACGGGCGGATTTGGGTAAAAAGAAAGAACCCGCCTGCGGCGGGTAAACCCCCAAACACAAACGGCGGGTTTGGGGGCCCCCTTCGGGGACTCCGCAATGCTACGCTAAACATTATAAGGAAGAAAGTTAATTAATGACCCCCAGGACAGGCCTGGGGGGTAATCATCGGCGGGGGAGAATATTCGCCAAGGGAGGGGAATTCAATTATAATGTCAAAATGGTCGAATATTATGTAGATAACGAAGAAGGTAAACCTAAATATTATGGAAAGTAAACATCGGCGGGGCAAGCCCCGCCCTACAAAAGTGTAAATCGCGAAACGAGGACCCGTCTTCGCTGCGCTACGCCGTGGCAGGTGAAGGATATGTCTTTAATTCGCTTTGCCGTGGCGGGCAGAGGACAGGGAAATGTCCAATATCCAATTATGAATGTAGAAGTAAAAAGGTGAAATGGAACGAAAAATGACATCGATAAGCGTGTTTTTTCCGTGTTATAACGAGCAGGAGAATATCCGGCGGACGGCGCAGAGGGCGACAGAGGCGCTTAAGGGGATGGGGTATGATTATGAGATAATCCTTGTCAATGACGGGAGCAAGGACCAGACGGGAAAGATTGCGGATGAATTAGCGGCAGAGGACGGGCATATCAGGGCGGTGCATCATCGGCAGAATATGGGATACGGGGCGGCGCTGCAGTCGGGGATTCGGGCGGCGAAAAAAGAATTGATATTTTTTACCGACGGGGACGGGCAGTTCGATATAAACGAGATAAAGCTGCTGCTGCCGATGATAGAGCGGAATGATATTGTGTGCGGGTACCGGCTTGACCGCAAAGATCCGTTTATGAGGAAATTGAACGGATGGATGTGGACGCAGTTAGTGAACCTGCTTTTCGGGATGCGAATCAGGGATATCGACTGCGCATTTAAGATGTTCAGGGGCGAGGTATTTACGGGGATGAAGATGTCCAGCGGCGGGGCGCTGATAAGCGCGGAGATTCTGGCGAGGGCGACGCGGCGCGGGTACAGGATAGCGGAGGTCGGGGTTCATCATTATCCGAGGACGGCGGGGACGCAGACGGGGGCGAATTTGAGGGTGATACTCAGGGCGTTTAAGGAGCTGTTTGCGCTGTATAATCGGATACGGAAGGGGCAGTGATTATATTTATGATTTATGAATTATGATCGATGATTTAATTTCGGACTCGATGATTGTCGATTTTCTATTGCCGAATGTCGATTTAAGAAAAAATAAATGGTGTGCATAGCACACCCTACAAAATCTCGATGACGGACGACAGACGAAGGACCCTGCTTCGCCAAGGGCTACGCAGGGCAGGCGAGGGACGAAAAATAGCGTATAGCGGATAGCGTATAGATTTGATAACGGATTATGGTTAAAGAGAAGAAGGTTAATTTGTTCATATACGGGTCGCTGAGGGAGCCGGAGATATTCGAGTCGGTTTGCGGGCTTGGCTTTACGCGAAAGAGCGGGAAGGTGGATGAGTTTACGCTGTTTGCCGAGCCGGCGCTTTTGGCGGGGCATAAGAAGGTAAGCCCGGACAACGTATATTTTTACGCGGTGCAGATGGCGGGGTCAAAAATCGAGGGGCTTGTGATTCACGACGTGCCGGCGAAGGCGATGGCGGAGATTGACAAGTACGAGGGGAAGCGTTACGCGAGGGAGACGGTGCGGGTAACGACGGCTAAGGGGGTAATCGGGGCGCAGTCGTATTTAGTAAGCCCGGAGTCGATGAGGAAGC
>Ga0105104_10002689_pt1 | contig 12860 bp, 10 predicted proteins | sample PPLLaktember2015_3_FD_87034 | JGI IMG/M metagenome (GOLD analysis project Ga0105104, IMG submission 87034) | Freshwater sediment microbial communities from Prairie Pothole Lake near Jamestown, North Dakota, USA - PPLs Lake P7 Core (6) Depth... | ecosystem: Environmental > Aquatic > Freshwater >...
CTTTGGTGGCGCAGGCACCTCCGGCAGGCTGACCCCCGTATCTTAGGACAGAGCCGGTGCGCTTTCGGGAGGAACGCGGGTCAGAGACCCGCTTTGAGCAGCAGGCCGCTGCGAGCGCAGTTTATTCGGCTCTAGCCGGGTCTCTGACCCGGCGATGACTGCCAGGGCAGCAGGCTTTGCTGAGACACGCGGGTCAGCCTGTCCTGGACGGCCAGTTGGGCCGCCCCGGAGCTTTGGCCGGGGTTCGAGCCTGCGTAATTGAATTTGCATACCCGCCCTAGTGGGCCGGTTGGAGGTTGAGGATGATTTGAAAGACGGTCTGCCACGCGAGCGGGGGTTGATAGGTATTATTTTCCAGGGTGGGCCATTGGGTCCAATACGTGGTGTTGAATGGAACGATCCAGGGGTTCTGGTTCAACGGGATCGCGGGCATGTCTTTCAGCCAGAGCTCCAACGCCTGGCGGAAGAGGGGATCGACATGGGCATCATCCGGCTGGAAGCCTGCGATCCGGTCTACCAGATTGGTGTATTCCTCGTTGATCCAACGCTCGGTGTTTGATTCGTTGTCGAGGCTCTCCTGGCCAACCGGTACAACCCAACGGCTGAGATAGTTGTCCATGGTATCCAGCGGGTCGACCGTACTGCCGCAAGTCCACATCAAGCGCAGGTCATATTCGCCCCTGCGGCCGGCAGCCTCGAAAAGGCCGGCATCCAGGAAATGCGGTTCGACGCCGATGCCGGCCGCGGTGAGATAGCCTGTCAGGGTCGCGGCGGCCAGCTCCCAGCGCTGATCGCCCGCGGAAGAAGATGGCATCAAGAGTCTGACCGTCAGAGGGTGACCATCCGGACCGACCAGCAGTCCACCCGCGTCCTGCGCATAGCCATTGATCTCAAAAAGCTGGAGGGCTTTCTCGGGGTTATACTGGCTGACTTCATATTGGTCGAGGAGATCCTGGTTCTGATCCAGGCGCCGCTCTAAGGGTGCGTAAGAAGGGAAAATCCAGCGGGCAATGGTACCCGCGCCTTGGGTCACCGCGTCGGCGTAGCCCTGTTTATCGATGGCCAGGTTGAGCGCCCGGCGCATGCCGGGATTGTCCCAGGGTGGGGCAGCATTGTTGATCGCGAGACGGTCCGGACAGGGTTGGCTCCAACCGTATGGAGCGTCCTGGGTCCAGGCGAGGACCTTTGGGTTGCGCGTCTTAGCGGCCTCAAAGGCTCCCAGGCTCATCTGTGGGACGGCATCCACCTGATTGGCTTCCAGGGAAGCCCGGGCCTGATCCTCTGGACCGGGATCGACCAGGATCACACGCCTGGGAGCCGGGAGCGAGTGGAGACCAGTTTTAGCAGCCCACCAATCTTCTCGCCGGTCGTACACCTGTTGGGTCTCGTCAGCCTGCACCAGCCGGTAGGGGCCGGTGAATACCGGCCAGCCTTTCGCCAGGTCGAAATTCTTAAATGCGGCCGGATCCTGGTCCTTCCAGATGTGCTCGGGAACGATGGGCAGCGAATTGTAATTTGAGCCGGTAAATAAGTAGATGAAGCGCGGGTTTGGCTCGTTCAGGACAATCTGGATGGTCTGGTCATCCGGCGCGGTCACTTCACTGACGTAGCGGTGGATTTCCTCTGAGTACTCAAGCGCCGGGGCATTCGCCTTCAACATATTCAGGGTGAAGATCACATCTTGGGGAGTAAAGGGTTGGCCATCGCTCCACTCGATGCCCTGGCGCAGCCGGATGGTCAGCTCGGTGCTGCGGTCGTTCATCTCGAAGCTTTCGGCCAGCCAGGGCTCGATCTCCCCTGTCTCGAAGTTTTGGTAAAAAAGCGACTCGATCTGAAGCTTGTAGAGACCGCCGCTGGTGTTCAGGCTTCTACTGAAGGGGTTCTGGATGCCGGTGGCCTGGCCGGCTGCTTCCAATCCGCCCAAAACCAGGGTTTCTTCTCGGGCGACTTGACTGCTCGTCGAAGAAGCAGCGGGTATCTGGGTTTCACCGGTGCTGTCTGCCTGTGTGGGAACCCGGGTGGCAGGTGGGGGGACCGTTTGAGTGCAGGCGGTCAGGAGGGTGATGAGGGCAAAGATCATCATCCGGGGTAAGATTTTTTGGATGAGAATGCGGTGTTTCACGAGATTTGCCATACTTCATTATGCCTGTATTACTCCAGGTTGTCTATGGATAACCGGTCCGGCAGGATTGCGCGAAGAACTGATATAATCGGTCGTCCCACACTCTCAAAGCAGAAAGCCGCACCTTGGACATCATTATCGATATCTTTCTTAACAGCCTTGTCCCAGTTTTCCTGGTAGCCGGCGTTGGCTGGCTCCTGGCCCATTTCTATCGCCCGGATGTACGCGGTCTCTCGCGCGTCTCGCTGGCTGCCCTGATCCCCTGCCTGATCTTTAGCACCCTGATATCTACCCGGATCGACCTGCTTGAATCCGGGCGGATGGGTATCTTTTGCGGGGTGGTTGTGATCGTTTCGGGTTTGTTTGCCCGGCTGGCCGCCAGGTTGATGCACCTCGACCGGTCGGCAACTATCGGTTTGATGCTGGTGATCATGTTTACCAACGTGGGTAATTTTGGGCTGCCGGTGATTGCCCTGGCTTTTGGCCAGGAGGCGCTGGCCCAGGGCACCGTGTATTTTATCTTTATGAACCTTTTGATGTACACGGTTGGAATTGCCCTGGTATCCAGTAAACAGGTAGACCTTAAGGCAATCCTGGTCAATATGCTCAAGATGCCGGCGATCCTGAGTGTGTTTGTGGCGCTGCTGGTCATCGCCTTCAAAGCCGAGGTTCCCAAGCCGATCATGAGCGCAGTGGATATGATTGGCAAAGCCGCCCTGCCGGTCAATCTGTTGATCCTGGGAATGCAGCTTCACCAGTACAGGCTCAACCCCACCCGCCTGGTCTGGGTGGGAGTTGTACTGCGCCTGGCGATCGTTCCGCTCTCCGTGCTGCCGGTCATCCGGCTGCTGGGGCTGAGTGGGACCGCCTTACAGGCGGGCATGCTGCAGGCCGCAACCCCAGCTGGAGTGTCCACCACCATCCTGGCGGCCGAATACGAGGTAGAACCCAGTTTTGTCAGCAACGTGGTGGTCCTCTCGACGCTGTTCAGCGTAGTCACGCTGATCCCATTGATCGCGCTGATTTAGGCGGGCAAAACGGGGCAAGTTTTTGGGTCGGTGGAGTGAATTGGTAGCATGTTCTCAAACCTGCCCCTATAAAAGATGAAGGTGGCCTGCCAGTCCTTGTAGGGGCGGGTTTGTCCTATGCCAAACCAGATCACCTACAACGTCAAAAACCCGCCCCCGTCAATTGCGAAGGCGCTTTGCCTGGCGACGCGGGCCGTCTCGCCCCGGCGGGCCCGCAGCCCGAAAGGGGGCAGGTTTTTTAGTTGGTGGACCGGATAGGCCGCGTATGCACACCTTCGGCCGCTACTTGCGGCAAAAACCCCTTACCAGGCAACGTTGCCGGCCTGAATGTGGGGGTAGGGTTGGATCAGGGTTAGCGAACCAGCAGGTCCGGAAGCTGGAAATCGCCGGATGCGGTGTGGACGGTGCGGTGAGGCCAATCTGGGCCAGAAGAGGCCACTTCCAAACCCTGCTCGGTCAGCAGTGCCAGGTTTTCAGTTTTTGCCCCGGTGATGGTTACAAAAAAGTCAAAGGACTGCCGGTTGACAACCCTGGCTTGCGGATCGAGACAGCGAGTAGGATCACACAAGGTATAGCCGGTGATCCCGCCTGGGAAATGGAATTTCCAATCTTCCGGGTAACCCAGCTCGGGATACCATTGTTTTTGACCAGCCAGGATGTCCGCAAAACGCATCCCGGGTTGAAGAAGACTGAAAATGCGGCCTTCGATGGTTAGAATGCCATCCAAAGCGCGCTGAAGAGAGTCGGGTGGGGTACCAAAATGTACCAGCCGGGTGACATTCGCGTGCAGCCCCCAGCGCCGGCTGCCCGGGTGGAGCAGGGCATATTTTTTGAGCACGGCTGAAGTAGGCAGCGGGTGGCGGTATTTTGAAACCCTTTCATCTACGCCGACGATGAGTACATCCACGGTGATACCTGCCCGGGTGTACAGATCCAGGAGACGCGCAGAAATCTCCTGTTCGGTCTGGCCGGGTTGGATTTCTCGGGCGAGCTGCGCCAGGAGCTGGTGGGAAGTCTTCCCTACCCAGCGGATCCGGGAAAGCTCCAGGTCGGTCAGCGGATAGTGAAGCCGGACGGCGAGTTCGGATCCAAACCAGCGCGCACCGGGTAGAGGAGCATCTGCCCCAACTTTCATCCCGGCGGTCAGTTGTTCCACCCGGTCCTGCAGGCTGCCTTCGTACCAATATAGCTGTTCCAACTCAAACCCCTGGTTGGGAACCTGCTCCTCCATGAAGCGAGCTGCGTCGATTGAGTGGGAAACCAGGAATTTTTTATCTTTTGTAATGACCAGGTAGGCGAAACCAGTCTCGCTGGTGGTCAATACCCGGTTGTCGGCTCCGGTGGTAAACCAGGCAAAATGATCCTGACGGGTGAGCACCAGGGCATCCAGGCCTTCCTGTTCCAGGAAGAGGCGGACCCGGTCCTCTTTGATGCGGGTGTTGGTTTGGATCTCCTGCGTGGTTCCGAGTATTTCCATGTGAGTATCTCCTTGGTTATGGGTATGGAAGAAGCTGTCTTGAGGTTTTGAACGGCGATCTCAAGGATAAAAAAACGACAGAATGATGACATCGATGTGCATCAAAGGTACGACCTTTATATTGACTTTCCAAAAATTTTTGGTATGATGTATCTGGTATTATATAGTATATCCATTGTGTTGGGTGAAAATTTATCGTTAGCAGCCAAGCATCATAACCTCCATGTGCCTTCCTGAGACCGCGCTCACCGCGCTGGTGTCCGCAAGGCGCGTTACCGGAGACGTGGTCCCACCGCGAGTGGTGGGTTCTACGAAAAATCCTCATCCCATCGCAGAAAGGAGCATACTTCAACCAGCCAAGGCCAATCTCCTGATCGTCGCTTTCGTATCCATGAAAACCACATAAATCCGAGAACATGATTTTGAAGGAGAAGAAAGAAATGAAAAAGCTCAGCATTTTTGTTCTGGTTGTCCTGTTGATGAGCACGGTGCTCTCTGCTTGCGCGCCGGCTGCTACCCAGGTCGCCGTGGAACCTCAGACCATCAAGGAAACCGTGGTCGTCAAAGAAACCCAGGTTGTCAAAGAGACCCAGGTCGTTGAGGTTGAGAAGGAAGGCCCCGTTACTATCGGCTTCGCAGCCCCGGGCCTGTACGGCGGGCAGCTGTTCATCCAGCAGAGTCTGGTGAACTTCGCGCAAGAGAAGGGTTGGGCGGTCATCACCACCAACGCCAACAGCGATCCCCAGAAACAGAACAATGATATCGATTACCTGATTTCCCTGGGTGTGGATGCGATTGTGTCCGTTCCCGAGGACAGCGCTGGTATCTGCACCGCGGTGGAAAATGCTAAAGCCGCTGGTATTCCCTTTTACACCATCGATCGCTCGCCTGCCGGCTGCCAGATCGATATGACTGTACTCTCCGACAACTTCCTGGCTGCCCAACAGGCTGGTCAGGTTATGATTGACGAACTGACCAAGAAATACGGCGAGCCCAAAGGCAAGATCCTGGAGATTACCGGTAACCTGAGCCAGAACGTCGGCCAATTGCGCCGGGATGGTTTCCACGATGTGGTCGACCAGTACTCTGACATTGAGGTCATCCAGAAAGTGGGTGACTGGGATGCTGCCAAAGGCCAGCAGATCGCCATCGATGTCCTGACCGCCAATGCTGACCTGGATGGGATTTACATCCACTCAGATAACGTCTACGGCCCCGGCACCAAGGCCGCCATGGACCAGCTCAGCCGCTTCCACAAGGTTGGCGAGGAAGGTCACATTATCTTGACCGGTGTCGACGGCGGCCCCTGGATGCTCGAAGCGATCCTGAACGGCATTGCCGATGGTTCTGGTTCCCAGCCCGTGAGCGATTTCGGGATCGTGGTCAACTGGATCGAGAAGGCCATCAACGGCGAGACCGTTGAAGAAGGTGATGTCGTAGAAGATGGCGCAACCTGGTCGCCTGCCCACATCAATACCAATGCCGATGGCACCATGGAACTGTTCCTGGCTACTACAAAGGTCTCCGTTGACAATATCACCAACCCGGTGATCTGGACCAACATGGACAAGACCTTCAAGATGCCGGCGCCTGCCGAATAGGTGCATTCTCGAGGTGCACGGCACTTTTTCGGTCCGGCAGACTTCCGCTGATCGATAACTGCAAGCGCCCTGCACCTCATGGCAAAGTGTACACTGCTTGAATGATCCTGCGAGTCCCATGATCCGCATTCCATGGGACTCGCAGGCACTGCGAAATAAACCAATCATAACCTGGGGACTGAATCTCTGGTTGATCCATGACTGAACAAACAGCTCCTACCGAATATATTGTAGAAATCAAAGGCATCAGTAAAAACTTTCCCGGCGTGCGCGCTCTCGACCAGGTGGATTTCAATCTCCTCCCGGGCGAGCTGCGTGGGCTGGTGGGAAAGAACGGGGCAGGAAAATCGACCCTGATGAACGTGCTGACCGGGATTTATCCATCGGATGCGGGAGAAATTGCCATCGCGGGGAAGCCCTTCAGCTTGATGACCACCACAATTTCGCGCCAGATGGGGATTGCTTGCGTACACCAACACTCGCAGCTCATCCCTCCCCTCAGCATCGCCGAAAACGTATTCTGCGGAAATCTTCCTGTAAATCGGATCGGTTTTGTGGACTGGAATCGCATATACCGGGAGACCGACGAACGATTGTCACGCCTGGGGTTGGCGATCGACTCGCGGCGTAAGGTCGAAGGTCTTTCCGTTGCCGAACGTCAAATCATTGAAATTGCAAAGGCGTTATTTGCCGATGCACGCGTCATTATCCTGGATGAGGCGACCGCGCCGCTGCCGAAAAGCGAAGTAGAAATGCTCTTTAACTTTGTACGCAGGCAGCGGGAAAAAGGCGTTGCGTTTATTTACATTTCCCATTATCTGGAAGAGATCTTTGACCTTTGCGACACGGTAACCGTCATGAAGGATGGAAAAAACCTGGGAGATTATAAGGTAGCAAACCTGACCCAGGCCGATCTTATCCGGCTGATCAGTGGCGCAGAGGTAGAGCGATTTAAACACACCTCCAATGCCAGGGACGCTGTGGTGATGGAGATCCAGGATTTGACCCGTCCGGGAAGTTACAGCAACTTGAGCCTGACTTTTAGAGAAGGCGAGATTGTCGGCCTGACCGGGCTGGAGGGATGTGGGAAAGATGCGCTGGCCCGCGGCTTGTTTGGGATGGAACCCCTGGGCAGCGGCCGGGTCAGTATAAAGGGAAATTCATATCATGCCAGTGACACGCGCCAGGCATTTAACCAGGGTGTCGCCTACCTGCCTCGCGACCGGCATGGGTACGGGATTGTGGGGCTGCGACCTATCCGTGAGAATGTCACCCTGCCGATCCTGGCGGACTTGGTCAACCCGACCCAGCTCCTGGATACCCGCAAAGAAATCAACCTGGTCACCAAACTGACCCAAAAGTTGAACGTAAAAGCGACTTCGATCGAGCAGCCGGTCCTTAATTTAAGCGGGGGTAATCAGCAAAAGGTGGTTTTCGCCAAGCTGACCAGCACCAATCCCAAGCTGCTCCTGTTGGATGAGCCTACCCAGGGGGTAGATGTTCAGGCAAAGGTTGAGATTATGAAGATTATCGACCAGCTCTCCCAGGAAGGGGCGGCGGTGGTTGTGATTTCAGAAGAGATCCGCGAGCTGTTAGATATCTGCGACCGGATTGTTGTGATGTTCAAAGGCAAGCTGATCGCCGAATTCCAAACCAACAGCCCCGATACCACAGTGGAGCGGATCTTGCATGCCGTGGAAGGGACGGTACAGGCGCTATGAGATTGAACAGGGATAAAATCATCGTGTTCTTGTTGGATAACCTGATCTGGGTGCTGCTGACGATCGCGGTAGTCACGTTTGCTCTGTTATCCGACCGGTTTCTCACATCTAAAAACCTGGTCAATATCCTGGTTCATTCGTCGGTGCTGGGCATCATGGTCATTGGGCAGAGTTTTTGCCAGCTCTCCGGAAACTTCGACTTGAGCGCCGAATCGATCCTGGGTCTGGCAGCTATCTTGGGTGCTTTTGTGATTGCACCGGCCGGGGCTCCATTTTTTGGGAGCGGCCTGCAGCTCAACCCAATCTTGACCGTTCTGATTATGTTTGTACTGGGAATATTGGTCGGTTGGATCAATGGTTTCCTGGTTACGCGGATGAAGATGAACAATTTTATTGTCACCCTGGCAATGTTGATTATCATCCGCGGCCTGACTTTGGTTTTCTCCGAGGGAAAGACCATTACCGGGATACCGCAGGGGTTCAAAGCCCTGGGCCATGAATCGCTGGGTCCGCTGCCGATCAGTGTCATCGTATTGTTGATCGCTTTCGCCGTCGCTTTTGTGATCACCCGCTATACCCGTTTCGGACGCGACCTGTATGCCATCGGTGGGAACCGCGATGCTGCCCTGGCCTCGGGTATCGACCCGAACCGTAGAATTCGCCAGGTGTACCTGATCAGCGGATTGATGGCAGCCTTCGCGGCCTGGATGGAGCTGGGCCGTCTCGGGGTTGGCGCAACCCGTATCGGAGAGGGCATGATCTTTGAAATCCAGGCTGCGGCAGTCATCGGCGGGATCAGTTTATTTGGCGGGCGCGGAAATATGATTGGCGCCCTGGGAGGGGTGCTTCTGCTCTCCACCTTCAATTCAGGCTTGAACCTGATGATGGTATCCGGTTTCTGGATCGATATGATCCGTGGGATTATCATCCTTCTGGCGATGTTGATCGACGCCCAGAAGACACGCTATAAAGCCCCAGTGACCTCTCAAGCCGCGGTGGTGGCTTCTGAAAGTCAGGGTTTGTGATCGCAGGAGTATCGCGAATGACGAAAATAAACCGGGTAATCCCTTTTTTGCTCAATAACCTGATCTGGTTCCTCCTGATCGGGATTATGATCTTCTTTACATTGACTGCCGAAAATTTCTTGACCCCCGGCAACTTTCTGAATATCCTGTTCAACGCCTCTGTCCTGGGGGTTATGGTCATCGGACAGAGTTTTACCTTGCTGACCGGCAATTTTGACCTGTCCGCCGAGTCTATCCTTGGCTTATGCGGCCTGATGGGGATCTGGCTGATCACCAGCGCTGGCGCGCCGTATTACGGGAGCGGTGGGGAACTTCCGGTTTGGGTCTCGATACTCATCATCCTCTCCATCGGGGTTTTGATTGGGCTGATCAATGGGTTCCTGATCACCAAAATGAAGGTCAATAATTTTGTGGTTACCCTGGCGATGCTCATTACCATCCGGGGTTTGACGCTGGTGATCAATAACGGCCAGACCTCTTACAGCATTTCAGAGGCGTACAACTGGCTGGGTTTGGGTAAAATCGCCCAGGTTCCGGTGCCGGTCATCGTCGTCCTGGTACTGTTTGCTCTGACGTATATCATCACCACCTACACACCGTTTGGACGGGAAATCTTCGCGATTGGAGCGAACCGCAACGCGGCCATGGCCTCAGGCGTGCGTCCGGACCGGCGGATTATCCAGGTATATATGATCAGCGGTCTCCTGGCAGCCTTCGCGGGTTGGATGCTGTCTGCCCGCCTGACCAACGCGATGAGCTCGATGGGCAAGGGGATGATCTTCGAGGTGATGGCTGCCGCAGTGATCGGGGGGATCAGCCTGAAAGGCGGGCAGGGATCGTTGATCGGCGCATTGGGCGGAGTGCTTTTGCTCACCACGATCGGAGCCGGCTTGAACCTGATGAATGTGTCTGTGTTCTGGATCCAGGTGATCCGGGGGGTAATCATCCTGGTCGCGATGATCGTGGAAGCTCAAAAAGTGCGCTATATGGCGCCCTCGGTAAATGCGAGTCAAAAGCCAATCCTGGCTTCGCGCCAACCTTCCGGCGACTAAAATTCGAACGACCGAACGTACAGCATTCTCCTATCCAGCCGTGCCCAATCCAATGGCGCGGCTGGAACTTTATTTAACCCGGGCTGCTGCCATTCATGGTAAACCAGAATAGACGTCATCCTGAAAGAGCGTTCTTTGCGACTGACCCAGCACCCCGTTTGGGCCGTAGACCGAAGGTGCGGCGAGGCCATTCGCCCTTGCGAGCCAATCAAGGTGGTCTCGCCACGGGCGTAGGGGCTCAGGAGGACATCCTATCCTGGTTTCCACCTGATGCTAAAAAATAATAGATTGTGTCATAATAGGTCTCGATAGAAAATGTTTCGACCGATAGGAGGGAAAAAGGGCAGCGTGAAACCCCCAGATTGGGATAAGATTTTTGAAGAACCGGTCCGCTCTACGAAGAGGCTTGGGGGAGGGAATACCAACGATGTCTGGCACGTGAAAACTAACCAGGGGGAGTATATCGTTAAGATCCCCCGGATTTCACCGCACCTGAAAGAAAGTTTTTGGTATGGTCTGAACAGTTTGTTTGGTTTAGACGTTTACCGGGATATGAAACACCACCGCGACCTGACAGAATATATCAGCAACTATAGCTCGATAACGGTCCCCCGCGTGATCCGCGTCGATAGTTCTGAAAACCTGTATCCGAGACCCTATATCATCAACGAGTACATCCCCGGAAAGCCCGCGGATCTGTGTAATGGCCCCGCCACGAAAAAGCTGCTGCGTAAACTGGGAGAATATCAGGGGAGCCTCGACCAGGCAGGGTTTGATTATTGGGGCAGTTTCCCCGAATCTCCCTGCCGGGAACCGCAGGAGTGGCCATCCCGTTTGATCGATGCCATGCGAAAGATTGTTGGATACCGGTTCCCGCAGTATGCCGAGGTCCAGCAAGCATTGGAAGAAGCTGAGAAAAAAATCGATCAGATGCCTGTCCCAACCATCTTTACATTGGTCATGCTGGATCTCCGCGGAGGACAGTTATTAACCCAGAATGGTGAACTGAAAGCCCTGGTGGATATCGAATCCTACGTGGTCGGGCCGCGCGAGCTGGTCTGGGTGTCCCTGGAGTATGCGATTAAACCGGATGACGCATCCGCATTTGTCGAGGGCTACGAGGAGCATCTCCCGGCGCCTCGGATCGCAGAGGTTCGCGAGATCTACCGTTTGCTTTGCTACCTGCTGGCCACTGATGCGGGGTCTTATAGTGATTGGAAAGGCCAACCGGCGATTTTTGAATAGGGGATTATGGGAACCGTTTTGGCTTCGAGAGCTGAAGGGAGAAAACACCTACCCACTGGAGAAGAACGCTCCAGTACCTTCGGCCAACCCCTCCCTGAAAAGGAGGGGCTTTTCTGGTTCCCTAGATTAGAAAATAATGAGAATTCCAACTAACCTGTCATTTTGGCCCCTTCCCATTCGACGTTAAAATAGAACGGCAAAAATAAGCCGTAATCCATCCATTAGAGATAAGGAGCTTCTCATGAACAAAGGTATCAAAACCGTCGTCTATCCTGTCAAGGACATTGCCAAGGCAAAGGCTTTCTTTCGTGAGCTGTTAGGGATAGAGCCTTATGCCGACGACGCATATTATGTCGGCTTCAAGGTTGGCAACCAGCATATCGGCCTGGATCCCAACGGCCATAAGGAGGGAATGACTGTCTATTATCAGGTGGACGATATCCAGAAAAGCCTGAAATCACTCGTGGACGCCGGTGCAAAGACAATTCAGGAGATCAAGGACATTGGCGGAGGCGGGTTGATCGCCTCCGTAAAAGATGCAGACGGCAACATCATTGGGTTGACCCAATAAAAGTTTCGTGGTCATGGTAGATTCGCTTTGCAATAGCAATTGCATTGGCGAGTCTACCTATCACCACGGGAGATCAAACTCATGAAGTTCATGTTACTGATGTATGCAGATGAGTCGATTGGCTCAAAATATTCGAAGGAAGAATTCCAGGCTGCAGCGAAGACCTGGGCCGAGTTCAGACAGGAGATGTCGGCAACCGGTGTACTGATTTCCAGCAGCGGTGTCGCCTCCGGCACCAGCGCGACGACGGTCCGCGTCCGGAACGACAAAACCATGATCACCGACGGTCCGTTTGCAGAGACGCACGAGCAACTGGGCGGGTATTTCCTGGTAGATTGCAAAGACCTCGACGAAGCAATTCACTGGGCGGAAAAGATCCCCACCGCGGAATACGGCTCGATCGAGATCCGGCCATTGTGGTCCCCGGGATCATGAAGTTGGAGATCGGATGACTGCAGCGGAACAGGTCGAAAAGATCTTCCGCGAAGAGCATGGCCGCGTCCTGGCGGCATTGATCAGCCAGTTCGAGGATTTCGACCTCGCAGAGGATTCTTTACAGGATGCACTGGTCAATGCCCTGGAAAGGTGGGCGACTGGTGGCATTCCCAACAATCCCGGAGCCTGGCTGACGACCGTGGCCAGGCGGCGGGCCATCGATCGTGTGCGACGGTCAACGACTCTCGAACGGAGTCGGGTCACCCTCGATCCCCAAATTTCACAGGATGAGCCCGAGATGGACGATGACCAAATCCCAGACGACCGTCTGAAATTGATGTTCACCTGCTGTCATCCTGCGCTGGCGTTGGAGGCTCAGGTGGCTCTGACCTTGCATACCCTGGGTGGCCTGACAACCCCTGAGATCGCGCGGGCGTTCCTCGTCCCCGAGCCAACCATGGCGCAGCGGTTGGCTCGGGCGCGGAAGAAAATCCGGGAGGCGGGCATTCCCTTCCGCGTCCCGCCCGTCGATCTGCTGCCGGAGCGGCTGGACGCGCTGCTGGCGGTCATCTACCTGATCTTC
>Ga0105104_10002690_pt1 | contig 12860 bp, 12 predicted proteins | sample PPLLaktember2015_3_FD_87034 | JGI IMG/M metagenome (GOLD analysis project Ga0105104, IMG submission 87034) | Freshwater sediment microbial communities from Prairie Pothole Lake near Jamestown, North Dakota, USA - PPLs Lake P7 Core (6) Depth... | ecosystem: Environmental > Aquatic > Freshwater >...
ATCCTGCTGCTCAAAAATCTTTTCCCCCTTTTCATTGGCGATCGTCGCCGTGCGCTTTTCCCATTCGATCTCGTCAAACGGATGGACACCGCGCCGGGTGAAATAGCGTTCGAAACGCAGTCCATGGTTTTCTGCAGCTTGTTCGTTGCGGTGAGCATCGGCTGAAACTTTGGTGGTATGCAAATTTTGCATCTGAATCTCCTTACTTAAATAAAGTGCATCAAAATATTCATCGTCATACACGAAACAACGTCAAGACGTCTTCAAACGGCTTGACGCGAAGCAACTCAATTTTCAAAATACAGGTGATCACAAAACAATCGAATGGCTGTTACACGCGGGATCCCATAAGCCTTCATAAAAGCGTCTGTCATTTTTTGATTTTTTTGGCGTGCAACTGGTTGTAAATATATTCGGTTACAGTCCCTTTGTCAAGTTAAAATTGAAGCAAAATAAAATCACTTTTTAAGGGTTAAAAAACACTTGACACGAAGTATTATATTTCTACACCGATCCAATCCAAACCATGCGAAGTGAGCAACCCTCCATGATGCTGCCGCGCTCCGCCGGCACTCTTCCCCGCCTCACAAAAAACACATAGATTCTGAACACACGACGATTTAAAAAAGTTCTCCCGATGAAATCACCCCACTATTCATTGTCTTTTCTACACCTGGATTGCAGGGGTTGCTGCACAACCGATTCGTGCGGTGCCGGGCGTGGAAAAGTCCGGGGTACTCCCCCCGGCGGCCTTTTCGCTGTTTCGATACCTTGTCCGGCGGATGCGAACATGACAGCGACTCTTCCTGAAGAGCGCTGGAGGTGTGCGATAAATATTTATTGAGGGGATGAAGAGACGGCGAATGGTCAATGGGGAATCGGCATGCGTACGAACTTCCGTTGAATAATTCTATCCGGTACAATCCACGCGTCGCGGTATCCCTTTTCAATAAATTCCGGCAGCCGCTGATTGGCTTCATACCGATTGACGAAGTCGCCCACGCGTACTTTGTATACCGGCGCATCATAGACGACATAAATTGAATCACCCACGAATTTTTCCAGCGCAAGATTCTTCATCAGGGTGGTCTCATCGACATTGGAGGAGGAAAATATCTGAATGCGGAATCCTTGAATCACCTCTTCCTGAACGATCAACGTATCCCTGGGAATGTCCACGGGAGAAGACTGTTGCACTTCCGGCTTCTGCACATTCGGAGCCGCCTCAATCTCGCGATCGAACTTCACGGGATTCAGCGTTGCTTCATATTCAGAAAGCAGAAGTTTTTTTTCTCTGATTGGTTCGGATTTCGGTTTCTCTTCCATCCGGGATGGGCCGGACGATCCGCACCCGGTCAGCAAAAGCGTTCCCATGAGAATTCCGAACCAGCTGTGAGTGTTCAAGGAATAAAATTGATCCAGCATAACTTATACTCATCAGGATATTTCTGTTTTAAAGAGTCGTACAGTGCATAGGCGTCTTTACGATCTTCGTACCTTCCGATACTGACGCGGTACAATTTTGCGCGCTTGATAAACGTATTATAGACCGGCTGAAACGCAAAATGTTCCTTCGCTTTTTTTTGCGCCCGAAGCGCATTGGACACCTTGCCAAAGGCGCCCACCTGGATGGTATACACCGGGTGTTCCGGACGGATCACTTTGATCGCCTGATGCGCAAATAATTTCGAACGGGTGACCATGGAAGCACGTACCGTATCCTGCCTCGACCGGAATTTAGGCGCCACCCGCGTTTTTTTTAGAAGAGCAGTCTTCACCGTATCCATGGTCCGTGTGGACACCGTATCCTGTTTCATGGGGCGCCGGACGACCCGGTGCGTTGTATCAATCGGTCCGAAAATCTGCACCGGGCTTTGCGACCGATGGCCGGCACCGGTTTCTTCTGAAGGGACACAGCCGGCGAGCACAAACACCACACCGAACACCATGAGACGACATGCGGGAAACCATTGTTTCACTTGTATTGCCTTTTAGTACGTGGATGGTGGGACTGCCTTTGCACCGGTAACAATTTTTACACTGGCGCTCGCTCCGATGCGATCTGCCCCGCTCGCAATAAGAGCGAGAGCATCTTCCTGCGATCGCACTCCGCCGGAAGCCTTGATTCCAAGTTCCGGTCCAACAACTTTCCTCATCAATGCAATATCACCAACGGTCGCACCGCCTTTGACAAATCCGGTCGACGTCTTCACAAAGTCCGCACCGGCCTGTTTTGCGAGCATACACGCTTTTACTTTTTCTTCGTCCGTTAATAATCCGGTTTCAATAATCACTTTCGTCAGCACGCCTGCGCGGTGCGCCGTGTTCACGACGGAAAGAATATCCTGCTCCACAGAATCATATTCACCGGATTTCAACAGCCCGACATTGATCACCATATCCACTTCACGCGCCCCATCATGAATCGCCCGTTCTGCTTCGTACGCTTTTGCCGCGCTCGAGGTTGCCCCGAGCGGAAATCCGATTACGGTACATACTTTGACATTCGTTCCGGATAACAGTGCAGCACAGAATGGGACATAGGACGGATTAATGCAAACGCTTGCGAAATCGTATTGTTTTGCTTCAGCGCAGAGTTTTTCGATTTCCTTTTTTGTCGCTTCCGGCTTCAGCAGCGTATGGTCAATCATACGGGCCAGTGCCGGATCAAATGCATTCTGATCCAATCCCACCCCGGCAGAAATACGGTCTGCCCCGCTTTGAACAATATTTTTCACCCCATCTCTATTATGGACCACACACAGGTTATCCGTGCAGACGCCATCCCTGGTACACGTGTAGGCGTTGGTCTCGTTCAAAACCTGTTCAATGAGGCGGAGAATTGTCTGTTTATCCATTGTTTTTCCGCGGTAAATCGCAGCAATCCATCTTTAGTAATATACAAGATTTATTTTGAGTTACAAGAGATTCGGAAACCGCCACCATCATGCGATTCCCCGGGACGCCGTTCTGTGTTGATCATCACACCGCATCTGAACTCGATGAACCGTTCGGGCCCCGAGGAACATACCGCCGGGACAACTTATTCGAATAATTCCCCTGTTTCGATTTTATACCCGCGCAGAAATTCTTCGATGCCGAGACGCCGCTTCCCTTCCTGCTGAATTTCAAGAAGCGAAACTGCTCCTTCGCCCGTTCCGACGATCAGTGAATCGTTCGTCCGTTCAAGCACCACTCCCGGGTTGGGAGTCGGAGCTGCGGCGATCCTCGTACGGAACACCTTGACCGTTTTGCCGTTATGAATGGTCCAGGAAGCGGGAGAGGGTGAAAGTCCTCTGACGAGATTATGGATCTGCGATGACGGTTTGGTCCAGTCAATCCGGCAATCGGTTTTGAATATTTTCGGTGCGACGCTGGCCAGAGGTTCGTTCTGCGACCGGGGCTGCGCCCTCCCCAATTCGATCAACCGGACTGTTTGAAGGACTATTTCTGCACCGACTTCCGAGAGCGTCTCATGGAGTTCGCCGGCAGTTTCATCGTCGTCAATGTTCACCCGTGCCTGAAGGAGAATGGAACCCGTGTCCACTTTATCCTGCAGAAAAAAAGATGTCACGCCGGATTCTTTCTCGCCGTTGATAATCGCCCAGTTGATCGGTGCGGCGCCCCGGTATTTCGGCAGCAGGGATGCATGAAGATTAAACGATCCGTTCTTGGGAATGGTAAACACCTCCCGCGGTAAAATCCGGAAGGCAACGACCACGATGAGATCGGGAGTGAGATTCTGAATATCAGAAATAAAAACCGGATCGTTGAGTTTCTCGGGCTGATATACACGAAGGTGCTGCTGCAATGCAAATTCTTTGACCGCCGTACAGGTCACGTGCTGGCCGCGGCCCCGGGGTTTATCGGGTGCCGTCACGACACCGGGGATTTCGTACGAATGATCAAGAAGTATGCGAAGACTGGGGACGGCAAATTCCGGCGTGCCCATAAAAAGGATTCGCATACGGCTATTCCTCCTCTACCGTCACCACCGGGTAATCCACCTCAATCTCCCCTTTTCGTATCTTCCTCAGCTTGGGCAGCAGCAAGCTTCGTTTCGCCTTGCTCATCCTGTCCACAAAAAGCACCCCATTCAGGTGATCCAGCTCATGGAGAATGACGCGAGCAAGCAGGCCGTCCGCAAGTATTTCCTGCACTTTAAATTCCGTGTCATGATAACGGACTTTTACTTTTTCCGCGCGTTCGACATCTCCGTGCAGTTTCGGGAGGCTCAGGCAGCCCTCTTCCACCGTCCACTGGCCCTCTTCGGAGAGAACTTCCGGATTGATCAATGCAAGGGTTCTGGGAAGGCCGGGAGAGGTGGGGTGCAGTTGATCCTCCGTTTCGCCTTCTGCACTCGGTTCCGTGTCCTCACCGATATCAATGGTAATGACACGGCGGATATCGCCCACCTGCGTTGCTGCGAGCCCGATACCGTTTGCTTCGTGCATCGTCTCAAACATGTCATAAATAAGTTTGACGGTCGAATCATCCAGCGATTCCACCTGTTTTGCTTTTTTCTTCAGAATCTCTGTTCCGAAAAGATATATTGGAAGAATTGACATACCAGCAAACCTTTGTTTCACTCTATGATCAGATGATACTCATTGTAACGCTCGTTGCTGCCGGTTCAGTTCATCGTTCCTGAGCGACTTCCGGCTGAGACATTGTTCAATCCTGGACAATCCGCCGTGCGGTTTCATACCGCTTGACGAAATAAGAACTTTGCAGTGAAGAGATCGTCACGCCGAACGAGACACTCGCATGGGCAAACAGATCGTCCCCGAGATAAATACCAACGTGGGATGCGTTTTCCCCGGTGGTGTTAAAAAAAATCAAATCGCCGAACTTGAGATCGCTCAATGCGACCGCCCTGCCGAGCTTTGATTGTTCCGCACTGGAGCGCGGCAGAACTGTACCAATGGAGTTTTTGTAGACGGTCATGGTGTACCCCGAACAATCCATCCCGTCCATCCCTGAACCGCCCAGGACGTACGGCACTCCCATATATTTTGAAATTTCCCGCATCATCCTGCTCTGATCGAGCGGTTTCAGTGCGGTATTCTTTTCTTTCCGGAAATCGCGGGTACCGCTTGCGACGCGGTCAATTTCTTTCGCATCCGGCTTTTTATCGCTCTCTTTAATCTCCTCTTCCGACTCCCTGGTCGCGAACCGCGGGCCATGAGCCGCTTTTGGTTCCGTCCGCGAAGTCTTTTTTTCTTTACTGCCAAACCGCGGGGACGATGCAATGCACCCCTCCAGCATGAGGGCTGCGACGAGGAACCCCAGCACTATCACTATTGAACGTTGGGAGACGATCGGGAAAATGCTTTCGTTATGACAAGGCTCTGTCCGCACGGGGCTTGCTCAGAATTCTAATCCCACAGCCGTTGTGGATACCGCAAGTATTTCCGTTTATCCGAGATAGGCGCGTAACGCTTTGCTTCGCGATGCATGGCGCAGACGTCGAATTGCTTTTTCTTTGATCTGGCGAACCCGTTCGCGAGTGAGGTTAAATTTTTCTCCAATTTCCTCAAGGGTGAGCGAGTGTTCAGAGTCGAGACCAAAATACAGTTTGATCACCTGAGCCTCGCGTTCACTCAATGTTGCCAACGCACGTTTAACTTCATTCTTCAATGATTCTTCCAGCAGACCGGAATCCGGAGTCGGCTGGCGGTTATCCTGGATGACATCGAGGAGGCGGTTATCTTCACCCTGGGCAAACGGGGCATCCATCGACAAATGTCTGCCGGAAATTTTGAGCGTGTCGGAGACCTCAAAAAGCGACATGTCCAGTTCTTCCGCCAATTCACTCGCACTTGGTTCGCGCTCAAATTCCTGTTCCAGTGTGCTGAACGCTTTTCCAATTTTATTCAAGGCGCCCACCCGGTTGAGCGGCAGCCGGACAATACGCGACTGTTCCGCCAGCGCCTGGAGGATCGATTGGCGGATCCACCAGACCGCATAGGAAATAAATTTGAATCCTCTCGTCTCATCGAAACGTTTCGCGGCTTTGATGAGGCCGAGATTGCCTTCATTAATCAGATCACCGAGCGACAATCCCTGGTTCTGATATTGCTTTGCGACGCTGACGACAAAGCGAAGGTTTGCTTTGGTCAGTTTTTCCAGAGCTTTCTGATCGCCTTTTTTAATCCGCCGGGCAAGATCAATTTCCTCCTGCGGCACTAATAATTCAACCTTGCCAATTTCCTGCAGATATTTATCTAATGATTGACTCTCACGATTGGTATATTGTTTGCTTATTTTCACCATTGACTCTTTTGCCAAAATTTAACTTTTGTGTCCCGCAGGATTGCTGCGGGGGGTTCAGCGATTGCTCTTGACTCTTTTAACAATAAAATACGAGTAGAAGTTCACGACTGCTGAAGGTCGATCCGGTCCACTATTCCGACAATACTTGCATCCACCGGCGCCATATCCACCGGCAATGGAATGACCGCTTCACGCGACGTGATGTAAAAAACGGTTTCACCCTGTCCGGCACCCACCGAATCCACCGCAATAAGGGGCGCTCCGGCATTTTCCCGCCGGGCATTCAACGGCTGAAGGAGCTGAAGCTTGAAGCTCTTCATCTGTTCATCTTTTCGGGTTGCCCAAAGGGTCCCAATGATCTTTCCAAAAAACACTGCCGCCTCACATTACTCGGTGATATCTAATTTATCGACGACCGCTACGATCACCGCATCGACCGGCTTATTTTTTGTCACCGCGGTCTGGCGTGCCGAACTCCCGGAGGTGACCAGCACCATATCTCCTACTCCTGCCTGGACGGTATCGACGGCGACGACAAACGAATCTTTGACTTTATAATCGAGATCAACATGCTTGACGATCTGGAGCTTCATACCGACCATCTCTTCGTCTTTGCGTGTTGCCCAAATAGTCCCAACAACTTTTCCGAGGATCATGATTCACCTGTATGAAGCTCTGCTGCGCAGAGCATGGTTCAGCCGGCGGCGGCTTCTTCCGTTCTTAGATCAACGCTGCCAGAAAACTCTGGCCTGAAAGCGACCCGCCTCCTGCAGCATGAAAAAACTCCGCCACGGTCTTGCCGACATCGGCAAACGAACTGCGGACACCCAGATCCCTGTTTTTCGTTCCGGACCTCGTATAACACAGCAACGGGACATATTCCCGTGAATGATCCGTACTCTGATCCGTTGGATCATTCCCATGGTCGGCGGTCAGGATCAACAAATCGCCTTCGCCGATACACTCCAGGATTTCCGGAAGTTTGCCGTCAAATTCTTCCAGCGCTTTCGCATAGCCTGCGGCATCCTGACGATGACCATAGAGCATATCGAAATCGACAAGATTGGACATTAATAATCCGGACTGCATCGATGTTCCATTTTTAATAATTTCTTCGATGCCTTCTGCGTTGGAATGAATGTGAATTGTTTGCTGCAATCCACGCCCGCAGAACAAATCGTCAATCTTCCCGATGCCCACGGTCGGTACTCCCGCACGGCTCAGGAGATCCAGCACCGTATCTGCCGGCGCTTCCACGGCATAGTCCCTCCGAAATGGAGTTCGCATGTAGCTGCCGCTTGTTCCGATAAATGGACGGGCAATAACCCTGCCCACCCGATGCTCTCCCACGAGCACGTGTTCGCGCGCCTTCCGGCAAATCTCGTACAACCGCTCCAGCGGTATGACATCCTGATGTGCGGCAATCTGGAACACCGAATCGCCGGACGTATACACGATTGGGTATCCGGTACGCACATGCTCATCGCCCAGTTCCTTTATGATCTCAGTTCCGGAGGCAGGAATATTTCCCAGAACCCCCTTGCACCCCGTGACACGAAGAAACTGATCGAGTAAATTTTTGGGAAATCCTTCTGGATATAACGGGAATGCCTTCTTCGTAATGACGCCGGCAATTTCCCAATGTCCTGTTGTGCTGTCCTTGCCCTCCGATGCCTCTGCCATTTTGCCGAAGCAGCCCTGAGCGTCCGTATTTCGCGAAACACCCTGTATGTCCGTTATGTTTCCTAGTCCGAGCGCCGCAAGATTGGGTAATCGCAGTCCGCCTACTGCCTGGGCAATGTGCGATATCGTATTGGTCCCCTCGTCCCCGTACAATCCTGCATCGGGCAATTCGCCTATTCCCACGCTATCGAGGACAATCAGTATGAGTTTCTTCTGCTCCAACCTCATCGAACGCTTTCTGAGCGAGGGTTGCGCATGGAACGGTTATCCTAAGATCTCCTTCTCGTTGCATTTACAAATCTGCACACGCTGGCGATTGAATTTATAGGACCCATGCGCTGAACGGACTGATTGCACATAGAGTGTTGCAGTTCTGGTAGTGCCGCATTTGGGGCACTTCACACCTTTTTCCTGTGCTGCTTTTTTTGCTTTTTCTGCAAAGTCTGTTTTTTTTGCCATTTACATCTCCAAAAAAGAATTACTGATTTGTTATTTAATATACTCGTACAATATTGCCGCCTGCTTCGATGGCTTTGCGGAGAACACGGTCTGCATTCTCCAGCAGGTCAACATCCGAAGCCTCTTCGAGAGCACCGGCAACACCAACACTGATCGTGATGGAAAAGCTCTTGTTTTCAATATTGAGAATGTTGCTAGCAACATTTTTGCGGATTTTTTCAGCCCAGAGTGTCGCTTCGTTCGACGTGGTATGCACGAGCAGGACGACAAAACAATTGAAATCGAACCTGCCGACGACATCATAAGGACGTATGGAAACTTTCACCATCCGGCTGACATTCTGCAGGATGAAATCAAAGGCTTCCTTCCCATAACGCGTCATGTGTTCATCCATGCGGTCAATCGAAATCATCACGAGCGATAATTCGTTCGAAAAATCATTGGCACGAAGCACTTCTTCCTGCAAGCGCCCCATAAAGCTTTTTCGGGTAGCGACTCCCGTGGTTTCATCCAGAGAGACGTAGTTGTTCATGACATCCGTCAGACTGAGGATTTCCAGCGCCCACGACGAGGTCTCGGTCAGCTTTTGAATGAGCTTCACATCGGCGTCGGAATATGTTTTCGGATCCTTGCTTTCAACGAGCAGCGCGCCGTAGCACCGGCTCAACGAATTGAGCGGGATGATCATGAGAGCGCCTTTCGATTCACACCGTTCCGCCTGGAAGAACCGGGGCATCGATGCTGCCGAAATATCTTCGATAATTTTAGGAATCCCTGCCTGAATCACTCCTGCGGCAAGGCTCTGCTGGGCATCCAGTTCGGACAGTAATGAAACATACGGATCATTCATCCGGTTCAACACATAATGGACCACCCACGATTTGCGATCATCATCAAACAGGACCACGGTTACGTAATCCCATGGGATCAGCCTGGACACTTCTTCTGCAAGAGAGCGCGTGATGGAATGAGCATTGAACTCTAAACTCAACTGCTCGCGGATACGGTTGATCGACCGGAGGACTTCCGAGTCCAATAATAAATCATACTTCGAGGTATAACTTCGAGTGAGGGATGAAATCAACTTCGCAATTTGAGCAAGGGACGTGATGGTCTCGTTGCCGTACGCATCGGACTCCAGACAATCCAGCATCAGCACGGCCACCGGATCCTGAGAGGCACCGCTGTAAAAGATAGGAATTCCGACAAAGGTTTTCACCGCTTCGAGCGTTTCATAATACGGCAGGATATCGCTCTGGCCCAGTGCATTGACATAATTGACAATCTGCGGTTTTCCGCTTATCGCGATCTGGCTTACCAGGTCGGAGCCGATGGGCAGCCGCCTGTTCTTCATAAAGTGCCCGCTATCGGAGAGATAGCATTCGAGCACTAACTGCTGTTTTTCCTTATTGACCCAGAACAATGCAACCGAGTGTGCAAAATGCACATCCTTGACCACGCACAGGACACGCTGCATCAAGGTGTTAAATTCTGCGCGAGGTCCATCCTCGGATTGCCCGATATTCTCCGGCACATCGATGAATTCATTCAAATCAAAAACAGTCGTCGTTGATTTTTCTGAATCTGAAGGTTCTTTTTCCAGTGCCATGCTTTCTCTTTCCCGGAGTACTGGTTGGGGAGATTCCGGTTCATCAATAAAATCAATTTTGTATTGTTTCCCGGATGCCTGATAATCGTCAAATACAAGTTTCTTCATTTGATCGTCACGCTCCTCTTCTGCGGTGAGAGAATGACTGCCTTCCTCTTCTGTTGTTGTTTCCCCAGTACGATTTCCTCTTCTAACCATCACGTACGCTATCGATGCTCCGAAGAGGAGAAAGAGGGCGATCTTTACGATCATGACTGAAAGAGCAAGTCCGACTAAAAATGAAACGACGCCCGCCACGACAATTAATTCCTCTGCAAATGAGAAAGAATGCAGAAAAGAATAAATTGAACTGAACCTTCGGGCGTCAGTCATTTCATTGATTATCGAACGTTTTATAGTTGCCCTCAAATTGCATTAAATTTACCTGTTTTGTGGCGGAAAGTCAATGAATCATATCGATATTAATCACTTCTCCCTTTGAACATGTAAAAGATTTGACGTCGTAACCGGAATTGTTGTAACTTGCAGCAGTGTCTTTTTTTGCATAACTTTTCATCAGAACCGTATCACTATCGCATCACAGGATTGAGAGTTATCGATGAAAGCTGTCATCATGGCGGGAGGATTTGGCACTCGGCTGCGGCCGCTTACGACCGGCATCCCCAAGCCGATGGTCCCTATGGTCAACAAGCCCATCATGGAACATATTGTCGAATTGTTGAAAAACCATGGGATTGTGGATATCGTCTCCACCCTCTTCTATCAGCCTGATTCGATTATCAGTTATTTCGGCAATGGATCTGCCTTTGGCATCAAGATGCAGTACCGGAAAGCGGAGGCGGATTACGGGACTGCAGGCAGTGTCCGCAATGCAAAAGACTTTTTAAATGAAAGATTTTTAATTATCAGCGGGGATGTTCTTACCGATTTCGACATCACGGCCGCCGTTCGTTTCCACGAGGAAAAAAAAGCAAAAGCCACCATGCTGCTCACCCGGGTTTCCAATCCTCTTCAATACGGGGTGGTCTTAACGAAGCCCGACGGGAAAATTACACGGTTCCTTGAAAAACCGTCGTGGGGCGAAGTATTCAGCGATACGATCAACACCGGGATTTATATTCTCGAACCCGAGGTCCTGGACCTCGTCCCCGAGAAAAAAGAGTTTGACTTCGGAAAGAATCTGTTTCCACTCCTCCTGGAACGCGACCTGGGATTATACGGATATATTGCCCGGGGATACTGGAAAGATATCGGCAGCCTGAACGAGTACCAGGACGCCCATATGGATGCCGTTCGCGGCGACGTTAAACTCCATATTGATGGAGTAAAGCAGGGAAACCTCGTCGTTGGAGATGGGACCTCCATTGAAGCCGACCCCCGGAGTCTTTCCGGAACGAGCGTCATGGGGAAAAATTGCCGGATCCATAACGGCGCCGTCATCAGCAATTCCATCATCGGCGACGGCTGTGAAATCCTCCCCGGCACGGTGATCCGGAATTCCGTAATCTGGAAGAATTCAAAAATCGGCTCCCGTTCCGAACTGACGCTCGACGTCGTCGGAAACAACTGCGTCATTCAGGACGATGTGGTGATCCTTGAAAATGTATTCATCGGCGATTCATGCACCGTCGGCAGGCGAAGCAAACTCCTGTCCAATATTAAGATATGGCCCGATAAAAATATTGAGGACGGCTCCATCGTCACGAGGAGTCTGGTCTGGGAGGACCGGTGGCTCCGTGAGTTATTCACCGATGCCCGTATCACCGGAATTTCCAATGTCGAAATCAGTCCGGAGTTTGGCGCAAAGCTGGGAGCCGCATTCGGCGCCTTCGTCGGCGCAGGTTCGACGATCGTCACGAGCCGCGATGCCGACAATGTCTCCCGCATGATCAACCGCGCGATAATGTCCGGGATCATGTCTGCCGGGGTCCATTGCAACGACCTGCGCACCACTTCCATTCCCATCGTCCGGCATGAATTGCGGACGGGGAAAGAACGCGGAGGCATCCACGTACGAAAATCTCCGTTTGACCGGAGCAGTACGGATATTATTTTCTTCGACGCGCAGGGGAAGGATCTGCCCTCCAGCAAAACGAAATCCATCGAGCGCCTCTTCTTCGGCGAGGATTTCAGCCGCGCCCACCACGATCTGGTCGGAGCCATCTCATTCCCGGAACGCACGACCGAAAGCTATATCCAACGGTTTATCGATTCGTTGGACACGATGGCCATCCGTTCTTCAAGACTGAAAATGGTGATTGATTACTCCAATGGGATCGCTTCCACCATCTTTCCCAACATCCTGGGAAACCTGGATGTGCAGGTCCTGGCGCTCAATGCCTATCTGGACAGCCGGAAGAACACCCGGACCAAAGAAGAGTTCGATGCGTCGCTGCAGCAGCTCGCCTATGTGGTCACGTCGTTAAAATACGATATCGGTTGTATGCTGGATGCCGGGGCCGAAAAAATGTTCATTATCGATGAACATGGAGCAATCATCGACAGCGACCGGCTCCTGACCCTGATGCTGAAATTTTACGCTCTCGCCGAAAAGGACTTCACCAAATTCGCCGTTCCTATATCCGCCAGCGGTGAAGTCGATATCATTGCAGAACAATTCCACCTGCAGGTGACCAAAACACGGGACAGTCATCTCGCGTTAATGGACGCAGCAACGGACAAGCAGAATAAGTTTGTCGGAGGCACCAAAGGCGGATTTATTTTCAACGATTTTCTCTTCGCCTCCGATGCCATGTATTCGATCACCAAGCTGCTCGAGTGCATTGCCAAAACAAAAAAACGTATCGGCGAGCTCGACAGCGAAACACCGCGG
>Ga0105104_10002692_pt1 | contig 12859 bp, 15 predicted proteins | sample PPLLaktember2015_3_FD_87034 | JGI IMG/M metagenome (GOLD analysis project Ga0105104, IMG submission 87034) | Freshwater sediment microbial communities from Prairie Pothole Lake near Jamestown, North Dakota, USA - PPLs Lake P7 Core (6) Depth... | ecosystem: Environmental > Aquatic > Freshwater >...
GCACACCAAGCAAAGTACATGCCTTTACTCATTCAAATTTTCATCGTTAATGAATTGTATTGGATATTAAATGACTAGGCAAGCACTTTCTTTGCTAGAGCGGCTTCTTCCTCGATTAATGTTATATTTTCCCAGCCATGGACGTGTTGTCCACTCTCCTCTTTTGCACTTGCAGCAATCAAATCCATAAAAGATTCACCTTCCAATACTTTCGCACACCATAGGCATTTCCATTTACCCATGTCTCTTCTAATACTCTATATACATTTCAGGCTACATGTCTTTTTTCTTCTTAGTCTTCTTACGTTTTAAGTAGTCTGTCAAATGCATAAGATAGATTGTAAATCCGAACAATACGTACACTTAGCATTTCCTGCTAATAACATGACATATCTTTTAGATATGATGGCTATCTATATGTATAGTGAAGGGAATGAAGAACCAGAATAGGGATTTCGAATTGGAAGCCATCCAAACTTACGACAAATCAAACTAGGCCACTGACCTTCTGGTTGATTGGTTCTAAAGGAGATATTAGAAAGGGCAATTCCCAAAATTGGAATATAGACACTTTGTTACAAAGATTCTATTTAACTCTCTTGACTTCGTTCCAATACATCAAATTTAATAGATCCGTACATTAACTCTTGGCATAGACGTTGAAAATCAATACCAACTACAGGTTCATTTCTAACAACCCAGGGCATTATATCCCGGTGGAATTACAGCAGCATCTCTGGGACCAAATTCTTCTTCAGCACCATCATCTATCACTACTTTAATTGTACCAGAAATAATGACTTGAGTATACGGTGCTTGACACTTTTCTCTTTTTCTTCTATTTGTATTTCAGTAATAAAGAGGAGATTGTCAGTAAATATCTATTTACATTCCTGTCATTTACTATCAACAAACACATACATCTTTTCCTAAGCATTATTTGAGCTATGCGTATAGTAAAATGCGAGCATTGTGATGTAGATGCCTACTATAGACTCACCATAGAGGATTTCAATAGTGCAGAGGCGTATAGTGTTGATTTATGTATAAAATGCGTCAGGATCGAAGCCTTGAAGGCAATTGAAGACTTTCCGGCAACAAGATCCCTAAAGATAGAGCCTCTATGTTCTACCTTACAGGCATCTGCCTAATATGTAGTAACTAGTAAGTAAACACAATAGTATACTGGCTGCCAACATTATCTTTGGCTAGGTTTGTTACTTTCTGTTATGTTATGTTTTCAGCTGTTTTGTTTTATTATCTCTTATACGACAATTGGTTCGATAGTTTACCTGGTACATTTAAGAATAGATTATAGCGGCAGACGGATTTTCTAATTCTTTGAGGTCAGAGACGGAATCTTGTTTTGTATTTCCTGGCGTCTATTCCTTATTGTAACATCTGATATGCCTGCTACTTCAGCGAAGTACCTTTGAGTTTTACTCTTGGTCACCATAGTGCAAACATGCAAGGTAAAGAACCCTTGCTGCAATACTCATTGGATCTTTGCCAGCGGATATATTGCTATCTATGATCTGTTTCAAATAGCCTATGGCATATCTTTTTATCTTTTCCTCAACATGAGTCTTGTTGGCAAGTTTAACTAAACATCTAAATGAACAAAAAAAGTGGGTAATTGGTCGTTATGGTTTTATAATTCATATTATCCTATTATGGCACTACCATTAACTGGCCTCTCATTTCCGGAGTGTGGAATTTGCAGTAATACTGGAACACACCTTCATGGTCTGCAGTAAAACTCACAACAACACTTTGTCCCCCGGTAGTTTCTTTATCTATGTTGTAGGGTGCGCCAATCGTTTATCATGCCCAGCAAAAACTTCATATATTAACAGAGCAATGCTATCTCAAGTACTCAATCAGGCACTTGAATATGTATCTTCGCCTTATAGAAAGAATGATGCATGTATAGAATATGAATATAATAGAAACCATGGGACACCCGGATTATATCGGGAGTTTGAGACTAAAGAGGAATTAAGATATTCCAACAAAATAAATTTTCAAAAAACCGACATAAATGATGCTTATATTGTCGTGATGACACTACAAATCAATTCAGTGGTATGCTCCATCAATTTTACAACAACCAGTTTAGTTTAGATAGTACCATCCACGAAATTGACTGATACATGCATACCATCATAAAATGGTTTGTTGTTAGAAGCCCCACATCTGCAGAGTATAATGTTCTTTTGAAGATCCATCTGACCATTTTATACTATCTCCTATTAGCTCTATGCCTCCAGTTATGAGATATGGACCATTCTTTGAAACAGTAACCATAGGATCTCTTTCGCTTTGCTCCTTATATTCTATGCCGTCAATGAAATAACTTAGTGCACCAGAGGGACAATTTCTTATTGTTTGTATAATATCTTCTACATTGGCACCATTAGGATCTATCCATGGTCTTGCATCAAGGTTTAACGTCTTCTTTCTTTTCTTTCAATCCATGCTTGCAAAGCATAATATCTTAGTCGTGTTTCAGACATATGCTTCCTCTCATCTGACTTTGCTCGTTAGCTTATAGAATTTCCCTTTGGAAATATCCGTAGGCGGAAAAGGAAGATCTAATTTTGAATTGTTAGTCTTATGACATAAAAGATATGACGACCATGAAAGACTGGCCACGCACGCACGCTGTTGGTGGCCCATTTATAGAAAGGAAGTCTCCGAGTAACGGACGGATGGGCCGTCACGATGGCTGACCCTCACTGAGGCAATGGAAGACGGCTTTGGACCCGTATATTCAGTTCACTTTGTCGCCAACTATTTTTAATATAATCTGACTTGTAGACACATCCAGTTGAAATTGCTAATCCTGACAACCCTAACTGGCCTTGGCGGCTTTAGCAAAGTACTATCATAATGTAGATCTGTGAGTTTAAGCGTGAATATGGTTTAACATGCAGTGTTATCAAATGAGAGTATACGATATGCAAAAATATAACCCCCTTACTTCTGAGTCCTTACAGGTGCACCACATTCCAACGTCGTCGTCCAGTGTCACAGTGTAATACCTTTTGTTGTCACTTTCCGACTGAAAGTTGCTCGCGATATAAAGACTGGATATCTTAATATAGTTCCAAATATCTAACAAATGAGATAAAAGATGATTAAAAACGCACACGCTCTCAATATAATAGGGATATTAACTGTACTATTACTTGTAGGGGGAACAAGTGCTACAACCACTCTTAATACTACACATGCTCAGACAGCAACATTAGGAGAACCATATTTTGTAGAAAAGGGAAAGTCTACAGTTCAGAAAGAAATTGGCCCTAACATAACACAATACACTTTTACTGCTAATGGAACGATGAATGGTAACATAGAGGTAACAGACACAGGAGAGTTTCTAAGTATTTCTAAAGGTGATAATTTCATATATGAACCAGGGAAAGGAGTAATAATGACCAAGGATGGTAGTGAAACGGCAAACTATACTTCTATAGATGTAGGAAATAGTACGGACTATCAAGGGGCATCAGCATATAGCACAAATTCTACTGGGAAACTATCTTTTTTGAATAATATACTGGGTATATATAAGGGTGAGGTAGACGAGAGTGGAAATTTTGTACTTAAGGAATGGCAGTGGAAGTAGTAGTAAAAAGAAATGACTGCCTGGCAACAAGTTACTTATGTCCCCCTGGTTATGAAATAAAGCAGCTTTCTTTTTTAGTATCATTTTTAAAGCAAAATTGTGTATACTATGAGTACACCATTATGGAATGAGCGATAACTGGTCAGGGAATAAATTATAATAAAGTATGTATAGACAGTCATTCGAAACCGTTCGAGATAAAGACTTCAAATGAGAATAACTTTGAATCATTAATACCACAAAGAATGTTATATAAGCTTATATGCTTAAAGATTCAAAATCTCCTACTGAGGAAGTTATAAAGTATGAGTTACAATAAGCTAACACCAGAAGAAGAGAGAATCATTGTAAATAAGGCAACGGAAGCTCCTTTCAGTGGTAAGTATGACGATTTTTATGAAGATGGAACGTCTATCTGTCGACGGTGCAATGCGCCTCTATTTTCGTCCAAAAGCAAGTTTGATGCGGGATGTGGATGGCCAAGCTTTGATGAAAGCTTCCAAAATGCAATAAAGCGTATACCTGATCCCGATGGAATAAGAACAGAAATACAATGTGGAAATTGTGGTGCGCATCTAGGACATGAATTTCTCGGAGAACATCTGACAGATAAAAACACTCGGGAATGTGTCAATTCATTATCGATACGTTTTATCCCAAAGGGAAAGGAGTTGCCAAAAGTAATTCATGAATAATAATAATACTGAAATCGCAACAGTCGCCAACGACATCTTTGAATTCATGATATGAAGATGTAAGATTGATTTATAGATTTGTATGTTGTTATCAAATGTGCACTTTGATGCAATTCAAATCCGCATGAAGGTAAAAGAACAAATGACTTATATGATGTTGCATATTGTAGATATGTGATTGACCAGCTGTATAAAGGCCAACTTCACAATTGCTTTATAGATTCTCTACAGATGTTCTCATTATGACTATCTTGTACTATGTGCTTCTTGTATCATTAGTCGTAATCATTTTTGACAGTGATGTAGGATTAGCATTTGCCGGTACCCGCTCATTGGATGATAATAAAGATCCTATGATTATTAACGTAGCTGAAAATGCTGCTGATGCTAATACAGTTGGGTTTGATGCATCAAATATCTTAGAAGGAATATTAATAATAACTGATATAGCCGGCGTAGCTATTGTAGGCCTTGTCATCGCAACAGTATACTATCAAAAAAGAGAAAGAAAATTTGCCGGCTTGATCGCAGTATTCAAACTACTTAATGGTAAAGAACAAAGAGAGTCAAGATTAAAGCTATACGAGGCTTATCACATGTACAAGAAAACAAATGATTTAGGTCTTTTCCAAAGCGAAATTTATAGGGAATATGTTGAGCGAACAATCGATGATATGGATGAGATAGGATCTTTAGTAAGAAATGGACTCGTTTCAAAAGATCTATTCTTTGATGTTTTTTGGAATACTACAATAAGGTGTTGGAATGCATCAAAGGAGGTTGTAGATTATAGACGTTCGTCACGACAATTTCCTCACTATGTGATAAATTTTGAGAGGCTAGCAAAAGAAGCAGAGTTATATGGGAAAAAATACCATGGACATGCATCCGACTCATCAGTAGAACCATAACAAATTATTATACTTTCCAATATTTTTATTGAGGTTTGGGCATGATTACAAGATTCGTATTTTGGCGATGTCTAGGGGGTAACCTAAAGTAGAAATAGATATAGGATATTTTATAATAAGCAGGGATTGACAAGAAGGAAAGCTATGCTAGACCTGGCTCAGAGGGCTTTCTTATTTTTTCTCCACCGGCAATCTCGGGTCTTCCAAATTGTTCCGATGTGCTTTTGTACATGCTTAGTTCTTGATTTGATAATGGCCCGATTTTTTTCATAGCTTCTTCAAAGTGCTTCATATGTATCTTTAATTCCTGTACATGACTGTCAGCTTCTTTCGGATCTTTGTACTTTGATACGTGTTCGCGTGAAATTGCATACTCTCCAAAAAAAGGAGATATTATTTATAACTGGCAATAAACCAATTCAATTGGCAGACGATAATAACAAGAATATAGAGAAGAATATGGAGAAATTTGATCTCATTGTGATTGGAAGTGGCTCTGGACTAACTGTTGCAAATGCGATATTTCAACATGGCCTTAGGGTCGCAGTCATTGAAAAGGATAGAATGGGTGGGACTTGTCTTAATAGAGGTTGTATACCATCAAAACTTCTAATCCATAGCGCTAACGTAGCTGAAACAATAAAACGAGCACACATTTTTGGCATAAAAGTTGATGGTTTTACGGTTGATTTCCAAGCAATGGTAGAACGTGTAAATAACATAACTGATTCTAGTTCCGAGCAAATTAAGAATGCATTTAAAGGAGTAGAAAATCCCAAACTATTCAGTGAAGAATGCAGGTTTGTTGGAGAAAAAATACTTTCTCTGGGAGAGGATAAGGGGAATAATGAAAAAATATTAACTGCAGATAAAATACTAATTGCTGCTGGCACAAGACCAAGAATTCCGAGTATATATGGTTTAAAAGACTCAGGCTATCTTACTAGTGATGAAATTTTTCGATTAAAAAATCAGCCAAAATCACTTACAATTATTGGCGGAGGATATATCGCATGTGAACTAGCGCACTTTTTTGGTGCTCTTGGGACAGAAGTAAATATAATACAAAGAAGGGACTTATTAATCCCTAATGAAGATGAAGAGGTTTCACAAAAGTTTACAGAAATATTTTCCAAAAAATATAATGTCTATCTAGGATATGAGGCCAAATCTGTCTCAAAAGATGTGGATGGTAATGGCGGTTCCAAGTTTCATATAACAGCAACAAAAAGGGATAATGCTTCAACAGAAATGCAGGATATTGTCTCAGAACAACTACTAATTGCTGCAGGAAGGATTCCAAACTCTGATACTCTTGACCTTCATAAGACCGGCGTAAGCGTCAATGACAAAGGTTACATTGTAACAGATAAGTATCTTGAGACTAAGGTAGAAGGGATATTTGCAATTGGAGATATAGTTGGACGTTACCTTTTCAAACACAATGCAAACAATGAGGCCCAGTATGCTTATTACAACATTATTGCATCTTCTACAGAGAAAATTCCTGTTAATTATTATGCAACACCTCACGCGATATTTTCTTCACCGCAAGTAGCAGGAGTTGGTCTTAGAGAACAAGACTTGAAAAATATGGGTATAAATTACTACAAGTCTGTTTATCCTTATATCAAAACAGCAATGGGACAAGCCATTGAAGACAAAGAAGGTTTTGTAAAGTTTCTAGTAGATAAAGAAGAAAAAAAGATACTTGGCTGTCATATTATAGGAACTGATGCATCGACTCTTATTCACGAAGTTCTTGTGGTCATGAGATATGGCAATGGCGGAATTGACTCCATTTCTGGAACTATTCATGTTCATCCAGCACTCTCCGAAGTAGTTGCAAGAGCGGCTGAGCATAAGGAGTAATTATCAGATAGTATTTTGATGTCTAGGCCTTGAAAGTTAAACTCCAAAAAAATTGTATGGCAAGAACGTATCTGTAGTTAAAGATTGCAAGTTTTTGACTAAGCTATACTATTGCTCTTATTCTTTTTATGAGTAGTGGAAATAAGTCACACTTTAGTCTTAATACATATAAACAATTTCTAACTAATATGATAACAGCTATCTAGACTTTCAAACTACCATTGGTCATATTGTAACGTGTTGGATACCCTAGATCTCTGCTGCCATTTTTCTGTCTTGTCCTCTATCTTTTATTTATCAACTGTGAGAGCAATTATAAGTATATTCAGAGAAACCTCGGAAGGTCAACCTCAGACAAAAGACATCCTCCTTGACACCTGATCCACTTCCTGATGTTGTTTCTGTCAATTAAGCACTATCAGAACCCTTAAGTTTCGAGCAAGTATATCCAAACTTCATTTACAGTAGGAAATGATGGTATGGCATGCCAAAGTCGCTCAAATGGTACTTGACCCACAATTGCCATTGTAGCAGAATGGAGCTAATCACCAATCTGCGGAACTAGGATCAAAGTAGTATTGCTAGCAGCATTTCTATTACGGTTATTACCACTATCTCCGCCAGAATTATCATGATAATTACTAGGAATTCTTTAATAGATATATTAGGAAATAATAGGTAAGATGCAGTTTAATCTATTTGAAACAAGATTCAAGTGTAAAATATGTGGGAAAGTTCTGACCACAAAACCTCTGCTGAACAAACATCGTAAAGAAGAACATAACAAGTAGGAATCCTTTTTTATTAATCACCTTAATACTTTAGTCGTGATTGAAGGTACACGACATCAGTATGGACTAACAGTTTCAGCATTCTTAGGAGGTATATCATTTACTATTATGGCTTTTTTGATAGAGATGCATACAGATAACAAGTTTCATTATCCAATGATAGATAATATACCAAATTTTATGCAACTATCAGAATTGGTTATCGCAGGATTTGCTGCCTCGGGGACTTTCTTTATTGTGTCGAGTATAGGAATGGTACCTGTTGCAAGCGGTAGAATTAGGGAAGTCTCGCCATTGGCTAGGTGTGCATACACTTGCATGTTAGTTGGATTTTATATATTATGTGGAGTTATAGCATTATTACTACTTCCGTTTTCTACCATAGGTGCCATAGCGGTTGCGATAATCTCAGTTTTTAGTTATTGTTCTGTACTCAGTTCTTTATGGGAGATTTGAAGAATAATATGATATAGAAAACTAAGTGTCTTTCTCTTTCAATAGTTGAAAAGACATGACAAAAATAACCAATATCACTCCGGTTCTAATTAGGAAAGTAAAATCCCCAATAGAATTATACGAAAATCTGCCCAAAAATATCCCAACGATGCTTGCTAGATCTCCAAAACTACCACAACGCCCTGTACTGCTCCTTGAAGCTTTGATCCACCGTCTTGACAAGATGGACATAAAGGACGGCCACATAAGACCGTTACCAACTACAAACGGTATTACAGCCCCACCAACTGAGACAATATTATTTGATACGAATAAAATAAAATTTGTACCTAAAATCAAGCTTCCAACGATAACTAATTTTTCTTCTGAGATTTTTTTTGCGCTTACCTTTATAAAAGGTAGCGAGCCTATGTGCAATTCTTTCATCCAATCCACATTTCTGAAATCAACTTCTTTGTATTGGCATTGTTACGTATAGATATACCGCGTTGATTGAAGATCTCTGTAAGTCGCTCGTCTACGAAATATTGAGTATTCCTTTGTGTCTGCCTATAATGGTGACCTCTTCGGTGCCGAGAGCCCACCACGCATGAGCCATCTCGCAAGCTACGCCAAGTGAATGTGGAGATTTCTTCGCGCTAGTTGTGTTTCTACTTGTCCAAGGATGTGCTTCTACTAAACCTTGAACCTGTGATGGAATGACTGCACTACATCCAGTTGACAGTGCAACAGCATATTTTGCAACCGACATCCCTTCATTGAAAATCTCATTACCGTTACTACTGTTAGTATCTCCGTTATCACTGTTGGACGTTACAGCTACACATAGAGATCCGTACAATTTTCCTTGATCTCTTACTATTTCGATACCACCCTTTTCTAGAGTATTTGGTAAGTTATTATCATTCCAGTCATCTACAAATTTATCATGTCTTGAAAGAACAGATTCATATTCAATAGATGACCGGAAAGTATGTATAGACCCATTTTGAGAAAGAAGCGCCGATTTTATCACTTAATCGCAAATGGTAAGAGCGTACCATGGAAAAAGCAAAGGTCAGGTTAAGGGTTTTTTAGTTAGACATGTGACCGTGTTGTTTTATTCTAACTCAGTTCTTACACGGAGAACTATTTTGCCATGTTTATGAATATCTTTTGCACCTTCATAGGCTTTACTCGCTTGAGAAAGTGGAAGTATTGTATCAACAACAGGTCTTAATTGGCCAGAATCAATCAGCTCTCCGATCCGGATAAGTTGTTCTCTGCTGGAATGTACTATAAACCACTTAGCATTAACGCCAAATGAATCTCCTTTTTCTTTGAGGTATTCCTGTCGTTTATTATAACTTGTGGGAATTCCTTGACTTGTCACAGATACGAGCCTGCCTCCTCTTCTAAGAATCTTCCAAGATCTTTCAAGAGTCTTTCCACCCACTGTATCAAATATGACATCTACATCATGAACCCTATCTTCAAATCTTGTTTTCTTGTAGTCAATTACGTCGTGGACTCCTAAATCCTCTAAAAAACCGGAATCGTATGCAGAAGCCGTTCCAATGACATGTGCACCACTCCATCGAGCAAGTTGTACTGCAATGCTACCCACACCGCCAGCTGCTCCGTGAATGAGTATTGTATCCTTTGATGATAAATGTGCATGATCAAATAGTGCTTGCCAAGCTGTAAGCCCAGCCATTGGGACACCTGCGGCGTATTCATGATCAATGGATTGTGGCTTGGATGCGATCTCTGATTCCATTGCAATAACATATTCTGCTTCGGCACCATTACGTGTGACTGACAAAGGATCGGTTAGTCCATATACAGCATCACCTTTCGTTTGATTGGTTACTTTGGGACCAACCTCTTCAACAAGACCTGAGAATTCATGACCTAGAATCAGAGGAAGAGAAATACCAGGATGTTCCCAGATCCAAACTATCTCATTTAGTGTAACTCCTGTAGCATAGACTTTAACTAAAACTTCTCCCTCTTTGGGATGCGGTGGTTGCATTATGTCTTCTTCATATACTAGATCCTTAGGTCCACCGCCGTATTTGTGAACACGAACTGCCTTCATATTTTTAACCTTCATACATTTTTTCCTATAAAATGATTGATCTTGTTCTTGGTTATGAAGTTGTTGTATTTGTTCTTGTATTTGTTGCTTGTCACTACGCATAATTCCTCAAAGGAAAATGTTTTTCCTTGGATGAATAAATATAATTTGCAGTGACAGGAGATATCTATAATACCAGCGGATAATTGATCCGAAAGAGATATGAAATGAGATTTATAGTTTGAATATTTTGTTGAGCTAGCGCGAGATTACATTAACAACAAAGGCCTTACATTGAAGTGCCCCTACTACTTAATCTCTAGTTTCTCTACTAAATGAATTTCATTCCATTGGGGATGTCTTTTGAGATTACATTTAGTGGAGGTAAAAATAAAAAATTACTCGTTAAAGAACTTTGTAAGTTGCTCAACGAGAAATTTCGGTTGTTCGTCTGGAATAAAATGTCCTGAATTTGGAACTGTGATCTCTGTTACATTTTGAGCTAATTGCTCCATCCCATATATGATAGTAGGCATAGTAATATTACCTCCGAATGTTGGAATGTACCCCCCTCCTAGCGCCAATACTGGCATTGTAAGCTTAGTCTTAGAATAATTCTGATTTTGAATCGCATCATGAGGAAAAGCACGATAGTGCTCAAATCCCGCACTCATTCCGCCTGGAGCAGAATAATGGCGAACATATTCGTTGATATCTGTTTGCGTTATTGCAGCTGGATTAAACGGAAGATTCTGAAAGAACCATGATAAATATTCTTGTTCTCTTCCTTCTACAAGGGCTTCTGGTACGCCTGGTGTTTGATGGAATATGACCCACCATAATGGCATTCTACCAGCAGGTGCGAAACCAGGAATTGTTAATTCCATGACTACTAATTTCTTTACTTCTGTAGGATGTGCAGCTGCATAAGAGTAGGCTACTTGTGTTCCTATATCGTGACCTACTAAGAATAGTGTTTTAAATCCGAGCTGAGTGACTAGTTGATGTATGTCTTCAGCTAAGGTCTTACCATCATAACCAGTTAGTGGTTTTGACGAATCTCCAAGGCCACGTAGATCGGGAGCAATAACAGTATAGTTCTTAGCTAAGGCTGGCATTACCTTATGCCATGCATACCATGTTTCTGGCCATCCATGTAATAGAACTACAGGATCACCCTGTCCTCCAATAACATAGTGCAATTGAATACCATTTATAGAAGCCACATTGTGTGAAAATGTCACATTATCAATTTCAAAGGAGTTTCCTTCTGTCAGCAGTTGCTGTTCAGCAGACGTGAAATTAGATTGGGGTTGTTGTTGAGCCGATAAGGTCTGAGATGAAATAGAGCCCATGTTGAATATAGATAAACTAGTTGTATCAACTAAAACAACTGTGATCACTATGCAGGCCGATGAATGCAGTATAGACTTAATACTGCTCAATGACAATTATTTACATTGTATTGTATTTAAGTGTGTAACAAAATATGCATAAAATACTATATTGGATTCATGAGCTAAAATGTAAAAATTTCCCTTAATTCCATCTAAATGGCGAAGCTCGTCAACCATCGTCATCATCTGCTTGCAATAAGATACGTTATCCTTAGTAATTCAGTAATATATTAACATATTTCAGGTAACGCCTCTCTTTTTTGCAGCAAGGAATGCTCTCTTCAATTTAGGCGTAATAATAGAATACGCAAAAGTTATTTCGCATGGTTTAAACATTAACAATCTCTTGATTTCTCTTTTTGAGATTTCTGTCATATTATTAAAGTGTTCCAACATTCTAAAAAATAATTTGTGTTTTAGACCTTTGTTTATATGTTATAACAAATTTTGCAGCTAGTATGAACAAATGAAAATCCCTCTAATTATCATGACCACTTAATGATTAATGATTATTGCAACTTCTCATGTGAGTTGTATTGGGGTGACTGGTTGCAGAGCGATAGGAGAATGGAATAACTATTCATCTGCAGTAGTATTTAAAAGTACTCCTAATTCATGCTCGGCCAATTGACAGTGGTCCAACGCGTCTTCTGGATTACCAAGATGTAATTGCTTGATACATTCTTCCAAATGAAGATCTGTAAGCAGAAGGATTGACCGGTTCATACTGGCAAATACCGGAGATATAATGTTCCAATCCATCGTGCCAATTACTGTAACTGTTATCATCATTAACCATGCGCCAAGAACGACCATAAAAGTGACATCATCTCTCTTCATTAAAAGATGTAATAAATTGACTGGCATATAGGGATTAACGATGTTGTCAGATGCTTCTTTTTCAACTGTAATAAATATTCTTAGAATATTGATTTTGGATCTGAATCACTCATTTTAATCCACGCAGTAAGAACAGTATGGATATTGCCATTAACAGAGAACTTGTAATATATAGTTAATATGTTAACTAACTATGAAGATTAA
>Ga0105104_10002693_pt1 | contig 12856 bp, 14 predicted proteins | sample PPLLaktember2015_3_FD_87034 | JGI IMG/M metagenome (GOLD analysis project Ga0105104, IMG submission 87034) | Freshwater sediment microbial communities from Prairie Pothole Lake near Jamestown, North Dakota, USA - PPLs Lake P7 Core (6) Depth... | ecosystem: Environmental > Aquatic > Freshwater >...
ATTCACTCTCTTATTAATATTCTTCTTCGTATTTTTTCATTGTAACACTCTTTATCTCGAGCCGACAACGACAGGGTTTATAAGGCAATAGAATTAAATTTATCAGAATTTAAACACCGGACGCGCTTGGCCCGTAACAATTCCTCGATGATTTTTGACAGGCTTTGCCGGTCCGAACGAAGCCAGAGCCTGTTCCTGTTTCGAGGAAAGGACTCCCAGCTGATGCAGGGTCTCAAGCGTCACCGCCGGGCGGACGCGAGTACTGTGCGCAAGATCAAGTGACATGCGTGACGCATCTCCATCAGAGACCTTCAACGCGATGCCAATCCCGGGTGAGCCAGGACTCAAGACACCGGGCAGAAGACCGATCACCTGATAGCCCTCCGCACCGCGCTTGCAGATGATCTGTCCTTCCCCCACTCGCATTAATTGTTCATCGAACTCTCCATAGGCGCTGACCATTTCAGGGTGTGTCGTCATGGCTGAGGTGATCTTTCGGCAGGCAGAGGCGCGCGCCTCGGAAAGTTGGCGCGGGTCACAGAGACGCGCCAGGGCAAGCGCCGCGTGATAAAGCGGGACCCCGAAATTGGGCGCGGAACAGCCGTCAGTGCCAAGCTCCACCTCTTTAACGGGGAGCAGGCACATCTCGGCGAAAGAACCGAGGATATCCTGTTGGATGGGGTGATCGATATCGAGATAATTCTCCAGGGGGAGTCCGCGCATTTTTGCATATGCCAGCATCGCAGTATGTTTGCCGGAACAATTATTTTGATTCGGGGTCGGCAGTTTGTTGTTGATAATGAGCGATTTGAATGCGTCTACATCACCAGGCATGTGAACGCCGCATTGAAGATGGCGTTCTTCCACACCAATCTTCTTTTGAAGCCCATCAACGGTTTGCACATGTAAGTCACTGCCTTCGTGTGAAGCACATGAGATCGAAAGTTCACGCGGCGTGAATCCAAAATACTCTATGCCGCCGCGTTCAACGAATGGGAGAACCTGAAACGGTTTGGCACTCGAGCGCAAAAAGGCGACCGCTTTCGGGTCGCCATAGGCTGAGATCAACTTGCCATTTGAATCCACGACTGCAATCGAACCATAATGAACAGATTCTATAATGTTCCCCCGCGTCACTTCAAAGAGAGGCTGGGCCGTCATTGCTCATCTAATACATAGCGTGAAGTGGAATGGTAATGGCGTGCATAATAGTGATTTAACCCATAACGCAGACGATGAGCATATTGCTTCTGCCGCGCAGCAGGAGCTTTGAAATCCTTGAGGATTTGGTCAGCCAGCTTATCAACGGCAGCAGGAGGTGACTTTTTGCTCCCAAGTTTTTCCACTTTATCATGGATACGCTTGAGGATATCGGCCTGATTGCGAACAACTTGCGCAGTCACAACACCGCCACGACTGCTGACGATCGTAAAACCTTTATATTCAGGTTCCTGCAATTTTTTTAGCGCATCAATCCATTCTGGCAGGCTGGCATAGGCAAGGAACGGAGGTTGACCTTTGGTTACTGTATCGCCTACAAAGGCCACTTTTTCATCTGGCAGGATGACCCAGATCGCGCCTGAGGCAGGTCCCGGGTGACTCTCCAACAGGATGGGCATATCCCCCCAGTGTAATGTCATCTTTTCCACGAAGGAAATTTCCGGAGGCGCCCAACGGACACTTCCCAATCCGGGGATGGCTTCCCAGTTGGCGCCGGTTTCATCACCCTGCGCTTTGAACGTGTTTGGACGATTGCGAAAAGCCTGTGCAGTGGTCTCGTGCGCGATCACTGTGCAATCCATGGCGCGCGCTCCAAGTGTGCGGTCGGGGTGCGCGTCCAGGTTGATGAGCACGCGTTCGGGCCCAACACCCATCCCCATCAGCGAAGCCCGCCATATACGCCCATCTTCCGGTGAAGGCGGCGCGTCGATCTGAATCAGCCCGCGCGGCTGAACAATCGCACCCAGCGTAACGCCCAAATATCTATCTTCGATGTAAACATTCTTTGAAATTGCATCCATCAATCAATGCTCCTGTTCAGGAACGTCCAGAAGGGTTTCCCTGAAAACCTTGGTGAGCCGCTTCGCGCAAACCTTCGGGACATAAGTATTATCAGCCATTTATTCAGCCTTGCCAGCCAGCTGCTCTTCCGTTACTACAGGAAATGTAAAGTGAAATGTTGAGCCCTTGCCCGGCTCACTCTCAACCCAGATCTTCCCGCCATGTCCAACCACCGCGAGACGACAAAATGCCAGGCCAATGCCAAGTCCGTTCGCCTTGTTGCTGCCGCGCAGGCGCGTAAACTTGTCGAAGATCCTTTCCTGCTCTACAAAAGGAATTCCAGGACCGTTATCCTTTACCCAGATATGCACCCAGTCATCTTCATGACGTGCGCCGACTTCAAGCTTCCCCTCCGGTGGTGTGAACTTGACTGAGTTCTCCATCAAATTGATAAGCACGCGTCGCGCCATGTCTCCGTCCACCCAGATGCGCGGAAGTTGTTTCGGCAGTTCGACGATGATCGTTTGTCGCCGTCCCTGCGCGACCGGCTCAACATCCAGAACAGCCTTTTCGATCAGTGGGATCGTTTCAACGACATCCTGGTCTGCTACAGGCTGGCCAGATTCGAGTCGATTCACATCGAGCAGGGAACTGACAAGGCGTTGGATCCGGTCAGTTGAATTCTCAGCAATTTTCAGGATGGTAAAAACCGTTTCCCTGTCATCTTCGGGCACCATACTGAACAACACATCCAGACTTGAAACAATATTCGCCAGCGGAGAACGGAGGTCATGATAGATCATTGCCGTCAGGTCCTCACGCAAACTATCAAGCTCCTTACGTTCCGTGATGTCACGCAAAATCCACTGGATCGAATCCGTTTCATCAAACTCCACGCGGCGCGCATGAACTTCAATCGGCGTACGTGCATCATCCTCTCGCTGCACAGATGACTCATAAGAACATGTACGGTTCTCACGCAGCGTTTCAAACTCCATGCCGGTTCGATGCCAATTCACTTCGTGGAGTTTGTCGATGGTCAGTGTCTGCAATGCCTCACGGGTATAACCGCTGAGCAGAACCGCCTGGCGATTGGCTTCAAGGATATGCCCTTCCCAATCTGTGACCAACATCGCATCAATACTGTCTTCGAACAATTCGTGATAGCGTTGATGCGCAGCCTGCAAACGCTCGAACAATTGCGCGTTTTGGATGGTCGAGCCTGCCAGACCACCAATACCAGTCATGACCAGCAATGCATCCGTGTCAAAGGACTTTGCAACCGGATTGATCGCTTCGATAATGCCGATCACGCGTCCCTGAGATTGGATCGGCGCGACAATAATCGCCCGCGTCTCAATTCCCCCAAACTTGTCCGCCTCGCCATAATTTTTATCCTGGCTGACGTCTGATACGACAACGCCACGTCCCTCGAGCGCCGCCATACCGGCGATCCCATCGCCAAGCGGGATTTTTCGCCCGAGGATATTGCCCGCATTCTGTCCGGCTGCTGCGCGGTAGATGATATGCTCACCCTCCAACATGCCCAGCGCGACCGCCTCTACCTGCAACGCCTGCATCGTTTGGATCAGGATGCGCTGGTATACATCCTCCATGCGCAATGAGGCATTCATTGCAGCCGCGCCTTCCGCCAGTGCAGTCATCACGCGCGCCTGACGCTGACTCTCGGTATATAAACGGGCATTCAACACCGCGATACCCGCCTGGTCTGCGATGGCTTGCATCAAATCCAATTGTTCCTGTGAAAAGGCGTTAGGGGCCGGGTGGACAAGTGTAAGAACCCCTACCAGTTGCTCACGCGCCAGCAGCGGAACACAAATCGCGGATTTGACGCCTGACCTGTCAACTGCATCATCGGGGCGCATCAACCAACGGTCGTCCTTGCTGGTATCGAGAACTAACGCGCTTTTGCGATTACGAATGACCCATCCGGCAAGTCCGCGCTCCATTGTGTCACGCAATTGCTGTGTTATATGTTCATGGACTTGTTTGCCGTAGACAATGGTTGCATCCACGGCTTTGCCAGCATCATCCAATACGACAATGCTGCAACGCTCACCGCCCACATTTTGCATCGCTTCATACAACACACGCTGAAGCACAGTGCGGAGATCAAGCGCGGTGGCTACCTCACGGCTGACATGATAAAGAAGTTCCAGTAAAGCTTTTGTACGGTCTTGTTCTTTTGGTAATGACATAAGATCCAACTAGTTCAACGCCGCAATTGACGGCTAAAAACTATATTTTTTTCAATCCGCTTCCTAAATGTAAAAATCGCGCAACAAGCAAAGTATAGCACATTCAATTACGGTACAATTGCGCCGATGACACTCGATATCTCCCGCATAAAAGCCCTGTGTTTTGACGTGGATGGCACGTTGAGCGACACTGACGATCTGTACGCACAGAAGATTGTGGATCTTCTGCCGCGTTTTTTATTTCCCAACCCGATGCACACAGCCCGACGGATTGTGATGTGGGTCGAATCGCCTGGCAATGCCCTTTTGGGCTTCGCCGACACAATTGGGATCGATGATGAAATGATGGCGTTCATTGATTGGATGAATCGCCACCGTAAAAGCCCGTTGAAGAAATTCTTGCTTGTCCCAGGCGTGGATAAGATGCTCATGGACATGAAGGGACGTTATCCCATGGCGGTCGTCAGCGCGCGGGACGAGAAAAGCACAATGCGCTTCCTGACCCAATTCGATTTGTGCAAATATTTCGATGTCATCATGACAGGTCTTTCCGCGCCACATACGAAGCCTTACCCCGACCCGATCCTGCTTGCTGCGCAAAAGATGGGAGTGAAGCCTGAGGAATGTCTCATGATTGGCGACACCACCGTGGACATCCGCGCGGGCAAAGCTGCTGGCGCGCAAGCCCTGGGCGTTCTGTGCGGTTTCGGCGAGGAAGATGAGTTAAGACAATTGGGGGCAGATCATATCCTGAAAAGCACCAGTGACTTGCCCGAGTTGTTTAACGGACTCCACCTGCGAGATTTGGACGAAGCGATACGCGCTTAGCGTATATTGCTTATCGCAAATGATGTAAGCCAAGTTATTCATGATCCAAATGACGCCCAAATCCTCGATTCCGCTTTTGGGCGATAGATTCCAATTTTCTTCGATACTCAACAATGGCGTGATCTCCGACCACTGGTCCAAAAAATTTGAACATCGTCAGCATAAAAAGATACCAGCGCTGCAAGAAAGGAATACCGCGCCTAAATTCGCCATCCACTCGTCCGAGATAGCGTATATCGCCAATATGAACATATCCCATGGCAAGTAATGGAATGATGGTAACAATATCTGTTGTGTTCACTACACGATAGATTGGAGATTTGAATTCCATATCGTAATGTTGATCGCCGACTCGAGGACTGCCGAACGTATAGCAAGCCGCAATCATTTCCCTGATTTTGAGGTGATGTTCAAGCCTCTGTGTGGCAACCGTGGCAAGCGCCGCGCCTAACGAATGACCTGTTAGATAGAGAGGAACATCTTTTAATTTCAAGACATTCGCCTCGATTTCTTTTGCCACGCTGTCGTAGGCAATTCGAAAACCACTATGTAGCCTTCCCTCCAGGACAGAAACTCTCATTGCCTGTGCATCTATTTTCATATCCTGTCTTTTTGATACCTCGGTGCCCCGAAAGGCAAGCACGGCATACCCATCGTTGCTTTTTGCGAGGAATGCCTGTGTATCTGTCTCTTTTGAGTTGAAGGTTTTGATCAGTTCAAAACCACCTCCCTCAAGTTTTGCAACAAATAATTGACGGGTTTTATCGTTATCCTCAAACCTGTCGTATGCCAGATGCGCCATGCATGCAAGGATCCATGCCATGCGATCTGAATAGGCCGCGCGGGTGATTGGCGGGGAGAGCAAATTATCCTTCTCTTTGAAATAATCCCTGGCTTGCTTGAGCGCGGGTGGAACGTTCGGGGCCTTTTTGCGGCTGGTTGACTGCTTTTCTGCCATGATAACGCTCCTTTCAGCGTTGATACGATCACTATACAGAAATCTCCATCAAAAGTCAATTCACGGGTAACGCTCACATCGCCCGTACTGACATCAAACGGACCGCAATCAGTTCACTCCATACCAATATAGCCAGTAGAAACACATAAAAAGCCGGGCCCTTCAACCAAAACGTGGGAATGACAAGCGCGAGGGTACCCCATGTATAAACTGACAGGTTCTTCCACTGTTCATTTTGCTGAAAGACACGCCCAAGCAGCAACATACCGGGCATAAGAGTGAAACCAAGCCCTGCAAAGAATGCATCATGCAAGAGTCCATGCCAGGTACGCGGGGCTGAACTGAGCGTTGAATCAGTGGTAAAAACTAATCCCATCATGGCAAAGCCTGCGAGCATCAATAACGTTGTGGCAAGTTTTTCTTGAAGTGCGAGTCTTAGCCCATAGGCAAAGAATGCCATCATCGCCCCACAAACGAAGAACATCACCGTCATCAGCCAGCCATACGGACCTAACGCAAGTCCACTGGGCCAATCAAGCACAGTGCCAAATGGATCCCAGCCGATGGAGCGCATGAAATCGGCTTCGGCAATGGTCAGTCCTGTCACAACGACAGCAAACAAGGCAGGACCGATTATGCCAGCGCGTGCCGCAAGTTGGATCAAACGCGATTTGCTCATGACAAAAAGCTATTCCATGGAAAGATAAAGGAATACCAAGCCAAGCAAGGCGGGCAATGCCTGTATATAAAGAATAGATCGCTTCGCCGTAAAGCCGCCAAAGATTCCCGCGATGAGGACACAACTCAGGAAAAATAGCTTCACGCTGAACTCACCAGAGATGAGTCCCCAGATCAGGCCCGCTGCCAGAAACCCATTATAAAGACCTTGATTTGCTGCAAGCGTTGCTGAAGACTCGGAGACTTCTTTTGTCAGCTTGAACGTCTTTCTACCCACAGGATGATTCCAAAAGAACATCTCCAATACAAGAAAGCCGAGATGCAAGATTGCTACAACTGCAATGACGATATTCGAGGCAATTGTCATTCTGATCTCCTTATTATTTCAGTATCACTCCTGGTGCGGGGATGTTCGCGCAATAGTAGCATAATTTCTGTTCTCGTGTAGAATCCCCCTATATGTCGTTACGAGCACTCGCGCTCCGTCTGCGTTTGCCTGTCGGCTCACTCCGCTCACTATAGTCCCCGAAGCATAGCTGAGTGGGAGCGCGAGGTTCCTTGCAATGACGCGAGGAGAACTTATGCCCTACGAAATGATCCTGACCGAAACACACGGACGCGTTGGACTGATCACACTCAATCGCCCGCAGGCAATGAATGCTCTCAACAATCAGCTCATGCGTGAATTAATGGACGCGCTTGAAGCATTTGACAAGAATGATGATGTTGATGTGATGGTCATCACAGGGAATGAAAAAGCTTTCGCTGCGGGCGCGGACATCAAAGAGATGGCAGATCAATCCATCCAGCAAATGATGGATCGCGATCATGTGGCCGTCTTTGGCAGAATCCGTACGATCAGGAAACCCGTCATTGCCGCGGTATCAGGCTGGGCGTTGGGCGGGGGATGCGAGATCGCTCTTTCCTGCGATATGATCGTCGCCTCTGAGACAGCCAAATTCGGTCAGCCGGAGATCATAATTGGAGTCATCCCAGGCGCAGGCGGGACACAGCGTCTCACCCGCGCGGTCGGCAAAGCCATCGCCATGGAAATGATCCTCAACAACCGCACACTTACCGCACAAGAAGCTTATCAATTTGGGATGGTGAATCGTGTTGTGCCTGTGGAGGCATATCTGGATGAAGCGCTCAAGCTTGCAGAAGAGATCGCTTCTCGCGCCCCGATCGCTGTACGCGCTGCCAAAAAGATGATCAACCAAGCCTTCGAGCGGACTCTCGCCGATGGTCTCGCCGAAGAGAAGCAGACATTCTATAATTTATTTGCCACTGAAGACCAAAAAGAAGGTATGCAGGCCTTCGTCGAAAAACGCAAGCCCGAATGGAAGGGCAAATAAGATGCCGGACTATGCTGAAATACTATCAGCATTTCAAGCGCTGGATCTTCGAGATAAACCAGTGATCGCACACGCGTCGCTGAAGCCATTCGGCTACATTGAAGGCGGCGCGGAGGCAGTCCTGGATGCCATATTAGCTTCATTTGCCAGCGTCATTATGCCGACACATACCTACAAAACCAAGATCATTCCTGATATGGGTCCACCGAACAACGGTATCACCTATGGCAGTGGACATGACAAGAACCAAATGGCTGAACCATTTCATCCGGGTATGCGCGCAGACTCAATGATGGGAATCCTGCCCGAGACATTGCGCAATCATCCCTCCGCAACACGAACGGCGCATCCCATCCTCTCGTTTGCAGGCATCAACGCGGAGTTCATCTTATTTACACAGACACTCTTCGAACCGCTGGCTCCCATCGGCGCGTTGGCGGAACAAGATGGCTGGGTCATACTCATCAACGTTGACCACACAGTCAACACAAGTATTCATTATGCAGAAAAACTTGCAGGAAGAAGACAGTTTATCCGCTGGGCATTGGTCAGTGATCGCGTGGTGGAATGCCCGAATTATCCTGGGGATTCCAGGGGCTTCCAAGCCATCGAACCATACATCCGCCCTGACACTCGCCGCGTAAATATTGGCGAAGCCTTCGTTCAGGCTATTCAACTGCAAAGATTATTTGATGTGGTGCGGGAATTAATAAAAAGGGACCCGCTCGCCCTGCTTTGCGAGCAGATGGACTGCGAGAGGTGTAATGCGATTCGGAAAATAAGCAATAACCAGGAAGGTAACTCAAGCTCCAACCATCCTCTTCATAATTAAACTCAATTTTGCATTATATTTAGGCAGGGAAATTTGTTTTTGAAAGGAGGCACATATGTCCTGGAAGAACCAATTACGAAAAGACTCACTGCCCTGGCTGCTGGAGTCCAACAATCCGGGCGTTCGGTATCTGGCCCTGCGTGATCTCCTTGACCTCTCACCGGATGACCGCGAGCTGAAATCCGCACGCAAGTCTGCTTACAAAGAGGGCCCAATTGCAGATATTCTCTCGCACATGAATAAAGAAGGCTATTGGGTCAAACCCGGACCCGGATATGGCCCGAAATATAGTTCAACAGTCTGGTCTCTTATTTTGCTTGCCCAGCTTGGCGCATCAGCCAATGAAGACAAACGGATTGAACAAGCCTGTAAATATCTACTCGACCATGCCCTAGCCGAAGGTGGTCAATTCACGGCGATTGCATCGGGTGCGCCGTCTGGAACAGCAGATTGTGTTCAGGGCAATATGTTGTGGTCACTGATGGAATTGGGTTACGACGATCCCCGCTTGAAAAAAGCCTACGAATGGATGGCGCGTACGGTCACAGGTGATGGTATTGCTCCAATGCAGGAAAAGGATGCAACAGTCCGCTATTACGCAGGGAAATGCGGGCCAACCTTTGCCTGTGGAGCCAACAACAAACTTCCGTGCGCGTGGGGCGGCGTCAAAGTGATGCTGGCTTTCGGCAGGCTGCCAGCAAAGCAACAGACGCCATTGATCAAGAAAGCCATCGAACACGGCGTGGATTTCTTTTTCAGCATTGACCCTGCAACAGCAGAATATCCAACAGGCTACGCTGACAAGCCAAGCGGCAATTGGTGGAAGTTTGGATTCCCCATTTTCTATGTATCAGACATATTACAAATTGCCGAGGCGCTGGTCAGCCTGGGATATGGCAATGACCTGCGCTTATCCAGCACCCTGAACATTATCCGTGAAAAACAGGATAATGAAGGGCGATGGCAAATGGAATATGATTACACAGGCAAGACCTGGGTTGATTTTGGCAAAAAGAAACAACCGAATAAATGGGTTACCTTGAGGGCCTTGCGGGTGTTGAAGGCTCTAAATTAGTACATTCCTTAAGGGGATATTAAGTAACCGGGCAAGCCGTTCTCTGTATTTCGACTCTAGGCATGACGGCACAGACATGCTGGCTTATCGTTATACCCCATAAAGGCTGAATTCTCATTCAGGCCTATAGTCTTTACAAGTTCCAGATAGGGTCCAGTACAAATGGAGGTGCTGCGATGCCCAAAATAGAGTTTAGAGGAAGAACATACAACAATGAGTTCGAAATGCCGCCGGATGTGCGCCAGGCTTACAAAAGGGAAAATGAACACCGTGATGAAAAAAGCAAGATGGGAGCAAAGCCGTTAACAGACATTGTCGATATGTCGCCAGAAGTGAAGGCGATTTATGAACGAGCATTGGGAAAAGTGGAGGACAAGCTTGCCTCATCCAGACCTACAAGTGAGCTGCCGAAAACGGAAGATATCTACCGCCAGTCCGCTCCTGATGATATGAAGCACTTGCCGTCAGATGAAAGTATCTACCGACGTTCACCGCCATTGATTGATCAGACGAAATCCACAATTGAACCAGAGTCTAGCTTTGGGATGAACAGGTTCATCTCAAGTATCATCTGGGCTCTTATCCTGATTGCAGTTGCTTTCATTATCATACAATTTGTGCTCTGAAAAGCACAGGCAACGGGGAATCGGTTTGCTATAATCAAAGGGCATGAGAGCGAACATAAAACTGATCCTGCTCTACACTCTGATCGCAGGGTTACTCGCCGCGCTGACCAGTCCCATTCCGGGGACATCATTGTTATTAACCGGGTTGGAAATATTGATGGTTGTCCATCTGGCCAAAAAGAATCATTTTGATTTGAGTCTAAAAACGCTTGGTTTTTCTGCAACTGCTCTATGGGGAATATCAAGTGTGTTGAAAGATGCAGGAGTGGAGTTGTTGCGTTTCGCTCCCCTGTTGGGATGGGCGGCGGGCGTCGTTGTCGCAGTGCTTTTTGTCTTCTTCTTGGGGATTCTGGCAAACTTGTATTTCAGCAAATAAATGCACTGTCTTTCCTATATGCGGTGGAATGAATCAGCCAAAGGAGAGCCGCATGCCAGATACAAAAACTTGTCCCAAGTGTAATGGTCAGATAAAACTGGGTGCGTTGCAACAGATTGGGAATTATGGAAATTTGCCTTTCGTTTGGGCGCCTGAAAGCGAACCATCCTTTCAAGTAAAAGGAGCAACCAGCCCGCGGAAAAACCTGACCGTGTTCGCTGTGAAAACTGCGGTTACCTTGAATATTAAGCTCTCTAATTAAACCTTCCCAAATTTAGTTAATTGTTGGCAAGAAATTGATAAAACAAACAGCCCGATAGATTTTTAATCATCGGGCTGTTTGTTTTTGGGCATGGTTTGATTTATCGATTAAACCGAATAACTTTCGCCTGGCTTCAACACAACAACCTTTGTATTTGTCTCCTTCTGTACGCGTTCCGCCCATGCGTTCTCATCCTGCGCAAGCAAATCAAAGGTGTTGTAGTGGATGGGAATCACCACCTTTGGCTCCAGAAATTTGACTGCCCGTAATGCGTCGTTGGGGCCCATGGTGTAATTGTCGCCAATGGGAATCACCGCGAGATCAAGCCCCTCTTCACCGATCAGTTTCATATCACCGAACAAGCCTGTATCCTGTGCCATGTAAATTTTCTTTCCATCGTTGGTTGTCAACAGGAAGCCGCATGGATTACCACCATTCGAGCCATCGGGCAGGGCTGAACCATGAATCGCAAACGTCAGCTTGAGATACCCGAAGGGATGTTTATATCCGCCGCCGAGATGTTGACCATGGGTTTTCTTAATACCCTGGCCGGCAAACCAATTGGCAATCTCATCATTGCTGATGACCAGCGCGTCGGTCCGCTTGGCGATTGCGATGCTGTCACCCACATGATCCCCATGTCCGTGGCTGATGAGGATGAAGTCCGCCTCAACAGCTTCCGGTGAGATGGAAGCGGCAGGATTCCCGTTGAGAAAGGGATCAATCACAAGTTTGTATCCGCCTGTTTCGAGTCCAGCTGCGGCATGTCCGTACCAGGTATATTTTGTAGTCATAAGAACCTCCTTTTCTATACAGTATAGGCAAAATGAAAACAGAGTCAATTCCTATTGTCAGTTCCTCGCGCTGAGCGGAGCGACCCGCTCTCTGGGGAGCGCAGTCGAAGCGTGGGCTCACAATGACATAACAATACTGGTTGTTGGCAGATTGAGCAAAAAAATCTATAATCAGCCAAATCTTATTTCACGGAGGCTCTATGAAGCCAACATTCAATCAACGTCTTCGATATCAGTTTGATAATTTGATGTCCCGCGGCACGCCGGCCTTGATCGGCATGTTGTTTGTGCTTTCGTTAATTGTTGTTGTGATTGCTGGGGCGATCATCTCGATCACCGGCTTTGTGCAGGAGGGCGAAACAGTACCCAAATTAAGTTTCGGTGAAGCCGCCTGGGAAAGCCTGATGCGTACACTCGACTCGGGCACGATGGGCGGAGATACAGGCACAGGATTTCGTGTGGTCATGCTGTTCGTTACCCTTGGCGGCATCTTTATCGTCAGCGCGCTGATCGGCGTTTTGAACAACGCCATCGAAAGCCAGATGGAACGACTGCGCAAGGGACGCTCGATGGTCCTCGAATCCAATCACACGCTTGTGCTTGGCTGGTCCACACAGATTTTCACCATCCTCAATGAACTCATGGCTGCCAATGAGAATCAGAGCAACGCACGCATTGTCGTGCTGGCAGATAAAGATAAGGTGGACATGGAGGATGAGATACGGGAACGGGTTGAGGTCAAGGGCAAGACACGTATCATTTGTCGAAACGGAAGCCCCATCGACCCGAATGATCTCGAGATCACAAGCCCACATGCGGCAAAGTCCATCATCGTACTGCCGCCCGAAAACA
>Ga0105104_10002695_pt1 | contig 12850 bp, 8 predicted proteins | sample PPLLaktember2015_3_FD_87034 | JGI IMG/M metagenome (GOLD analysis project Ga0105104, IMG submission 87034) | Freshwater sediment microbial communities from Prairie Pothole Lake near Jamestown, North Dakota, USA - PPLs Lake P7 Core (6) Depth... | ecosystem: Environmental > Aquatic > Freshwater >...
GAGCAGTTCGATTTGTTGAAGCAGTTCACCGACCTGCACCGCCCCTTCCATTTTCGCCATCTGGATGAGTCCGGCTTCAAGCCGGTAACGTGCCTGCGATGCCCAGCGAAGCGCCTGGTCCAGATCGTTCGTCTGTTTTATGTACCGCAGTAAATCCTGTTCGTTGAACTGGGCCGCTTCCTGTTCGTACCGCTTCTTATAATTTTCGGAACCTTCAACCAGCTGCGTTGATTCCGTGGAGCGAACGATGAGTAAATTCCTGAGATGTTCTGTTAATCCGCCGACAAATTCACGCAGGTCGTAGCCGCATCGTATCACTTCATCGACGAGGAGGATGGCGTGCTGTGTATTGTGGCTTTTCAGTACATCGGAGACCCGAAAATATATTTCCTGATCGACCACATTGAATGCCTTCAGCAGCTCCGCCGTTTTGATATCGGTGCCGCAGAATGACCGCACCTGATCGAAGATGCTTTGCGCATCCCGGAGAGATCCATCGGCGCGTTTTGCGATCACCATCAGGGCATCCGGTTCAACGGTGATTGCTTCCGCTTTTGCTATAGCACCGAGACTCTGGATGATCTCTTCAACGGCAATCCGCCGGAAATCGAACCGCTGGCACCGGGAGAGAATCGTCATTGGTACTTTATGCACTTCCGTCGTCGCAAAAATAAAGACGACGTGCGCGGGAGGTTCTTCCAGCGTCTTCAGGAGCGCATTGAACGCTTCCTTGGTCAGCATGTGAACTTCATCGATGATATAAATTTTATACTTGCCGCGGGTCGGTGTGTACCGTACGGAATCGCGCAGGTTCCTGATTTCTTCCACGCCCCGGTTCGACGCGCCGTCAATCTCTATAACGTCCAGGCCGCGCCCTTCCATAATCTCCCTGCAGACTTCACAGGTGTTGTCGGGATTCTGTTGAACGGGGGAGAGGCAGTTCAGCGCACGTGCAAGAATGCGGGCAGTGGTCGTCTTACCGCAGCCGCGGGTGCCGCTGAAAATATAGGCATGCGCGACGCGGTGAGATGCAATCGCATTGCGCAGCGTATTGGTGACATGACTTTGACCGACGACATCGTCAAAGACGATCGGCCGCCATTTACGTGCTGTTACCTGATAACTCATTTCATCTCAATGATAATTCTTCATGCAAGAATACAGAATTTGGGACACAAAAGCCACACTATTTTTTAGATCTCTTTTTCCTTTTGGCGGCCGGCGCGCCGCCGGAGAACACATAGGTCATTGCTTCTTCAATGGTCTCGATCGGAATAATTGACAATCCTTCCTTCACTTTGTCCGGAATTTCCGTAAGGTCTTTTACATTCTCATGCGGAATCAATACCGTTTTAATACCGTTGCGCTGTGCGGCGAGAAGTTTCTCATTCAATCCGCCTATCGGGAGGACGTTGCCGCGTAACGTAATTTCTCCGGTCATGGCAACATCGTTGCGGGCCGGTCGGTTGCTCGCCGCGGAGATCATCGCCATCGCCATGGTCACTCCGGCGGACGGACCGTCTTTGGGAATCGCTCCTTCCGGCAGGTGAATGTGGATCTCGCGGTTTTTATTAAATTCCGGGTCCACGCCGAGTTTTTTCGCATTCGAACGAATATAACTCAATGCGGCCTGCGCCGATTCTTTCATCACGTCACCCAGCTGCCCCGTCAGCGTCAGCCGCTCCGTGCCGCGCATAATCGATGCATCGACATTGAGAATCTCGCCGCCCACGCTTGTCCACGCCAGACCGGTGACCGAGCCGATGCGGGGCTGGAGCTCGGCAGGCTTGGTGCGAAACTTCGGGACACCGAGATATTTTTCCACGTTTTCCGGTGTGATCTGGATATTCGTCCTCTTTTTTTTCTTTTCCGGCGTTCCGTTTTTTTGTTTTGAAAGGACCATTTCCTTTGCCACTTTGCGGCAGATGGATGCAATTTCCCGCTCAAGATTTCTTACACCGGCTTCACGCGTATAATACTGAATAATATTGATGATGGCCTGGTCTTCGAAATGAACTTCGTCCGCTTTCAGTCCATGGGCCTTCAATTGTTTTGCGACGATATGCCGCTTCGCAATTTCCTTTTTCTCGTATTCCAGATACCCCGGAAGTTCGATAATTTCCATCCGGTCCTGCAGGGGGGCCGGTATAGCAAAGCGGACATTTGCCGTCGTAATGAACATGACATTCGATAAGTCATAATCCACTTCGATATAGTGGTCGTTAAATGCCACGTTCTGTTCCGGATCGAGAACCTCCAGCAGAGCGGCGGAAGGATCGCCGCGGAAATCCATACTCATTTTATCGACTTCATCCATCAGCAGCACCGGATTCACCACCCCGGCTCGTTTCATCGATTGGATGATTTTGCCGGGCAGGGAACCGATGTAGGTACGCCGGTGTCCGCGGATTTCCGCCTCATCCCGAATACCGCCGAGCGAGATGCGGACAAATTTTCTGCCCAGGGCGCGCGCAATGGATTTTGCCAGCGACGTTTTCCCCACACCCGGCGGGCCGACAAAACAAAGAATCTGCGCACGCATTTCTTTCACTAAATTCAGCACGGCGATATGCTCGAGAATTCTCTCCTTCGGTTTGTCCAGCCCGTAATGATCGGCATCGAGAATTTCCTTCGCATGGGCGATCAGTAAATCATCTTTGGTCCGTTTTTTCCATGGGATGGCAACAAGCCAGTCCAGATAATTGCGCGTGACGCCAAACTCGGGCGACATCGGCGATGTCTTTTTCAATTTGTTGAATTCTTCAAATGCCTTTTCCTTCGCTTCCTTCGGCATCTTTGCGGCAAGAAGCTGTTCTTTGAGCTTGATCATTTCAGGAGATGATTCCTCGTCGCCAAGCTCGTCCTGAAGAATTCTGATTTGTTCCTGAATGAAAAACTTGCGCTGCGTCTTTTGGATGTTATCCTGCACCTTGGTATCGATATCGCGTTCAATTTTCAGGATGTCTACTTCGGTGCTCAGGATCTTCGAAAGCTCATAAAGTTGATCGCGAAGTCCGGCGGTCTGTAAAATACGCTGCTTCACTTCCACGCTTTGGACAATATTGGAAGCCACGTAATACATCTTCCGCTGCGGTTCTTTAATGCCGTCGTACGCCATGATGACTTCGGGCGGGATATTCCGATTGAGCCTTACATATTCAGCGAAGAGGGCAGAGGTATGGCGCACGAGCGCATCGATTTCGCGCCCCGCAGGCGGGTCCACGCGGTTTATTATAATTTCGGCTTCGAGAAAATTTGGATTGGTAATAAATTTTTTGATATTGGCCTGGGCAATCCCATCCACCAGGATTTTCATCAGGCCGTTCGGCAGCTTTAACATTTGAAGAATCTTGGCGACGGTGCCTTCGCGGTAAATGTCTTCTTCCGTGGGTTCATCCACCGATGAATTTTTCTGCGCGACCAGCAGGATATTCTTGCCCCGGCCCAGCGCCTCGTTTGCGGCCCGCAGCGACGACTCCCGTCCAACGAGAACAGGGAAAATCATATAAGGAAACAGAACGACATCTCGAAGCGGAAGAATCGTTAAAATACCCGGGACATGATCCAGGGTCTCAATATTTACATCGGTTTTAACGGGTTCATTCATAGTGATTGTCTGGTTTCCGGCTCTAAAAACAAAAAGAGGGCACATCCGTATCATCCGGACACGCCCAATATCATTATAAAGGTAATATACCGAGGAATAGCGGGAGAGTCAAGGAACCGCCCCGGTGGCCGGCTGCCGTGATATTCCCGGCGGTGGTAAACGCATTCCATGAAATATTTTGAGCAGTGGCCGGAACAATGGGATGACCCGCCTGATCCGTGGAACGAATAAACCCTCTTCCGGCGCCGCGACGAACCGTTCCCGCGAAAGAGACGGTGCGTTTATATATTTCAAATTCAAACTAATTTACACCAGGCTCTTGTTCAGGAACCGCACCAGGGGCGACGCCTCTTCGCAGATGCGGGCCGTCTCCCCCACCAATGATTCGCTGTAAATCTTCGATTCCGGCAGTGTGACGCCCACAAAGAATTGCTTAAATTTCAGCCATTCGGCCATCGGGTGGGATTCGTCGTATCCCTTCGGAATTCTTTGAAGGGTCGACCATTCGAACGGAGCAAACCGTTTTTGAAACCGCCGGTCCTGTACGATGGAGAGAAATTCTTCCCCGCGTGTCGCAATGGCCTTGCGAATTTTTTTCAGCTGGTCGCCGTCCGGTATATAAATTCCGCCGCCGACAAAAAATTCCCCGGGTTCAATATGGATGTAGTACCCCGAGCCGACAAGTCCCTTCGGCCGTCCCCGCAAAACGAAATGAGCGGCAATATGTGTTTTGTACGGAGTCTTATCGGAGCTGAATCGAATATCGCGATAGATCCGGAAGAGGGATCGCTTGGGATGAAGATCAAACTCCGGTGCAAATCGGGCGAAGTGCGGCTGCAGTGATGCAATGAACGAGAGCATCGGAATTTTTGCCGCGCGTTCATAATCCTCCTTGTGCCGGTCAAACCATTCCCGGTTGTTGTTCCGTTTGAGTTGTTTAAAAAAACGGATGCATTCTTTTGGAAATCCTTCAAACGGCGGATAAAGATCGATGTCCATGAGCGGGATCTTTGTCATAACGTTCCTCTCCTGCGTAATCAGACAATGTGAAATTAATTCCCTTCGATCGCAGCGCGGACAAATCCATGAGACCGGCTCAACCGCTTCTGCGCCTCTTCCAGCGATACGCCTGCTTTCAGCATCACGAGCGTTGGTTTTACCTGGAAGTTTGATTGCAGTAACGATGCCGCTGCTTCGTCATACGAAACACCGGCAATGATCATCACGATGCGCTTGGCCCGTTCGCGCAGTTTCAGATTCGTCATCTGGAGATCGATCATCATATTCTCGTACACTTTTCCCAGCCGGACCATCGATGCGGTGGTGATCATATTGAGAATCATCTTCTGGGCGGTTCCCGATTTCATTCTCGTCGATCCCATAATTATTTCCGGCCCTACTTCCGGACAAATCGCAACATCCACGGCAGAAGCCAGCTCTGAAAATTCCGGCAGCTCAAAATTGGAACGGGGATTGGTGGTGATAAAGAGCGTCCGGGCGCCGAGCTGCTTCGCGCGTTTTACCGCACCAGCGACATACGGCGTGCGCAGACTGGCGGCTATTCCACACACGATATCGTTCCCTTGAATATGGTGCTGGTCGATATCGCGGACCCCATGGTCTTCATAGTCCTCTGCACCTTCCTGTGCGCGGAACATTGCTTTCTCGCCGCCGGCAATCAATCCCTGAATCATTTCCGGATTTGTTCCAAACGTGGGCGGACATTCAACCGCATCCAGCACGCCCAGCCTCCCGCTGGTTCCGGCACCGGCGTAGAACAACCGGCCATTGTTCCGAAACGCCTCAACCACATATTCAACCGCCTTGACGATATGGGGCAGCTGCGTCTCGACAGCAGGGGCTACTTTCTTATCCTCTTCGTTCATAAGAACAAGTATTTCCTCGATGGATCGGGTATCAATATCCATGCTCGCAGGATTCCGCTGCTCTGTCGTCAGGATATGAAGCTGATCAAAAAGTTTTTTTTCTTTTGTCAATTTCGTAGTTCCTTCATCGTTGAGAAGGTCAGAGGTGAACGATCAATAATTTTTTATCCGAAGCGATGAGTTGCTCCGATCCTGCAAATGTGAGACCGATGGAATGAATATCCGCCGAGGGGTATTGACGTTTTGCCTGGTCAATCTCCTGCGTCAAGTCTCCGCCTTTAAAAGCAATGATCGCAGGAGGCTCCGCATCTTGCCGACCTTTGCGATCAATAGGGATGCTGAGCAAGGGAGAACGGCTGTTCTTCCTGAGAAAATTTTTTGACAGGGCAATTAATTCATTGAGCCGACACACCGCCCTGGCGATTGTAAAATCAAACGTATTTAAGAACCCGGCCTGCAGACCAACTTCCTCTGCCCTTCCCCAGATGATATTGACCTCTTTCAGTTTTAATTCCGCTGCCATGTGCGTCACCGCATCGGCTTTTTTCCTTGTTGCGTCGATACAAAGCAGGGCGAGATCCGGACGTAATATTTTTAACGGGATCCCGGGCAGCCCTCCCCCCGTTCCAATATCCACCAACCTGCTCTCTTCCGGGATGTTCAGTTTAAACAACGGAGAGATGGAGTGAAGAATATGATACGTCCAGAAATTTTCTTCGTCTTTTCGGGATATCAAATTGATTTTTTTGTTCCAATCGAGCAGCAGGTTGACATACTGATCCAATTGTTCTATTTGAAGGTCCGTAATGACGAATTCATTCTTTGTACAAATCGTTCGAAACCAGATTTTATTTTCAAGCTGCACTTTTCAATACTCCCCAAACCTGATCAATGTTCCACGTGAAAAACCAGGTGCTAATTTCTAAGATACACCATCAAGACCGATATATCCGCAGGGGTGACACCGCTAATTCTTGATGCCTGTCCGATTGAACCGGGCTGAACCTTAACGAGTTTTTCCCTTCCCTCGGTTGAAAGTGATTTCACCTTTCGGTAATCAATTCCCTGTGGTATCTGAAGAGAGTCGAAACGATTAAATTTTTCGATCTCTTCTTTTTGCCTCTTAATATATCCATCATATTTTAACTCTATTTCGACCTGTTCAATCACTTCGTTGAATAAGCGGTCATCACATTCCGCGCGAAGACGAGTAAAATAAGCCGCAGAACCGATCGATGCACTATTCGCAAAATTTATAAAGCGGACATGAGTTCGTTTTAGAAGTTTGGCAAGTTTTTCGTTCTCCTGGATCGATCCGGCATCTGCCGATTTTAATAATGGATTTGCATCATCTGGCGTTATAGAACGTTGATGAGCGAAAAGGAGGCCTTCTTGTATTAAACCTTCCTTTTTTCTCAGCCGTAATATTATATTCTCCGGAATCAGGCCCAATCCATGGCCGATTTCCATTAATCGCCGATCTGAATTATCCTGGCGGAGTACGAGCCTGTGTTCGGCACGCGAAGTAAACATTCGATAAGGCTCTTCTATATCTCTATTTACTAAATCGTCGATCAAAACGCCAATATACGCCTCCGACCGTTTAAGAATGATCGGATCTTCGTTTCTCATATATTTCACTGCATTTATTCCAGCAACCAGGCCCTGCGCAGCCGCTTCCTCATACCCGGAAGTTCCATTAATTTGTCCGGCAAAAAACAACCCGCTGACCAGTTTGGTTTCTAAAGAAAGCTTGAGCTGGTGAGGCGGGAAATAGTCGTATTCAACCGCATAGCCTGGCCGCAACATTTTTACCTGATGAAGCCCGGGAATTGTCCTTAGACCTTCCAGCTGTATGTCCGCCGGGAGGCTTGTCGAATATCCGTTTACATAGACAACATTTGTGTCATATCCTTCAGGTTCGAAGAATATATGATGACGGTCCCTGTCTGCAAAGCGATTTATCTTATCTTCAACCGATGGGCAATACCTCGGACCAATCCCTTTTATTCTTCCTGTAAACATAGGCGATCTGTCAAATCCCTTGCGAAGAACGTTGTGCGTATCTGGATTTGTATATGTCAGGAACATTGAGACAAGACGGTTGGTGATCTTTGGACTCTGGAATGAAAAAGGTTGAGGATTCGCATCGCTCGGTTGTTCTTCAACACGGGAAAAATCAATAGTGTCTTTATCTATTCGTGGCGGAGTACCCGTCTTAAGTCTTCCGGAGACAAAACCCAATTGTTTTAGATTCTCCGTCAATCCATCGGCTGAGTTTTCGGCATATCGCCCCCCTGTGGTTGTCTCGGTCCCCGTATGCATAAGGCTTCCTAAAAACGTACCCGCACACAGGATAAAAGCTTTGCATCTTATCTCGGTTCCATTATTAATAATAACACTACGAATTATTGAATTACCGTTTGATGGGTTTTTATCCGCTTTGATACCGATAATAATACCCTCAAGCATATCAACGCCGGATTGTCCTTCGACACGCTGTCTTGATTCGATCGAATACCATTCCCGATCGTTTTGGGAACGGGGTGACCAAACTGCCGGGCCCTTAGAAAGATTGAGCATCCGGAAATGTATACCGGTGGTGTCGGCAATTTTTGCCATTTCTCCGCCAAGTGCGTCAATTTCCCTTACGAGATGGCCTTTTGCTGTTCCTCCTATTGCCGGATTGCAAGACATCCGTCCAATTGCACTCTTTTCCATTGTCACCAATAAGACCCGGCAACCCATCCGGGCAGCAGCCAAACCTGCCTCTATCCCCGCATGGCCTCCTCCGGCGACAATGATATCGTAATCTGTTTTATCTCTATCAGGCAACCTTAATACTCCAGCTTTGGTTTCACGTGGAACAATCCATTATTTTCCGATACAGAACTTTGAAAATATATTATTTAAAATATCCTCTGTTGTTACCAAGCCAATAATCTCGCCAATTGAATCTATCGCCGATCTCAGATCAACAGCAATAAACTCTTCACTTTCATTTGATTTCAGCGATTTTAATGCAGACATCAGGCTCTGTTTGGCTTTTGATAATGCAGTATAATGCCTTTCATTGGTAATGATCACGGCTTCCTTATAGTCCTCTTCGGATTTATCTAAAACTTTATCTAATAATACTTCTTTTAGGTTTTCTATGCCTGTGTGGTTCATTGCGGATGTTTCTACAACCCGGGTTTTCTCAGGAAAGTGATACTGGGGTGTCTTATCGTTCCTTATATCGATTTTATTATTAACGATAACGAAATCCTGACGATCCCAATTCTTTATTGTTTCTAGAAATATATTCTCATCGTCTGTTAATGTCTTTGTACTGTCATGTACCAGGACAATAATATCCGCTCCCTTTATAATTTTCCAGGTTCTATTGACGCCTTCTTTTTCAATGAGATCGGTTGTCTCCCGAAGTCCTGCTGTATCGATCATTCGAAAGAGCACGCCTTCGATAGTCATCTTTTCTTCGATAAAATCTCTCGTCGTGCCGGGGATATTCGTTACTATGGCCCGGTCCTCCTTTAACAGAGAATTCAATAAGCTCGATTTTCCTGCATTGGGCACTCCCACCAACACGACCCGGACTCCCTCCCTCCAAACTTTTCCGTATTTATATGTATTTAATAACTGGTCGATTTCTAATATCCCGAGATTAAATAAATTCTCAACTTTCTTTTTATCAATAAGTGCAATGCCTTCTTCTGAAAAATCCAATTCCAGCTCCAGCAGTCCAAGTGATTGCACCAGTTGATCCCGGACGAGATGGATCTGTTTTGAAAGGGCGCCTTCTAACTGTTCCAGGGACGTTTGTCTTGCTTTATCCGATTGCGATTGAATAAGATCGGCAATCGCCTCTGCCTGGGATAGATCAATTTTGCCGTTAAGAAATGCGCGCTGCGTAAAATCACCCGGCCCCGCCGGAGAGACACCCGCTTCAAGTATAGATTCCAACACCCGGCGGGTGACATGAATTCCGCCATGGCAGCTTATCTCAACGATATCTTCACCGGTAAATGAATGGGGCGCCCGGAAGACAGTACAGACAACTTCATCGACCGTTTCATTCCTACCGTCCACGATGCGTCCGTAGTGTGCAGTATGGCTTTTCGCATTGAGGATATTTTGTTTTCCATGAAACCGGCCGGCCACCGCAGTCAACGCAGAAGGACCGCTGACGCGAATGACCGATATCGCTCCTTCGCCGATGGGTGTTGCAATGGCGGCAATGGTTGTTTCTAATCGTCCGTTCATGTTCGCACTCTCCATAAATAAATGTACGAAAAGCCCCTTCGTATAACAACGCCATAAAACAAAACGTCCCGTCAAAAACAATGGACGGGACGTCTGCAAAAAAACTTATGGGCGAATTATTTTTTTAGTCGCGGAAGATCTTTCGCAAATTTAAAAATCCCGCCGCGGGTCTTTTTTTTCTGTTCAACTTTCCGGAGCGGTTCATCGTCATGTTGTTTGTTAATCATTAATTGCTGACCGATCGACAGGATGTTGAACACGGTATAATACAAATTCAATCCCGACGGGAATCCGTTAAATAAAAAGGTCATCATGATCGGCATCATCCAGACCATTGCTTTTTGCCGCGGATCTTTCGTCGTCATCTTTGTTTGGAAAAACATCGTCACTCCCATCAGCACGGCAATGCCGCTGATGTCCTGAATACCCAGGAACGGCAATTGAAACGGCAGCCGGTAAATGACATCGGGGATCGATAAATCGGTTATCCATCCGATAAACCCCGCCTGCCGTAATTCAATAGCTCCGCGAAAGACCGAATACAGTGCATACATGATCGGCATTTGCAGCAGCAGCGGCAGGCACCCGCCCGCCGGATTGACGCCGTACTCTTTGTACAAATTCATGATTGACTGGTTCATTTTCTGCGGATCATCTTTGTACTTTGTCCGGAGCTCCTCCATCAGCGGCTGAAGCTTTTGCATTTTCTTCATCGAACTCATCTGACTCTTCGACAGCGGGTGCATGGCGATCTTGATGAGAATGGAAAATATTATAATCACCAGTCCCCAGTTGGGAACGACATAATGGATTGCGGTGAAGATGGGAAGCATGATATATTCGGAAATAGGCCGTATGAGCCATGCCCATCCGAGACTCATGATGTTTTCCAGCCCCTTGTTGTACGATTTCAGGATGCTGTGTTGAAGCGGCCCCAGAAATACTTTGAACGAGGTCTGTTCGCTCGCCCCCCCTTTAAACGGCATCTTTAAGGAGACGCCGTAGGATTCCATCTCGCCGTTGTCCTTCATGGCGGTGCGTGCCCCCTCCAGGTACGCTCCATCACTGACCACCCCCGTGGGAATAAGAGCGACAGCAAAATATTTATTGCGTGTTGCGACCCAGTCGATGGAACCGGAAAATTCCTTCTGTTCCTTTTGATCGTTCTTCGTTGCATCGATTTCCGTCAGCTCGTTGCCGGCATACGCATAGGCCGCGGCAAAACCGGACTCGTCGACGCTGTTGTGTTCCGCGTAGCGGATGCCATGTTCCCAGGCTACTTCATACTGGTAATTTGCAATAACCGGGCCGAGGTTCAGCAGCTGTATTTCCGCATCGAATCCGTACTCTTCATTGCGGAATTTCATTTTCTTCACGAGCTGTCCGCCGTTGGATGCGGGGAGGATGAATTTTATTTCAAATTCAAAGTTTCCTTCCACCCGCACGTTATTCGAGGATGACTGCACGTCAAAGTAAAGATCCTTGGTATTGACCACCCTCCCGTCGGAGGTGGTGAGCAGCACTGCAAAATCCCCGTTTTTCGTGTAATCAACGAGCTGCACCGGGTGCCCGTCCCATGTTTTATATTTCTTCAGCTCCCACTTCTTCAGCACTCCCCCCTTCGTCGAGACTTCCGCCGAGTAGAAATCCGTCTCGATCGAAATTATTCTTTCATTCCCCTTTGCGCGGTCAGAGAAGAATTTTCCGTAGGGATTGGCGTCGTTCGGTCCTTTTGCAGCCGGGGCGGCCTGCGGGACCGTTTTTACCGTATCCTTCATCTGTTCCGTTTTTTGTGATGGTTGAACCGGCTTCGGTTTCTGGACGGGTGAATTCAGCCACATCCAGACGACGAGCACGACAAATATTAAAATAAACCCGATAGTTGATTGTCGATCCATATGAATTATGCCTCAAGCCTGCTGGTGATTAATTAGGGAACTGGGTCGTATCCGCTTGACGAACTCAAGGGGTGACATTTTGCTATTCTTTTTACGGTAAGCCAAGAGCCATGGATGGCGCCGTAGGTGTTTATCGCTTCAAGAGAGTATTCCGAACACGAAGGATAAAAACGACAATGGTTAAACGGGAGGAGTGCGGAAATAAAATGTTGATAGAACCGGATCAGCATCGTCAGCGCGTGCTTCATATTGTTACCCCGGGACAAACACTTTTCATGGTTGAAGAAAGGCCTGCAAACGCCTGGTTTATCGACTCACGACGATTTTTTTTAGAGGGGAGAATGATTCCGCCGTTGTACAAAAAAACAATTTCTGTCCGCATTCCCGAATCGACGAGCGCGGTATACTCTTCCCGATTCGATCTGAACGCTTCTCTCATTAACCGTTTCACCAGGTTGCGGTGGACGGCTTTTCGTATCCCTCTTGTTACCGCGAAACCAATACAGAGCTCCGTTTTCTGTGCGACGGACGACAGCATAAACGCTTTTAACGGTTTTTGTTCGAATTTCTTGCCGTGAGATATTACTCTCGTAAAGGTTCCAAATCCGCGAAGGGATTCTATTGTTGGATGCACTGGAGGCAACACTGCCTCATCTTTCCGGCAGGTGTTTTTCTTTTATTTTTCGCTGCTCACCGAGAGTTTTTTTCTTCCTGCGGCTCGTCTCCGGTTTATGACTTTTCGCCCGTTTTTTGTTGACATCCGCGCGCGAAATCCATGTGTGTTTTTTCGTTTCCGCTTATGTGGCTGATACGTTCTCTTCATTTTAAGGTCTCGTTATGGTGTGTCGTTTATTTTTTAGATTAATTAAATTACAAAAATATTGATGCATAAACAAGAAATCATAAGAAACGGTGGTATCTCGGTTTCGTGCGATCCGTCTCGGTTTTCGGGACTGACCGATCTTGTTGAATGTCCGTCACATTAAATTGAGACACGACTTAAGAAACGAGGAGGACATGAAACAGTAAATTGTAAAAATTCCTCTTGCATACGTGCATCATTGATGCTATACTAAAGTCCGTTCATTTAGTGAAAAGCCCCTGTTCATAACTTGTGGAAAACCAATAATGAATGAATTGTAAACGGGAGGAGTTTTTATTTTACCGTGTACTCCGGTTAAATTTTACCTTTTTGA
>Ga0105104_10002696_pt1 | contig 12850 bp, 9 predicted proteins | sample PPLLaktember2015_3_FD_87034 | JGI IMG/M metagenome (GOLD analysis project Ga0105104, IMG submission 87034) | Freshwater sediment microbial communities from Prairie Pothole Lake near Jamestown, North Dakota, USA - PPLs Lake P7 Core (6) Depth... | ecosystem: Environmental > Aquatic > Freshwater >...
CTGCGCTCAGTCGCGTGAATCTGCATGGTCAAGTATGGCTCGGACCACTTGAGTGAGTCCTGAAGTACGGCTTCGAGTTGAGCAAGGCTTGCAAGACCGATGATCTTCATCATACTGACAAGGTCAGAATCTCCACGGGGCTGTTCATGCTCATCCTCATCAAATAGGAAGCCTACCTTGATAGCAATGGATGTGAGATTTACAACATCTGTCGAATGCAAGAGAAAACGTTGGACCGACAAGTAGTCAATAGCAATGTCTCGTTCGCCAGCCTCAAGCTGTTCTTCAATCGACTTGGTCAGTTCGGAAGACGCCTTCTTTAGGACTACAAACTCATCATCTGCAAGCTCGAACAAAGCTGAGAGGCGGAACAATCTCCGGCGAAACACAAGTGGAATATCTGCTTCCCTTTTGTATTGCAACTTGTGCGAGATTGTGGCCCAGGCATGTTGCAGAACGGTTCGCACCTGTACCTCGGCTTTGAGGTGAGCAAGTTCCCGCCACTCCAACAGTCGCCCTCGTTCGGCTGGAATCGATACCACATAATGGGCCGACTTATATCCGAACTCCGATGGTGCAGAATCGCGCTTTTCCGAGTGTTCTAAATCCACAACGAACTCCGACTCCATGAGTTGGCCGATTACATCAGCATCTTCTTGGTAGTACGTGATGATTCGTATCCCTGTAAAGTCGGTCACATCGTTGATTGGATTCAGGTAACTCTTTGAAGATCTTTGTATCTTTTCCTTGAAGCTCTCTTCTGTCTTGGTCCGACTCTCGAGCAGGTGAAAGTCTACTCCCATAGTCAAGAGCATGTCGCGAAGCAGTGCCTCCATCTTGGCAGTGAACTGCAGCTGCAGAGGACGACGTTTTGAGTACTCAACGACCCAGTCGTCGACAGTGCGAGGTGATTCGCCGGGATTGGTTATTGGAGAAGGCATTAGGTTTTCCTTTTTAGCGTTAAGGCTAATCGTGTTTTGTTCCGTCGGGCATAGTTGCACCTTTGATGGAATAGGCCATTGCTAACTGCCCTGGGCGTACTTTTGCCTCTGTCATATTAGCTTTGCTTAGGTCGGCTCCGTCGAGGTTGGCCTCAACTAGATATGCTTCGCTCAGGTCAGCTTCGGTGAGGTTGGCCATGCTTAGATTGGCACTCCAGAGGCTAGCGTTGCACAGGTAGGCTCTGCTTAGATTGGCCCCAGTTAGGTCAGCCCCTTTTAGCTTAACATCGAATAGGACAGCTCCGCTCAAATCGGCGTCACTTAGCTTAGTAAAATTTAGGTTAGCTTTGTCCAGGCTGGTTCCAACCAAGTTAGCTCCGCTCAGATCGGCTCCAAAAAGGTCGGCCCCTCTCAGGTCCGCTCTCCTCAAGTCAATAAGCGGACCTTCCACGTCAATGAGGCCAGCTTCCTGAAGGAAAAGCAACACGAACCCTTTCCGTTTTTCATCCAATCCCCTCAATACTGTAAGAGTTCGAATTCTAGCAACATTATCCGCTGCACTACTGTCGGCCGTCCAGGATTCGCTCAGCAATAAATCCGCCATTCGGTCAAGATAGGATTGAAGTGCGGCCTCCTGCTGGCGGTCAATTGCAATTTCCCGCTCAAGTTGTGCGCGGGCTTCAGCGATTTCGTGTTCAACAGTACGCTCGGAGCGATTTAGAAAAAAAGCCCCAATCGCCAAGGCTAATGGAATTATGAATAGTTCCATCCAATTCCAAAGGGTTTTCCCTCGAACGAAGTCACCATCTGGTGTAGTGAAATCTCCAAAGCCAGTCCAATTCGCAGCATATCCCCGCAAGATAGACCAAACCACAGCTATAATAACAAACGCAAGCGCAATTATCATGCCTGCAATCTTCCGAGGTCCTTTTGTCGATGTCGGTTTCATGGTATTTACTCCCTAGATGGTTGTTCGTGTCGGTGATTCGCGTAATGACAATTATATCTGCCCTGCGGGTTTCACCCGTGCTGTTCCTTCATTGGCAATATGCGCGGCTTCCCCGCACCCGAGCCTGGCAAATTTGCCGCACAATTCCCGCATGACACGGTATAATTTCGCCGCTCGCTGGCACACTGAAAACTGATTACTAAAACCCGGGGACGTGTCGGAACTGGCAGACGAGCATGACTTAGGATCATGTGCCGCAAGGCGTGAGGGTTCGATTCCCTCCGTCCCCATCTTACACCCATGTCATTGCGAAAAGCCGCGAAGCGGCGACGAAGAACTCCCTTTCTGAATATACAGGTTGCTTTACCTTCCAGGCTCGCAATTACGAATACGAAGAGGATAAGTTGAAAATCGAAAAGACCATTGAAGAAACTCACGAAGCCAGGTTGGTGGTTGAAGTTGAACCCGAAAAAATGGACACCTACAAGCGCCGCGCCGCTCGTAAGATCTCTGAGCGCGGCAAGATCCCCGGTTTCCGTCCGGGCAAGGCTCCTTACGAAATGATTGTCCGCACCTATGGCGAACAAGCGATTATTGAACAGGCCGTCGATCATTTCATTGACGCCGAGTATTCGAATATCCTCAAGGAAGCCGAAGTGGAACCCGGCGCGTCTGGCACGCTTGAATCGATCGACTCGCTCGAGCCGCCAAAGTTCACCTTCAGAGTTCCACTCGCTCCGGAAGTGGATCTGGGTGACTACCGCGCGATCCGCCTGCCGTACGAGTGGTCTGCTCCTGATGAAAAGTCCCTGGACGCCGCGCTGGAAGACCTCCGGCAAATGTATGCGACCACGGAAAACGTCGAGCGCGAGGCACAGGAAGGCGATTATGTCCTCGTGGATGTCAAATCTGAGACGACAGAGCTAAACCGGGCGGCTTTTGCGGCTTTCATTCGCAAGGAAGAGCGTGATACAGAATGGCCATATCAGGGTTTTGCAAAAGAATTGATTGGCTTGAAACCCGGTGATACAAAGACCATCAAGCACACGTTCCCTGCCGATTGGGATGTGCAGGCACTCCAGGGGAAAGAGGCGGAGCTGGAAGTTACGGTCAAGACCGTCCGGGCCGTATCCCTGCCTGAGCTGGACGATGAATTCGCCAAGACGACCGGCGCGGGGGAAACAATGGAAGCTCTGCGCGAAGCTTTGAAGAAGGATGTCGAAAATCGCTCGAAAGCTGAGTACGATGATAAGTATTTTGTTGACCTGATCGAAAAGGTCAAGGAAGGCGCGACCTTTAAATACCATCAGCATTCGCTCGATCACGAAGGCGAGCACGTGCTCGAAGATCTGGGTCAAAGGCTTGCCCAGCAAAATATGGATTTGGATACCTACTTCAAAGTGCGCAATACCACACGCGAGCAGTTCATCGAAGAGGAAGTGAAACCGGTGGCAAAGAAACGCTTTGAGCGTTCATTGGTTTTGGATGAACTTGTCCGCCGTGAAAAGATCGAGGTGGACAATGAAGCGCTGGATGCTGAATTCAACCAGACCCTGTCGGCGATGACCATGCAAGGCGTTGACCTGTCCAAGATCCGCGGCGGGCGCCAGGGCCAGCAGCGCGTGGCTCAAGCCGTCGCGATGGAATCGGCAAACCGTGTTCTCACACGCCGCGCCCTGGATGTGTTGAAATCCATTGCGGTCGGTGAATATGTACCACCCGAGGAGCGCCAACAGGAGGTTGCTTCTGCAGAGGAAGTACTCCCGGCTGAAGGATCAGCTGAAAGTGAAGAAATGGCTGATAAAACGGAGTCAGACGCCGGTGACGCTTCGAACGAAGCGGTGTCAAAGTCCGAATAAAAGCTACCTTGCGAAGGTAGATCCTTCGGCTTTGCCTCACCGACGGTAGGCCTGCGCAAGGTTGATTAAAATCCTGATAAAGTTTTAACGAAATTCCAATACGGAAAAGGTATCATTGGCGAAATGCATAAGGAGATAAGATGATCCCCAATTTCAAAAATGTGATTCCAATGGTTATTGAGTCTTCCGGCCGCGGCGAGCGTGCCTACGATATTTATTCGTTGCTTCTTAAGGAACGAATCATCTTTCTTGGTACGCCGATTGACGACCAGGTCGCAAACTTGATCGTTGCGCAGCTACTGTTCCTGAATCACGAAGATTCTGAGAGAGAGATCAGCATGTACATCAACTCCCCGGGTGGGGTTGTCTATGCTGGCTTCGCAATCTACGACACGATGAAAATGATCTCGAACCCGATCAGCACGGTGGCTGTCGGCGTCACCGCCTCATTCGGGACTGTATTGCTGACCGCGGGTACGAAAGGAAGACGCTACGCCCTGCCCCACGCGACCATCCACATGCACCAGCCTTTGGGCGGCGCACAGGGTCAGGCTACAGATATTGAGATCGCGGCTCGGCAAATTTTGCGCCAGAAAGGTATCTTGAATAACATTCTGTCCCAACATACCGGACAGCCGCTTGAAATAATCGAGCGCGATACCGACCGAGATTTCTATCTTGACGCCAAAGGCGCAGTTGAATATGGTTTGGTCGATGAGGTGATGGTTTTACCCGAGAAAGTAGCATAATAGACTGGACTACTAGGCAAAGACGACAGCCCGTTGCACCAGCTTGGTCAACGGGCTTTTGATTCCGTAAAGCGGTACGATATAATCGCCGCACGGAGGCTTTATGACCTTTTCCATCGTTGCCTGCGATATTGAAGAACAATCCTGGGGTGTGGCCGTCGCTTCGAAATTTCCTGCGGTCGGCGCGGTTGTCCCATGGGCACATGCAGGAGTGGGTGCGGTGGCAACTCAGTCTTTTGCGAACACCTCCTTTGGTCCGCGCGGGCTGGTTTTGATGGGAACAGGCTTATCGGCGCAAGAGACCCTCGACCGGTTACTGGAAGACGATCCTGACAAAGAACTCCGGCAGGTTGGTTTGGTGGATGCAAAGGGCGCATCCGCCACATTTTCAGGTAGCGGATGCTTTGCCTGGGCCGGTGGTGTCGCGGGAAAAGGCTATGCAATTCAAGGCAATATTCTCGCAAGTGGAAAAGTCGTCCCTGCCATGGAAAAGGCTTTCCTGAAGACCAAAGGCAGCTTGCCGACGCGCCTCCATACTGCCTTACTGGCAGGCGATCGTGCTGGCGGCGACAAACGCGGGCGCCAATCCGCAGCGATCTATGTCGCCAAACCAAAGGCTGGATATGGTGGTTACCTTGACCGCTGGCTGGACTACCGCGTGGACGATCATGAAGACCCCGTCCCGCGGCTGGGCGAATTACTGGAAATGCATGAACTGTATTTTGGCAAAAGCCCAGAGGAAGACCGTGTGGAAATCAAAGGCAAGGCGCTACAGCAGGTTACCGAGATCCTCACGCAGGCAGGTTATCTGAAAAACGGAAAAGGTTTCCGGGAGGCCTTCAACGAGTTTGTTGGCAATGAGAACTTCGAAGAACGTGCTGACCCTGAAGCAAAGTGGATCGATGACCCCGTATTGAAATATTTGCTCAAGAAATTCGAGAAAGGATAAACACAAAGCGAGTCCCTGTTTAGCACTTGTGTTCATAATGTTAAATGATTCCCAGTCACATCAAATCTCTCATCATCGATATGGATGGTGTCATCTGGAAGTCAGATGCGCCAATTGGCGACCTCACGGCGATATTTAAGCGTGTCCGAGAGCGCGGGCTGAAATTTGTCTTCGCGACCAATAACAGCACAAGGACCTCCGAACAGTATGTAGCACGTCTGAAAGAGTTTGGCGTTGAAACGGAACCCTGGCAGGTTGTCACGTCCTCGCAGGGCGCGGCGCATGCGGTGGCGCAGAAATTTCCGCCTGGCACAAAAGTCTTCATGATCGGTGAAGATGGCATCCAGGTGGCATTGCAGGAGAGAGGCTTCGAGGTCCTTTCGGTGGAAGATGCTCCGCAGGCCGAGGTGGTTGTCATGGGTATCGACCGCGGCATTACCTTTCAAAAAGCCAGTGAAGCAACCCTGCTGGTGCGCCGGGGAATTCCCTTTTACGCGACCAATCCGGACAAGACCTTTCCAACTCCGCGCGGCGAGATCCCTGGCGCAGGCGCATGGATTTCTGTGATTACGACCGCCACCGATATCCAACCCATTGTGGCGGGCAAGCCATTCCCGTTTTTGATGGACCTTGCCCTTGAAAAGCTTGGTACGACGAAGGCAGAATCCCTGGTCATTGGCGACAGGCTCGAAACAGACATTGCTGCCGGGCAGGCAGTGGGATGCCCCACCGCGCTGGTGTTGAGCGGTGTTTCGACAAAGGCACAGGCAGAGAGCTGGAAACCCAAAATAGACATCATTGCTGAAGATCTGGCAACTTTAATTGGTTAATCCCAAAATGTTAATTTACGATTTAGATGTAGACGAAATAACAAATCTCCTAAAAGGATGGAACGAGCCTGCCTATCGCGCCAAACAGATCTGGCAGGGTTTGTACCAGCATTTCTATGACTCGCCTGAGCAATTCACAAACCTGCCAAAGCCCCTGCGTGAAAGGCTTGCAGAGCATGTCACCTTCTCTCCATTCCAGGTAAAGATTTACCAGGATTCTTCGGATGGAACTACGCGCAAAACACTTTTCGAATTGCCCGATAAGAACCTGATCGAGGCCGTTTTAATGCGTTATGGTGACCCGGCCGATAATCCTCAGATCACCTCCTCCCCCACCGGGCGCGGTGCGAAAAATCGCCGCACGCTCTGCATTTCCACACAGGCCGGTTGCGCCATGGGCTGCGTCTTCTGCGCGACGGGTCAGATGGGTTTCAAGCGCCATCTTTCCAGTGGTGAGATCGTTGCGCAGGTAATGTACTACGCGCGGATGCTCAAGCGGGAGAACGAAAACGTGACAAATATCGTTTTAATGGGGATGGGCGAGCCTTTCCACAACTATGACAACACGCTGGAAGCGATTGACCGGCTGAACAACCCGGATGGCTATAACTTTGGGGCTCGCCGCTTCACCATCTCGACCGTGGGCCTGGTCCCGATGATTCGGCGTTTCGCAGACGAAAAGCGACAGGTGAATCTTGCCATCTCACTCCACGCGGCGGATGACGAATCGCGCGTCAGCATGCTACCCATCAACAAGAAATATAAGATCAACGAAGTGCTTGAAGCCTGTCATTATTATGTCTCGCAAACGGGACGACGAATTACCTTTGAGTGGGCATTGATCCATGGAGTTAATGACACGCCTGAGGTTGCCAGAAAACTGGCATCCAAACTAAAGGGTTTATTGTGCCATGTGAATGCCATCCCTCTCAACCCCACCGCGGGATACGAAGGTCGCGCCACAGATCGTCAAAGGGCAGTGTTGTTCAAAGAAACACTGGAGCAGGCTGGAATTCCATGTACGATCCGTATGAGAAGAGGCATTGATATACAGGCGGGCTGCGGTCAGTTGGCTGGGTCTGTTTTCTCTTAAGGTTATTTGAAATAAAAAACTAATTGTGATTTATTGGCTACGCGCAATTTGAAGGTCGGTTGTTTGAACACCAAAATACCCAAAATACTGTGAAGATTTTTAATCCCACACGCGTTAATACCATAGAACGCATGACTGACGCCCATCCATCGTGGCTCATTTCAGAGTGCATCGCTGGAAATGAAGCCGCGATCGAAATGTTCGTGCGCCAATATGAGACCAGCGTTTTCAGATTGGCTCTGTCGATTGTTGGTGACCCGGTAGAAGCCAATGAAGTCACGCAGGAGACCTTCATCGCAGCGCTGCGGTCATTGCCGGTCTACCAGGAGAAGAAATCATTCAAAGCGTGGCTTTATACGATTGCACTGAATCACAGCCGCAGCCATCTCCGCAAGCGAAAGATCCTTGATCGATTACGAACAACGCTGACCACCATTTTTCAAATTGAGAGTCAAAAGGGAATTTTGCCTGAGGAAGCAGTGATACAAAACGAAAAGGAAGCTCAAATCTGGAGTTCCCTAAACGAGCTCGACGAACGACATCGCGCCGTTGTAGTGCTTCGATATTTTCATGAATTATCCATTGCCGAGATTTCCGAAATACTTTCTGTCAACGAAGGAACCATCCATTCAAGATTGCACAGCGCGCGCGAGAAATTGAGGACCACGTTGAAGAATTGGCATGGAGAATAAGCAGGATGCAAATCACACACGAAGAAGCCCACAAGTTAATTCAATTCAATTCCGATGAAGCTTTGAGTGCCCGGGAGAAAATTGCACTTTCCGCACATCTCAAAGATTGTATCGAATGCCGCGCTTATGCGGATGACATCAGAGAGGTGGAAAGTATCCTGTTGCCAGCAATGAAAAGACAATGGGATCTCCAGCCCATCCCCCTCTCCATTGGTGCCATCCGTGCAAAAAGAAACTCAAAGCTACAGATGAATATAATACTGGCTACGCGCATGACTGCAATTGGTGTTGTCTTCCTGGCATTTATTTTCAGCGTATGGCAATTTAGCGTGTCGGGTGGAGGAGAATCCAAGCCATTGTCAGTCAGTGTTCTGCCGGTCCCAACCCCTTCGACACAATCCACCAGCACAAAGATCACATTTCGAAACTGTGACTTGACACTTTATATCGTTCAGGAAAATGATACGCTTGAAAGTCTTGCTGATCAATTCGCGGTATCGCAGGAAGAGATCACGGCCATCAATAACATGAAAACGGAAACAGTCAGTACAGCAATGAAATTAATGATTCCAATCTGCAACTTCACGCCAACGGGCACTGTCAATCCCACGGTACTTGCAACAACCTATACACCTCCAATCAGCCTCACAACCTCCACTCCCGATGGATAGTTATTAAGAAACTATTACTCGGCAGCTTGTCAGAACTTTCAGATTGAAGTATAAGTTTCCAATCTCACATAGACACAAGGTATTATGAATAACAATAATAAACTCACCTGGCTTGAGCGACCTATCCACCCTGCCCTTCCAGCAATCACAAATGAAATTGCAGTGTTTGCCGGGATCCTACTTCTGGCGATCATTACGAGGCTTTACGCCCTTGAGCCGCGGGTAATGAGTCATGATGAAAGCCTGCACACATACTTTTCATGGCTTTTATATCGCGGACAGGGTTATCAGCACACGCCGATGATGCATGGACCTTTCCAGTTTCATATCATTGCGCTGACATACTTCCTGTTTGGTGTTTCAGACTTTACGGCTCGTATCCCTGCGGTGATTTTCAGCATCGCGACAGTCTGGATGATGTGGTATTGGCGACGCTATCTCGGCAAATGGGGGGCGATGATCGCCGGACTGTTACTGGTCGTTTCACCCTACATGCTTTACTACGGACGCTACGTCCGTAACGAGTCGTATACAGGGCTTGCAGGTCTCCTATTGTTGTATTCGATATTGCGATATCTCGAGAACGGCGAAAAACGGTATCTGTATTTTGCTACTGCGGGATTGCTCCTGCACTTTATAACCAAAGAAACCGCGTTTATCTACGCTGCGCAAGCCATCCTCTTTCTGGGCATTTATTTTGTAATCCAAATTACCAAAAAACCGTGGGAAGATAATCAAAGGCTGTTTCGGACATTTGTCATCGCACTCGTCGCTGCATCTATTTTGCTGGGGGCAGGCGCAGCCATTGCTTACGTCAATAGAACACCTGAAACCATAAGCGGGACAGAGACCGCTGTCCCCGCCAACCCGGCTGAGACGCCGTCTCCTTTCGCGCCAACAACCGGAGGGTTTGCAATCTCGACACTTCTCTTGGCTTTAGGTGCTTTGATCCTTTTGATTGCCGGAGTGACATACTTCCTCCAGGCATATATCTGGCACAGGATCCCAAAAGAACGCGCGTTTGACCTCATGATCCTGATCGGCACCTTTATTCTACCGATGACGACCGCGTTCCCCATCGATTGGCTTAAAGAGAGGCTGAATGTCGTGATCCCCACCGATACCGCTTCGGTAAACTCGTTGGATTCACGCACATTACTGATCGTCGGGATTTTTGTTGCAGTATTCTTTCTCCTTTCAATTCTTATTGGAATGCTCTGGAACCGTGACTGGTGGAAGCATGGCGTACTATTCTGGGGCGTCTTTACGATCTTTTACACAACTGTTTTCACCAACGCGGCGGGCTTTTTCACAGGTATCGTCGGGTCACTGGGATATTGGCTTGTTCAACAGGGTGTGGAACGCGGCAGCCAGCCTGAATACTACTATGTGCTTATTCAAATCCCAATGTATGAGTTCCTGCCGGCCATCGGAACGATTGTGGCAATCGGTTTGGGTTTGAAAAAGCTTTTGGGTCAGCGACCAACAGTCCCGGACGATTCCCACGAAATCGAGATGTCCCCCGAATCAGATGAAGTACTTCCTCTCGAATCAGGTACAGAGTTTCATCCTGAAACAGATTCTAAAACTGCTGAATTCAACTTTGGTACATTTTTTTGGCTAACAACCTGGTGGGTGATCAGCAGCATCCTGGCGTTCACCATTGCAGGTGAACGTATGCCCTGGCTCACCTATCACATGGCCTGGCCTATGATCTTGATGTCCGGGTGGGCGATTGGACAAATTATCGAGGGTATTACACCGCGCCTGGCACTTGAAAAACCACAACGTGTCTGGCTTGCGATCCTGATCGTGATCGTGTTTGTTCTTGCGGCATTCAATACCTTGCGGTCTTTATACGGAGCAACTCCTCCATTCCAGGGCTCCGAGTTGACACAACTGCAGGCGACCGCGGCATTCCTGTTCCCGTTCATCACCATGATCCTGGCAGGTGCATTGCTCGCCTACTTGATGAGAGATGATCTTGCCAGTTTAGGCGTTGTAGCCTTGATGATCCTCGCGATCATTACACTTGGTTCAAGCATCCTCAACGGGGCCTCGTTGCTGATGCTGACCTCCGCGGTTGATATGGACCAGGCAAACCTTTCTGCAAGCTGGCTGAGATTTGGGTCAGCGCTGGTTGCGTTCATCGGAAGCATGATCGGTATCATCTACCTCTTGCGCCTGCAGCGCACGAGTGCATTTGTAGGTCTCGTTACTCTGACGATTGTCGGTTTACTCTTCGTTCAAACTGTGCGCATCTCTGTGCTGGCCAACTACATCAATTACGATCACGCGACGGAGTATCTTGTTTATGCACATGGCGCCAGTGGAGTTAAAGATGTCATGTCACAAGTCGAAGAGATCTCAGAACGCACAGCCGGTGGACTCAACGCAGTTGTTGCGTATGATGCGAGCGCGCCAGACACGGGCGTTTCCTGGCCCTTTGTTTGGTACCTGCGCGATTTCACAGCTCTACGCTCGTTCGATCAACCCACACGCTCGTTACGCGACGCGGTGGCGGTCATTGTCGACCAGAAGAATTTCGACAAGATCAATGCCGCCCTCGGCGATGAGTTCTATGAGTTTGATTACATTCGTATGTGGTGGCCGAACCAGGATTACTTCAATCTCGACAAAACCCGCGTTTTGAACGCAATTACGAACCCGCAGATCCGTGATGGGATCTTCGATATCTGGCTCGACCGTGATTACACCAAATATGCACAAGCCACCGGAAGCACGTCCATGACGTTGACCACCTGGCAGCCTGCAGATCAAATGAAACTTTTTGTTCGCAAGGATGTCGCCGCAAAGATCTGGAATTACGGCGTAGGACCTTCAGAAGCACCGGTCGCCGCGGACCCCTATGAGGCGGGTACCGTTATGTTGGCTGCTGACCAGATCTTCGGCGCGGACCGTTATCCTCCGCTCGGTTTGAATGCGCCGCGCGCCATCGCAGCTGGACGGAATGATGATCTATATGTTGCAGACTCACGCAATCATCGCATCCTGCACATTGCGTCGGATGGAAACCTGCTGGATGAGTGGGGCACGTTTGCCGATCAAGCAACAGGCAACGCTCCCACTGGCACATTCAATGAACCCTGGGGCATAGCAGTCGGACCGGATGGCTCCGTGTATGTCTCTGATACCTGGAATCATCGCGTTCAAAAATTCACGAAAGAGGGCAAGCCACTGACGACATGGGGGCAGTACGGCCAGCCATTGCCCGAAGCCCCGGAATCGAAGAGCTTCTTCTGGGGACCGCGCGGTGTGGCCGTTGACTCACAGGGACATGTCTTCGTTGCCGATACCGGGAACAAGCGCATTGTCATTTTCGATGAGGATGGCAACTACCTGACAGACTTTGGCACTGCCGGCCTCGATGCAGGCCAATTCGATGAACCTGTCGGTGTGGCGGTGGCCGATGATGGAACGGTCTATGTCACAGATACCTGGAATCAACGGATTCAGTCCTTCGCCCCCAATGAAGACGGAACACTCTATTTCCCCTTGCAACAGTGGGATGTGAATGCCTGGTTTGGCCAATCCTTGGACAACAAGCCGTTGATCGCTGTCAGTGAAGACAAACATGTGTTTATCACAGATCCGGAAGGCTATCGTGTGATCGAATTCACCGATACCGGTGAATTTGTACGCACGTGGGGCGACTTTGGAGTTGGACCGAGCGAGATCGGCCTCGCCGCAGGTGTCACCGTTGACCCCAATGGATTCGTCTGGGTGACTGATGCGGGAAACAACCGCATCTTGAGATATGCGTTGCCGTAACTAGAGAAATAACGATACAAGCCCTTTCATTTCGAAAGGGCTTGTTATTTTATTTAATTAACCTGGTCGATTCAAAGGCTGCTTTAGGCAGCTGTGTTTCCTATGCCAGCCACAGGCCTGAAATCTGTCAAAACTATTTTACGAATGCAGACAGATCGCGCTATGCTTCAACAGCGAGACAGGTTAGCGTTTGCTCCACACCCGGCATGGGCTGAATGGAGGAAGCGATCAGCGTTCCAAGACTTCCGAGATCGCTCGACTCGATGACAGCAACTGCATCGTAAGGTCCAAACGTCATGTTGGCTTCGAGAACATGCGGGGTCTC
>Ga0105104_10002698_pt1 | contig 12846 bp, 6 predicted proteins | sample PPLLaktember2015_3_FD_87034 | JGI IMG/M metagenome (GOLD analysis project Ga0105104, IMG submission 87034) | Freshwater sediment microbial communities from Prairie Pothole Lake near Jamestown, North Dakota, USA - PPLs Lake P7 Core (6) Depth... | ecosystem: Environmental > Aquatic > Freshwater >...
AGAACCCTTTTCGTGAAAAGGTTTCTGGACTTCCAAAAGCTTTTGATTATATACTTTTTTAAAAGTTTTGGGAGGTGTCGGAACCTTTTTACAAAAAGGTTCTGACAAAACTGATGGTGAATCCGGGTAAAGCCCCACACGTGGGGTTTTATTATGACGCAGAGCGTCATCCTGCGGTTTCCTTAATGGTCAGCCGCTGCATATTCACTGTGTCCACTATGTCTATCGGGTCCACATGGTCCGCAAAAAATGTGAAGTGCAAAAAAGGGGACAGTCAAGAAAAATCCCTTGATTTCTTAATGCTAATATATTACAATCATGATGGCAAATTAGATTGGGCATCGCATTAATGATAAAGCCCAAAGAGGAGGTAACCGGTATGCACAACAAAATCGAATCTCAAAGAAAAAAAAATGACCGGAATCCCTTTGTTTATTTCGAACCGGTAAAGGGAATAGATTTCTCCAATAGAGAAGAGATTATCGAAGATATCTCGAAAATCGTATTCGGGAGTAAACAACAAGGTAATGTATGGATAACGGGAATCCGGCAGGTCGGGAAAACATCCCTCCTCCAACAAATCGAACGAATATACCGGGAAAACCCGCCGCGCACTCAACTGTATGGGACTGAAAAAGAGTTCAAAATTTTATTCGTTTATTTTAACTGCCAACTATTCAGGGATGACAACGGATTCTATCGTGGAATGTCCCAATGCCTGGCGAATCATTTCGATTTCAAAATCCCGGATTCGGGCAATACTTACGATCTATTTAAAGACTGGATTAAAGAGACTTATAATGCCGGCTATTATATTGTCTTTCTCCTGGACGAATTCGATGCGTTTATCGATAAATATTACCGCCAATCCCCCGACGATGCCACTCATTTCCTGGACACCATAAACGTTATAAAACAAGACTTCCCCGGGTTTGGCGATAGAACAAAGGCTTTCGGTTTGGTATGTGCATCCAATAGTTCCTTTGGAGAATTAACCGCTAATATGAATCTCAGCGGTTCGGGTTTTGTTATTTCCGAGGAAATCGAATTACCCTACTTCGGCCAAGACCAGGTCAGCGCTCTTGTGGATGAATATCTCAAAGATAATATCATTCAGTTCTCGGAAGATGAAATCGAATTTTGCTTTAAAATGACGCACGGATACCCGCTATTTACCCAGAAACTTTTATCCATTATGTATGAAGAAAAAAGTAAACGCCCCGGGGAGAAGACCGATAAAATTATATCCACTGTAAAAAAAGAATTCGGCAAGGCATTTTTAAAAATTATCGAAGATTGGGATAAACAAAAGAAGTTGACAGATTCGTTCCTTCACAAATTAAAACCGTCGGAAGAACTGAAAGACAGTTTAAAAGATTTTTCATCCAGCGTCCTGGCTAAAATCATTAACGGTGTGATATAATGACTTCAATAAATGAAAACCCCTTTATTACCAGCGATGCTGTATTAAAAGGGGATTTTTTCGGGAGAAAAAAGGAGATCGAAACTATCCTGGATTTCCTGGAAAGTAAAGAGCAACTGCTCCTGCTCCACGGGCAGCGCCGGATAGGCAAAACCTCCTTACTCCTTAAAATAAAGGAAATCGAGAGTTTATCAAAAACCAATAAAGCCGTTTTCTTCGATCTTCAAAATAAAGCTAAAATGGACTTATCGCATGTCCTTTTCGAATTGGCTTCCAAAATCAACACAGAGCTTAATAACCCGATTACTGTAAATAAAAATGACTTTTCAACGGACGACCCTATCCATTACTTTAAGTGTTCGATTTTAACACCGATATTCAAGGCAATACCTTCCTGCCGTGTTGTCTTATTATTCGACGAATTCGATTCTTTGGGAGATATGGAGGAAATAAATATCGCTCCATTAGTAACCAACATCGCCTACCACCGTTTTAAGGATTTTCTAACCGAAATTAAAAAGGGAGAATTCCCACTTAAATTCATTTGCGCCGTTGGAAGGAATTATAAAGACCTCGATGAAAACCGGTTCGGTGAAATACTAAAATCGTCTCATTTACTTGAATTATCTTATTTCCCCAGGGAGGAATTCGATGAACTCATCAAAGCGTCGGATGCAATCCTGCCGTTCCAACCGGAAACCATCGAACGTATCTACGCCTTGACTTACGGGCATCCCTTTTTTACCCAATGTCTTGCCGGGTCTTTGTTCGAAGCCGCACAAAAGAAAAACCTCACGCTCATTACCCCTGATTTGATTTCCGACCAGTTGGAACTCACACTCAAAAAATTGAGCGGTGGATTGCAATGGCTGTGGAAGAGTTTTCAGCCTGCCGAACGGGTTATCCTCTTTTTAATGGCCATACTGGAAGAAGAAAAAAACACCGTCACGTATAAATCGATAAAAGAAAAAGCATCGGAATTCAAATGGCTGCCTGCCGCCCATGACCTGGAATCCATATTGGATCGGCTCACCAATATCAAATTGATCAGGAGAATAGCACACCCGGATGAACCTTATCGTTTTTACGCTGAATTTTTTCGGAAATGGATTCTGCTTGAGAATTCAAGAGAAAAAGTGGGAATGCTTCTGAACGAAATTTACCCTGAGGTCAAAAACTACTTGATGAATGGTCAATTTCATTTCAATAGGGATGAATTCGTACAGGCCAGGGAATTCTTTTTAAAAATAATCGAGAAATTCCCGTTTCATTACGAATCCATGTGTTACCTGGGTAAAATATCGATTATCCTGGGTAAGGACGAGGAAACCCAATTGGATAAAGCAGTGGAGTGGTTCAGTAAAGCATACCGCCAGGATCAATACGGCACAAAGGAAGAATACCTCAACGCATTAACCCTCAAATTGAAACGTATGGATGAAAAAAAAGAAGATGTCGATAATATCTTGCTTGAAATAAACAAGGTAAATCCATCGGATCATAAAATCACCGGCAGGTTGGTGGAAAGATTTATTATTCAAAATAAGAATATATCCGGGCTTGGCGGATTGTCGAAGGTTGAATCCTTGAACCTTAAAGGAAAAAATCTCGAATCCCTGCCGGGATATATTCACTTACTGGAGGGATTAATCCGAATCGACCTTAGCAATAATTTAATTCGAGATATTTCATGGATTATTTCTTTTAAAAACCTGGTTGAACTGGATTTATCCGGGAATCAAATTACGGATATTACACCCCTTCAAACATTAAGCAACCTGGAAACGGTTGCGTTGTCTTATAATTCTATATCCGATATTTCACCGCTGGGAAATATAAAACCATTAAAATTCCTATCTATCGATCATAACAACCTCTCCGATATCTCTCCCCTTCTCAGGTTAAAGGGATTGCGGCAGGTTAATTTGAGGGGGAATCAAATATCCGCTTTACCGCCTTCGATTATTGGAACCGGTTTAAATATAAAATTGAATTTCAAACCGGGGAGCGAAGGAATCTTCATCGGGGAAAATCCTCTTAAATCGCCTCCTGTTGAAATAGTAAAAAAGGGTGATAAGGCTATTTCAGCCTACTTCAAAGAATTAGAACAATATGCAGTTGAGTTTCTTGAAACCAAAATATTGATTGTCGGCAGCGGCGATGTGGGTAAAACCACCCTCATGAAAAAACTCAAAGATAACTCCTTCGTGGTGAAACCGGGAACCGAAGACACCACCCGCGGCATCAATATCCAACCCTGGCAACTGGCCTGCCCCTTCCCCGACGGCCAAACCCGCCCCGTCAAGATTCACTTCTGGGATTTCGCCGGCCAGGAAATCCTCCACGCCACCCATCAGTTTTTCCTCACAAAGCGCTCCCTCTACCTCTTCATATGGGAAGCGAGAAAAGAAGAAGAATCCCAAAGCTTCGACTACTGGCTCAATGCGGTCAAACTCCTGGGAGCCGGAAGCCCGGTCATCGTGGTCATGAACAAATCGGAACTCCGCAACAAACCCATAGCCGAAGCCTCATACAACGAGAAATTCCCCAACATAGTTGAGTTCCTCCAGGTGAGCTGCGTCACCGGCCGCCATATCCCGGAACTGACGGAAACCATCCGCTCCTCCCTCTCCCGGATGCCCCACCTCCTGGACAAACTCCCCAAACGATGGATGGATATCCGCGACGAACTCAAGAAGATGGATCAAAATTACATCCCCCTCGACCGCTATTTCGAAATATGCCGTTTTCACGACATGGAAGACGACAAAGCCCTTTTCTTGAGCGATTACCTCCACGATCTCGGCATCATTATCCACTTTCGCATGGATGCCATATTGGCGGATACCGTCATATTGAAGCCCGAATGGGCCACCGGCGCGGTCTATGCACTCATCGACTCCCTGGAAATACAAAACAATAAAGGCCGCTTCAGCCGCTCCAATCTCACCCGGTATTGGAAAACAGATACATACCCCGCGGACAAGCATCCGCATCTGCTTCGCCTCATGGAGAAATTCGAGTTATGTTTCAATATCGTGGGTACCGACGATTATATCATACCGGAACTCCTCCAGGCGGAACGCCGCGATATCGATGTCTCCCTGTACCGCTCCCCCTCCAACCTCCAGCTCCATTATTCCTATGACTTCATGCCCGCAGGAATTATTACCCGGTTTATCAGCCGCATCCATTACCTTATACGTGGCGATCATTACTGGAAAAACGGTGTGGAACTGGAGTTTTATGGGTGCATTGCGCTGGTGGTGAGCGATTCGTTCCATAAGCGGATTAGAATTTCAGTATCCGGCAGCTCCCCGGTCCAGTTAATGGCTGTTATTCGAAGCCACTTCGACCACATCCACGATACCTTGAACATGAAGAAAGAAGAACACTTTTTCGAAGAGGTCCCCTGCAATTGCTCAAAGTGCATCAGCGAGGATAAACCCCATTACTTCAAGTACCATGTGCTGCAAAAAATGATGGAAATGAACAGGAATGCCCTTTGTGAAAAAGGCTATCAAGATGTTTCCACTCAAACCTTACTCCACGGCCTGCTGCCGCCGGAGAAAACCGAAAAGCTTTTCGATACGGTTGTCACCATCGCCTCCCAGGTCCAGGGCATATCCAAAACCCTCCAGCGGGATGAAAACAGCCGAAATACGGTTGTCGCTCTCCTGTTGGGAACCCGGGGATTTCGCGTCAAAGATCAAACCCGGTGGGGCCGTTCCGCTTCCGGTTTAAGTATAGGAGAGATCGCCATCAAAATCGAAGACGATACAGGGCGTACTATTGCAGTTATTGAATCGGTCAATTTAGATTCATTTAATTCCCGGGTTATTGCAAATAAGCTAAAGAGATTATTGGACAGCGGCTGCACTTCCAACAATTATCACCTGGTCTACAGTCAGGCAAGAAATTTTTCAGAATTATGGAAAAAATACTTTATACATCTTCTTGAAAAAGACGTCGAATTAAAAATAATCGAAGCACCGAAAGAATTGGATACTCATTATGTTGGGATAAGAGCGGCCACCAGCCTTCACCTGGTTTCCGAAAAGGAAGTTACCATCAATCATATTCTCATAGATATGGGTGGAGGCCGATAGGATTTTTTCCTCGCAAAATTCCTTTCCTAATGATATCGAAAAATCAACGGGATGTAAAGCCCCACTACGTGGGGTTTTATTATGACGCAGAGCGTCATCCTGCGGCTTCCTTAATGGTCAGCCGCTGCATATTCACTATGTCCACTGGGTCCATCGGGTCCACATGGTCCGCAAAAAATTTGAAGTGCAAAAAAGGGGACAGTCACCCCACACGTGGGGTTTTATTATGACGCAGAGCGTCATCCTGCGGCTTCCTTAATGGTCAGCCGCTGCATATTCACTGTGTCCACTATGTCTATCGGGTCCACATGGTCCGCAAAAAATGTGAAGTGCAAAAAAGGAGACAAAAAAGGGGACAGTCAAGAAATTTCTAAAGATAGATCATTACAATCGTGCTTTCGGAGAGTCGAGGAAGTAAAGATTTATAAATCTTAACAAAAAAAAATATAAAGATTTATAAATCTTTAACAAAAAAACACCATCGATACTATAGTATAAAATGTCAATCTGAAATTCGTAAGAAAAAAATGAGGCAGTAAGGGGGGGGATTGGAAATTGGAAAGATGGAGGCGGAAGGATGAAAAAAAAAGCGATCTGCTGCTTATAATAATTGAAAGGGAGACATGTAAAATACTCTGACAAAAAAATGCTGCTATTGCACATAAACAAAATAAAATAATATGGAGGAGTAAAAATGAGAAAGTTAAGTGTGTTGTGTATGATTACAGTTATCAGCCTTCTTTTTATCTTCGCGTCAGGTTTTTTTGAACCGCGAACGATGCAGGATAATAGAAAGTCACTGTTTAGCGAAAGGGCACTCGATGCTCGATCATCAGCGGAGCTAAAGAAGGTCCCGGATTTTGGGAATTTCCCTCTTTACTTTATCCCCAATAAGGGTCAAGTAGACAAAAAGGTCCTGTTTTATGCCAAAACATCAGGGTACACATTGTGGATCACCCATGACGGTTTGACCTTCGACAGCATAATCCAGGGTTCTTCAAAGTCGCCCCAGCCCTCAAAATTAAAACGGGATGTCTCAAAACTGGTTTTCCCTGGTTCAAACCCAAAACTCACTGTGTCGCAGGTGGAAATTACGGATTACACAGTCAACTATATTACCGGGAAAGACCCATCCAAATGGAAAGCAGACATCGCAACTTCCAGGGCAGTGTTATACAAGGACATCTTCAAGAACATCGACCTGAAATTTTACGGTATCGAGAAGCAAGTCGAATACGACTGGATCGTTAAACCCGGCGCCGACCCCGGGTCCATTAGATTCCAATACAAAGGGGTTTCCCAAACGTCGATCGACAAAACCGGAAACCTTCTTGTTGGAACAAGTTTTGGGCGCATCATTCACAAAAAACCTGCCTGTTACCAGGTGATTGACGAAAAAAAGGTTGTAGTGACTGCCACATTTAAAAAAGTCGGGGAAAATACCTTTGGTTTTCAAGTCGATGCCTATGATAAAAATTACGAACTGGTCATCGACCCGGTGGTATGCCTGTCATTCTCGACCTATCTCGGAGGAAGCGGGGATGACAATTACCCGAAAATTGCCATAGACTCCCATGGATGTTCGTATATTGCCGGAGCGACTTATAGTAATAATTTCCCTATTATGAATCCCTACCAGGCAACGCGCAAAGGGAATTCTGATATATTTGTAACAAAGCTGTCTGCCACCGGTGGTCTCATTTATTCCACCTACCTGGGGGGGAGCAGCGAGGACAAAGACCCGAATATTGCTGTAGATAACAATGATTATGCCTATATAACGGGTAAAACCAGGAGTACAGATTTCCCCACTAAAAATTGTTTCCAATGCTCACTTAAAGGTGCTTCCGATGCCTTTGTAACCAAATTATCCCGGGAAGGGAACACTATTATCTATTCCACATACCTGGGAGGGTCAAGCGATGATAATGGCCGGGATATAATTGTGGACTCGCATAGCCGGGCATATGTAACCGGAGAGACATCGAGTACCGATTTCCCTCTTTTTAACGCCATCCAGCCTATACGAAATGGTTCATGGGATGCTTTTATAACTAAGTTTTCCGCTGCGGGTAACACCCTGGAGTATTCCACTTATCTTGGAGGGACTGGAGCTGAACGTGGTATTGGCATAACAATAGACCCACAAGATAATATATATGTGTGTGGCTGTACCAACAGCACTAATTTTCCTACGGTGAATGCCTACCAAAACGTATACAAAGGTAATTATGATGGATTTATCACGAAAATCTCACGGACAGGTGAAGTCATTATTTATTCCACTTACATTGGAGGTGCTTCCAACGATAAATGTTTTGATATTGCCTTAGATGTTAATTTATACGCCTATGTAACAGGGGTTACCACCAGTACCAATTTTCCTACCACGTTGAATCCTTTTCAAAGCTCACTAAAAGGACCCCAAGATGCTTTTGTAACCAAATTATCGCAAGCGGGGAACAGCCTGATATATTCGACATACCTGGGAGGAAGCGCCGCTGAAGAAGGCTCCGGGATAGCGGTAGATAGCTCTGGCAGTGCTTACATAACCGGTTATACTACTAGTACAGATTACGCCATTAAGAATCCTTACCAAAAGATTTTAAAGGGAACCCGAGATGCTATTGTAACAAAATTTTCACCCACGGGAAAAGAGCTGTTCTTTTCTACTTATTTCGGTGGAAGCCTTGAGGATTATGGTTATGGCATCGCAGTAGACATCGAAGGGTATATATATTTGACAGGATATACCAACAGCACGGATTTTCCTGTACGAAATGCCTATCAAGATGAAAATGGCGGGGTGTATGATGTTTTTGTATCTAAACTTTACTTTCGCCAACTGGAATCCATTCTCAGTGTAGATAAAACACTCCTTAATTTTTCCATAGACGACAGCGGGAAAAAAACGGGTCCACAAAAAATTTTAATCAGGAACACCGGGAAGGGTTCTTTGAATTGGGTTGTTTCAGAAAGTTCCAGTTGGATAACATGCTCGCCGGCTTCAGGGTCAAACTTCGGGGTAATTGAAGTATCTTTGGATAATACATCATCGCTCGCCTACGGTAAAAACACCACGTCGATTACCGTAAGCGATCCATATGCGACGGGTTCCCCTCAGACTATTTATGTAACGATTACGCGTATCGCCCCTAGTACCCCCCCAATACCCAATAGCCCCTTTGGTTATGTCGATACACCGGTAAATAATGCGAATGTCTTTGGAGGAGTTCCTTTTACCGGTTGGGCATTGGATGATATCGAGGTTACAAACGTCTATATATTACGGGAAAGTGGGTTTAACCTCATTTATGTCGGGGATGCCACATTTATCGAAGGTGCGCGACCGGATGTCGCCCAAATTTATCCCCAATATCCCAATAGCAACAAAGCCGGATGGGGTTATGTGATGTTGACCAATTTAATCCCCGATGGGACGCATACTTTTCATGTTGTGGCAGCAGATAAAGAAGGAAACAATGTTCAATTGGGGAAAAGGACACTCATTATCAATAATGCAGCATCTGCCAAGCCCTTTGGGAACATCGATACCCCAGCCCCTGGGGGAGTTGTCTCAGGAGGGGCCTATGTAATATTCGGTTGGGCGCTGACCCCGCTGCCCAATACCATCGATCCAGACGGCGTCTTCATATACGTGGACGGAGTAAATATCGGGAACGCCACATATGTGGACGGAGTAAATATCGGGAACGCCATATATGGTGATTTCAGACAGGACATTTATGACCTGTTCCCCACGTATAATAACGCCGGTGGTGCCGGGTTCCATTATTATTTCAATTCGAGGGGATACACCAATGGCATTCACAGCCTTGTTGCTGTAGTAAATGATAATGCAGACAACACCCAGGGAATCGGCAGCCGGTATTTCAATATCTGGAACCTGGGCACTCTAAACTCCCAACAGCAAGAATCCACTAATTCGAAAAATCCGCAACTGTTTTCCGAAATCGATAAAATGCCCCTGGACTATTCAAATACGGTGAAGCTAACCAAAGGATATGACCCTGCTGCATTAGCCGAACCCGTATACCCGGACGAACAAGGTAATATCTATATCGAAGCAAAAGAAATGGAACGGATGGCGATTCACCTGAAAGAACAAATAAAAGGCTCTACGATAAGCTGCTTCGAAGGATACCTGGCAGTGGGAAACCAATTATGGAAACTCCCGGTGGGTTCAACATTGGACAAAAAACGCGGGATATTTTATTGGCAGCCCGGACCCGGGTTCATCGGGCGATACAACCTGGTCTTCACCGGGAAGTGGCTCAACGGTAAGAAAACCAAAATAAACATCGCCATTAACATTTTACCGCTCTTCAACGAGTAGTAAAAAATAGAAGGAATAAGAAGTCGAGCAGCGAACAGGCTTGCTTGTTCGCTGCTTGACAACCTTAACCTCACTCTAACCGGGCTACAACCGGCATTTTCAAAGATAGATCATTACAATCGTGCTTTCGGAGAGTCGAGGAAGTAAAGATTTATAAGTTTTAACAAAAAAAATATAAAGATTTATAAATCTTTAACAAAAAAAACACCATCGATACTATAGTATAAAATGTCAATCTGAAATTCGTAAGAAAAAAATGAGGCAGTAAGGGGGGGGGATTGGAAAGTTTGAAAAAGAAAAATACTGAACGATGCGTGACGAGAAAAAAGGAGAATAAGGCCATGAATGCAGCGGAACCGGTGATAAATAAATCGCCCCTAAGCCGTATCGATCGTTTCTTACTCATCCTGACCCTGGAAATGATCATTTTCCCCGGGTGGATCCAGGGCGGAACCGGGCAATTATTTCGAAGTCCCCATTTCCAATTGGCCCTGGGGATTTTTATCGTCTTCCTGGTGTTACCGTACTGGGACATTGTAAATAGTTCTCCAGCAAGGTTTATAGGAATAAAGAAACAATTAAAAGAAATTTTTACCGATATCTTATTTTATTTGGGAGGGTTATTTCTTTGCTTGCTTTTTGTTCAGTGGTTAAACTCGGAGAATGTTTTTGTAATGGTTTTTAGTGGAGGGAAGGGGGTACATGGAACATCAAATATAGACCGGCTGTCGGGGGTCGTGGATTCTTCCGTCCGGTGGGACATGGTGGAATGGTATTTTCCTGCATTTGTCGTATTATTAATCGTTCGCCGCAGGTTCTCCAGCCCGCAGATGGTTAAACCGTTATTCTGGGGCATGTCGGTTAATGCCTCGTTACTATCTGTGTTCGGTTGTGTCGCTCCTATCCTGGTCAAGCAATCGCCCCTGTGGTTGAAACCCATTCTTCCCCGGCAGTCGGCCTATTTTTTCTCTACATTTAATTATGCCAACCAGGCCGGTTCATTTTTCCTGCTGCACCTCGGTTTGGCTTGTGGACTGTTTTTTTATTATTATTTCACCTGGGAGCAGCAGCGCCGCGTTCGTTTGAAAACCGGGATTTTATTGGGGATCATCCTGGTGCTGTTATATGGCATTCATATATCCGGTGTGCGATATCCCATCCTTTTTTCCTGGCTGATGGCCGCTGTTTTTGTCGTTTATTTTTTATATTGCAGCGTGTGGAAGAGGTCGGACCGCCGATGGAAAAGTATTATCGTCACTGCCGGTATTGTTTTCGCTTTAATTATCGGGTCGTTCGGCTTGTATCTTACAGCCAGGGGAAAGGTTCTACCTGAATTATCCACCATGTCCGACCCGAAGATATTTATTAAGGAGCAATTAAAGTGGAGGTTATGGTCGTGGGAAGGGGCTTTAAAAATGTGGACCGATTATCCCGCTTTCGGTGCGGGGGGTGGGGGTTTCAGTAAGAATATTGCCAGGTATGTGCGGATTCCCAGGAGGGGATTTATTTGTACTTATCATGTTCACAATGAATTCCTCCAATTCCTGTGCGAATTTGGGATCATCGGCACCGGTTTAGTACTGTCTCTCTTTATTCTATTGTTAATGGACATCAAGAAATACAAGAATGGTGAAAAGATAGCCGCTTTGGTGTTTTTTAGTTTAATCGGTGTTTTGGGGGTGGTGATTCACAGTGTGCTCGATATCCCGTTCAGGAACCCTTCGGTGGTAATTGCTTTCATTGTTATATTGGCTGGGCTTGGGCAGTGGAAGCGATACAGCGAGGAATTGGAAACAAAAATGGATTTTGAAATTAAAACAAGCACAATTAAATCCAAATCCCCGAAGGGAAACAAAAACAAAAGGCTCCCACGGGGGAAAATTTAAAATACAAGGAGAAAAATATGAAGTGGTTAAAATTTCGATTAAGGTCCGGTACCCTGGTTCATACGGGTACTGTGGTGTTTATTGTGTTTTTAGCGGTATTTTCAGGGGCGATACTCTGGCAAGCCTGGGCCGCGGATCCATGTGGGTGTTTTAACGTGCCGGATCCCTCTAAACCATGCACCTGTATAGGATGTTTCAACGGGTGCAGTAAAAGTACTTTTGACAATTGGAATAATAACTTAATTTATCCCGGATTAGCTGAAACTCAAAACATTAGCACGAATGTTTTCGATTTTTGTATTTATGTTCCCTATAATAACAATGACCAGGGTTATTATATTGGGTTGAGCATTGATTCAAACGGTGATATGAAGCTTAATTCCATTACTACTTTTGGTGGGGCGCCGGCTATGAATGACCAGCAAAACGCCGATTATTATTTCAATCGCAAAGTTCGCAACAATATTCGGTATAAGATATGCGAAGTGCTTACAGGAGTTATGCCAAACCTGGCAAAACACGATGGGTATTGCAGTTATTGTTGGAATGTTTGGGATAAGTATAAAAGGGATGATAAAAATTATCCATGGAATGTGAATTGGCTCGTAAACAAGTGGTGGATCTCCGATCCGGAATAAACCGGGGTGGAACGATATTGAAATTAAAAATAACATGAAAGGACTTTTAAAGCATGATGAAATCGGGTAATTAACGGTTTAATACAGCGTAGAGACGCAGAATCCTGCGTCTCTACTGGTTTAAAATTCGAAGCGGGACAGGCATTCCTGTCCCCTACACCCATCTTTATCCGAGGGGGGATTTGGATTCTGGGGAGTATACACTCCCTCGGTTAGGTCTCGATTTGCTTATCGATGGCGGCGATCGACACTAAAAGTGTCGACGATGACACTAAAAGTCTCGACGACGACACTAAAAGTCTCGACGATGACACTAAAAGTCTCGACGATGACACTAAAAGTCTCGACGACGACACTAAAAGTCTCGACGACGACACTAAAAGTCTCGACGACGACACTAAAAGTCTCGACGACGACACTAAAAGTCTCGACG
>Ga0105104_10002699_pt1 | contig 12845 bp, 14 predicted proteins | sample PPLLaktember2015_3_FD_87034 | JGI IMG/M metagenome (GOLD analysis project Ga0105104, IMG submission 87034) | Freshwater sediment microbial communities from Prairie Pothole Lake near Jamestown, North Dakota, USA - PPLs Lake P7 Core (6) Depth... | ecosystem: Environmental > Aquatic > Freshwater >...
AGTCGCGGAGCTGGCGCTACGATCGCCGGCTCAGGCACCCGATTTCGCGGAGCCTCCGACCCCGAAGGACGCATCCGAGCTCGTTCCAACGCTCGACGAGAGTCTCGCGAGGGTGAAGAAGGCCCTCGGAGGCATGGACGATGCGACGCTGATGGCGACGTGGCGGCTCATGCGCGGAGACCGCGAGTTGCTCGCGCTTCCGCGCGTCGCGTTCCTGCGGTCGACGATGCTCAATCACTGGTACCACCACCGCGGCCAGTTGACGGTCTACCTGCGCGCGCTCAACGTTCCCGTTCCCTCGATCTACGGACCGAGCGCGGACGAGAATCCGTTCGCCTAGCGACACAACACCAGGCTCGACAGGAACCGCGGCCCTCTTCCGGGAGGTTCGGCCCCCGGCGGTATGAGTCCCGCCGCCATCGAGTAGCATGTGTGCCTATGCCGATCGACTCGTACCGTTTCCTCGACTTCGCCACGCGGCAGATCATCCGCGCCTGGGTGCGGCGGGAACCGCAGGCCTCGGGACCGGTCCCGTGGGCCCCGATGACCAAGAGGCTCGGCGACGCGACGATCGCGCTGATCGCGACGGCTGGCGTCGCGTGCCGGGACGACCCGCCGTTCGACCAGGAGCGCGAGCGCCGGGACCCGTGGTGGGGCGACCCGACGTACCGCGCGATCCCGGCGGACTCGACGCAGCGCGACGTCAGGCTGTGTCACCTGCACATCGACACGCGTTTTGGCGAGGAGGACCTCGACGTGGTCCTGCCGATGCGGCGGCTTCGTGAGCTGGCCGACGAGGGCTTCGTTGGCCGCGCGGCGGACACGCACTATTCGATTATGGGCTACCAGCTGCGGCCGCAGGTGCTGGAAGTCGAGACGGCACCCGCGCTGGTGCGCGAGCTGAAGGCCGGTGGCGTTGACGCCGCGGCGCTGGTGCCCTCCTGACCCTTTTGCTGCCGGTCCGTGGGACTGGTCCAGCGCGTCCTCGAGGCACACGGCATTCCTTCCGTGTCGCTGTCGATGATCCCCGATTTCACGCGGGCGGTGGGCGTATCGCGTCTCGCGGGCATCGGCTACCCGATGTCGCGACCAATGGGCCGCCCCGGCGACGCAGCGGGCCAGCGCGAGGTCCTGCGAGCGCTCCTGCAGGTGCTTGCCGATGCCACCGTCCCCGACACCTACGTCGAGTTGCCATTCGTGTGGCCGGAGAGTCCAGCCCGGGCGCGGAAAGGATCCGACGTCCGGCCGCCGATCGCGGACCTCCTCGCACGCAAGCCATGGCTGCTGCCCAAGCTGTACAGCGGGGACATTCCCGACGAGGAGTGACAGCCGCGGCGCTTCGTTCGCCGAGGCGGTAGTTTATTGTCGCGGTGGCGAGGCCAAGCGCGGCGCGGCCGCGTGGACGAACAGGCAGGCATCTCGCATCCGTTCCTCCCGAGCGAGACGTCACCTTCGTCGAGACCGCTGAGATCCTGGTACGGGGACGCCAACAGCGATGAACAGTACGGGCAATGACCGCCGGCAACGTGCCGGCGACATCTGATTGCGGCTGTCCCTGGCAAGAGGAAACGAAGGAACGAACATCGTAGTCGTACTCGCACCGCAACAAGCGGCCAGTACACCGATTCAGTGAACCGGGAGCGCCCGTCCGCCGAGTGACTCCTGGTGAGGCCGCACTGACGTGATGCGACCGCGGAAATGCAATGAAGCGCACATGGACGATCATCGGCGTAGGCGACGTCCCGGGTAGCTTCAGGTGGTACCAGGCGCTCTTTGGCCAGCCCGAGACGCCTCCGGGCCATGACCACTTCGGTCAGATCCTGGATACGGATGGAACCGTCTTGCTCTGCCTCCACCAGTGGGGCGCGCACGAGCATCCCTCCTTGATGAGTCCGGACGAGGCGCCACCTGGCAACGGGCTCCTCCTGTTCTTCCGCGTCGACGATTTCGACATGGCACTCGAGAGAGCACGCGCTCTCGTCACGCGGCTCGAAGAGGAGCCGCACGTGAACCCGAACACTCGAACAAGGGAGTTCTCACTCCGGGATCCGGACGGATACTACGTCACGATTAGTGCGCTCTCTGCCCCCGCCAGCGAAAAGACGGCCTGACAAGCGTTTGCAGCCGACGAAGGCGCGCGGCCGAATCAGCAGGTCACGCGAGGGACGTCCGCGCCTTCGCGGCTGAAGCGCTGACCGTCAGACAGCTCCGCAGCCGGCTCGCGTGCACATGGGCTCCGATCGGTGAGGTCGGGGATGGTTGACGACCCCGACAGTACTGTGTCTGCCATAACGGCCTCCGACTTGCTCCGATACTCTCTGCCGCGACCACTCTCTGTCGCCGCCAAGCAGAACCGATCATTCAGGGGATCGAGACCATGGCTCACACCGCCGCATCTCGCGAGACTCAGCCACGCGCCTTCGTCACGAGCGTCCACGGCGTCCGCTATCAGGTGAGCGACGTCGCGCGCGCCGTCGCGTTCTACACACAGCACCTCGGGTTCAAGCTGGAACACCAACAACTCCCCGCATTTGCGAGCGTCTCTCTCGGTGACGCGCAGATGCTGCTCAGCGGTCCCGACGCGTCTGGTTCGCGTCCAATGCCGAACGGCCAACGGCAGGAGCCCGGCGGCTGGAATCGCGTGGTGTTGAAGGTGGGGGACCTTCCCGGCTGTATCGCCGAATTGAAGAAGGCGGGAGTTCATTTTCGCAACGACATGGAAACCGGTCCCGGGGGGCGCCAAATCCAGGTCGAGGATCCAGACGGGAATCCGATCGAGTTGTTCGAACCCCGCCCGTAACCGGAACCATGTGAGTCACATGCGCTCGATCGTCGGGCTCATCGTCATCACGGGGCACGAACGTCGTGAGGAGTTCACATGATTCGCAAGTTGAGGTCTGGGGAGTACCGCCTCTACTCACGAAAGCCTGATCCACGAACCGGCCGCCGCCGCAATCTCGGAACGTGTCGTAGCCGTGACGCCGCAGAGCAGCACGAACGCGCTGTGCAGTTCTTCAAGCGTCGGCATTGAGGCCATCGGAGGCTCAGGGCGAGACACGAATGCGCGGGCTGCGAGCTCGTGAGGGCGAGCCGATTGCTGATGACCCCGGCTCGACTCTCGGAGGTGTCGTCGATGAAGGCCGAAGATCAGCGGGCGCGAGTTCTTCGCGACAGGATTGGACCGGACGATCCGCGGTACGCGGCTCTCGTCGGCAGGGGATTCAACAAGCGATTCGCGGGTAAGCCCGATTATGTGCGTCTCGTTCAGAGCGCGGATGATGTGATCGACGCGGTTCAGGACGCTGTCCGAGAGCAACGACGGGTTGTGGCACGCGGCGGCGGTCACTGCCTCGAAGGCTTTGTCGACGACCCGGACGCCCGAGTGATCATCGATACGTCGCTCATGACGGGCGTCCGCGGCGGCCGCGCTCTCGTCCCACCGGCACGTATCCTCGAACGCCTTGATCTGGGAGCCAGCCTGCGTCCAATCGCGTCAGGACGCTGTAGCTCGCGTTCGAGTTGAACGGGGGATCGACGTAGACGAGATCCACGCTCTCGTGGTCGATGTGCCGAGGTTCCAAATCAGGGACACAGGACGATGCCCTGGGCCCAGGGGCACTCGCCACAGACCGGGGCGGGATTGCCGTAACAGTCCTCCCCATTGGTCTCCGTGAGCGGACAGCCGCCACAGTGGAAGCAGGGCGGGAAGTCGAAGGCGCGGACACGGTGGCGAAAGGCCCGGAACGCCGGGTCGTGCCAGATTGCCGAGAGGGGCTGATCGTCGATCTGGCCGACGACGTGCTCGCACACACGCCGTGACTGGCCGTTGATGAACTCGCTGTGGCTGTGAAGCAGTGACAGGCAGGGTGTGACGCGCCCGTCCCACGAGACGGCGCACATCCCCTCGTGCGCGAAACGACAGCGGTTCCGCCAGAGGGCCTCGTCGACAGCCGGGGAGGGGTACGTGAGCCCGCTTTCGGACAGAGCGCGCGCGAGCGGACGCGTGGGCTCCTCGATGTCGAAACGTCCCACCATCGTTCGGGGTCGCCAGGAAACGTGACGGAAGACGGACGCCCACCCGGTTCGCTCCCACAGGATCTCGCGGGCCATCTCCTCCGTATGCGGAACGAGATTGCCGATTGACACGAAGTCGAGCTTCAAGTCGAAGGCCCAGTCCAACAGCGCGGGCAGGCTGCCGACCGTGCTTCGCGTCGCGACAGCCGCGACGCCAATCGTAAACGGTCGGCGCGTGTGACGGCGAGCATCGAGGAGGTGATGGACGGCCGACAGAGCCGAGTCAGGACTGACCTCACGCATCCGCCGGTAGGTCTCGGTGTCCGCGCCGTCCACCGACACGGTGACCTGATTGATCCCGAGGCCGACCAACGCGTCGGCGGCATCGGCGCCCAGCAGGAGTCCGTTCGTGATGATCTCCACGCGGAGGTCACGAACGATCGCCATCGACACCAGCCGCTGCCACTCGGGGTGCACCAACGGCTCTCCGAAGCCCCCGAAGGCGATCGTCGTCGCCGCCGCGCTGGGCTGTAGGCCGTCCACCAGCCGCTCGAAACGCTCGACGGGCATGTGGCCGAGCGGCTCCTGCCAGCCCTGCCTCACGCACATCGCGCAATCGAGGTTGCAGTGGCTGGTACTCTCGACGTAGACCTTCCGCAGCGCATCCGAGGCAATGCGAAGGGCACCTGACGTGGCTTCGACCACCACGTCGTCACCAGGCGAGATACCTGCACGGGCCATCGCTTCGGCGGATATCGTCAAACGGCCAGACGAGTGCACACGGACGCCAGCCGCAGGATCCGCGGGCTGCATCGGAGGCTGCGCCGTCTGGGGCTTGTCGTCGTCCTGCGGCATGCAGTCACTCGATCGGAGCGCTACCACTCAGCCACCCGTGCATCGAGCCCCGCGCGCCGCAGCATGCAGCTGTCAACGCCGCGTCGGGCAACGAGCATCCGCAGCCTGTCTTCGCTTCCAGCCGCTTGCGATCCTTCCCGACAGCCTCCACGTGCCCCAGGCAGTGGCTCACCGAGGACAGGACCAGATTGAGAGGCGCCGGATGATTGGCGACGCTGTAGTAGACCCACAGGCCCTGCTTGCGCGCGTTGACGATGCCGGCCCGGCGCAAGTATGCGAGATGGCGAGACACTTTCGATTGCGGAAGCCCCAACGATTCGTGGATGTGACAAACGCACACCTCGCCGCCCCCGAGGAGTGCCAGAATCCGCAACCGGGTTGCGTCGGCCAGCGCCTTCGTCGCTCGTTCGACGTCCGCCAAGTCCATCTCTGCGTGTCTCATTCGGCCGTCCCTCTATATCTGCGTTGACAAATATAGCAGGCTTCTCCTACTATGTCTATATGTGGATGTGCGCATGCATCCGTTGGGTGATGCCGCGCGCGAGCCGTCGAGTTCATCCTCTTCTTCATTCGGAGAATCCATGATCGTCCAGGTGTTCGACCCACCGATGTGTTGTGCGAGTGGCGTCTGCGGCCCGGCCGTCGATCCCGAGCTGGTTCGCGTCGCCGCCGACTTGGAATGGTTGCGGTCCAACGGCGTCGAGGTGGTTCGGTACAACCTCTCGCAGCAACCGGCAGCGTTCGTCAGCACCCCCGTCGTCAAGGCGGCACTCTCCCGAGCCGGGAATGCGTGTCTTCCGTTGACGGTGACCGACGGGACGGTGGTGTGCGAGGGGCGCTACCCGTCGCGCGAGATGCTGGCCCGTCTGGCCGGCCTTACGACTGATGCAGCCAAAACGGTCGGTGCCGGTTCCTCGTGCTGCTGTGGTACGGCACCAGCCCCGGCGTCCGTCATCGGGCCCAAGCCGGACAAGAGGTCTCGCTGCTGCTAGCGTCGGGTCCCAGGCGATGACCGGGGGCAGGAGGCGGGAGTGGACATCCAGACAATCAATACTCGCTACGTATTCTTCACGGGCAAAGGCGGCGTGGGCAAGACCTCCATTGCCTGCGCGACGGCCATCGGACTGGCAGACGCCGGGCGGCGAGTCCTCCTTGTCAGCACGGATCCCGCGTCCAATCTCGACGAAGTTCTCGAAGTCGGGCTGGGCTCCTCGCCCACACCTGTCCCCGGCGCGACTCGACTCGAAGCGATGAATCTCGATCCCGAGGTTGCCGCGGCCGAGTACCGGGAACGGATGGTCGGGCCGTACCGTGGCGTGTTGCCTGAGGCGACCGTGCGGAGCATGGAGGAGCAGCTGTCGGGATCGTGCACGATGGAGATTGCGGCCTTCGACGAGTTCTCACGTCTCCTTGGGGATGCGGAGAAGACGTCTTCCTACGATCACGTGCTCTTCGATACAGCTCCGACCGGACACACGCTGCGGTTGCTGTCCCTGCCGCAGGCGTGGTCCTCCTTTCTGGAGACGAACAGCACCGGTACGTCATGCTTGGGACCGCTTGCGGGGCTGGAGGCGCAGCAGCAGTTATACCTTGCGTCGGTAAAGGCGCTTACGGACCGGCACCACACCCTGCTGGTCCTCGTGAGCCGCCCGGACGCCTCCGCCTTGCGCGAAGCCCAACGTTCCAGCCAGGAGCTTCGGGAATTGGGCGTGCTGCATCAGCGCCTCGTGCTCAATGGACTCTTCCACGCCAGCGTTGCCGGTGATGCCGTGAGCGACGCGTACGATCGGCGATGCCGCCAGGCGGTCGCCGGGATGCCGACGGGTCTTGCCTCGCTGCCCTCCGAGGAGGTGTTCCTCAGCCCGCGCCCCCTCCTGGGCGTTGCGGCCCTGCGCAGGATGTTCGAAGGTCCCGCAGCCGGGATGGATGACGCTGAACCAGGCGACATCGTGGAGCAACTGCCTCACCCGCTCTTGGAATTGGTCGACGAGCTCGAGCATTTGGGGCACGGCGTCATCATGACCATGGGCAAGGGCGGAGTCGGCAAGACGACAGTGGCGGCGGCCATCGGGCTGGAACTCGCGCGCCGCGGTCATCCCGTTCGCCTGAGCACGACTGACCCGGCAGCGCACGTGGGATGGGTCATCGACAACCCGCCCGCGACGCTCACGGTCGGACGAATCGATGCGGAGGCAGAGACCGAGGCCTACCGCGACGAGGTGATGAGCACCGTCGGCCAGAAGCTGGATGCCCAGGGGCGAGCCCTCCTGGCGGAGGATCTGCGATCGCCGTGTACTGAAGAAGTCGCGGTGTTCGGGACGTTCGCCCGAACGGTTGCAGAGGGGCAGGGCGGATTCGTCGTCCTCGACACGGCCCCGACAGGGCACACGATCCTGTTGCTCGATGCAGCGGAGGCGTACCATCGGGAGGTCTTGCGTCAGTCGAGCAACATGCCCGACCCCGTCAAGGACCTGCTGCCACGGCTGCGTGATCCTCGGTTTACGCGAGTCTTGCTGGTGACATTGGCGGAGGCGACACCGGTCCATGAAGCGGCGCGCCTGCAGTCAGACCTCTTGCGCGCGGGCATCAAGCCATTTGCCTGGGTGATCAACCAGTCGCTCAGCCCTCTCCACACCAGCGACTGCGTCCTCGCGACTCGCAAGGCGAACGAGCAGATCTACATCCGGGAAGTGACCGAGCGCCTTGCGGATCGAGTCGCGCTCGTTCCGTGGCTGCCGGAGTCCCCGACCGGAGACGCCGGGCTGTCTTTGACGCTCCGTGGCGTGCCGGCGCTCGCTGCGGCCGGCGAGTAGATGGCCGGCGAGTCTCCGGCTCTGACGTTGTCGAGCACGAGTTCGGAGAGTGTGTGATGCGGCTCGTGATTGTCGGGGGCAGTGATGCGGGTGTGGCGGCGGCATTGCGCGCGCGAGAACTCGAGGCAGCCGCCGCCGTGACGCTCGTTCTCGCCGACGCCTATCCGAACTACAGCATCTGTGGACTGCCGTTCTACCTGAGTCGTGAGGTCGAGGACTGGCACCGGCTCGCCCATCGCACGGCCTTTGATGGTATCGACCTTCTCCTGAATCATTGCGCCGAATCTCTGGACCTCGTTGGGCACACGATCCGGGTGAGAGATGCAGGCGGGCAGCTGCAGACCCTGCCCTACGACCGCGTGTTGGTCGCTACCGGCGCCCGACCTGCTTTGCCCGACATCCCGGGGATGAATCTCGACGGCGTCTTTCCCCTCCATACGATGGACGACAGCTTTGCCATCGATGCGTACCTGAGGCAGGCGAAATGCCGAAAGGTCACGATCGTTGGCGCCGGTTACATCGGCCTCGAGATGGCTGACGCGTTGAGGATCCGGCGCCTCGATGTGACCGTGATCGGGCGCAGCGCGTCCCCCCTTCCGTCAGTAGACCAGGAATTCGGTCACGAGATCGAGAAGGAACTGCAGCGCCACGCTGTCGGTGTTTTGTGCGGAGCGGAAGTCACCCGCGTCGGGCGGGTCGAGGACCGACTAGTCGTCACCGCCGGGGACCTCGAGGACGAGGCAGACATGGTCATTGCCGCCCCGGGGGTTCGTCCATCGACCGAGCTGGCCGCCGCGTCGGGGATCCGCCTAGGAGTGGCAGGCGCGATCGCGGTCGATCGCTCGATGCGCACCAGCGCACCCGATGTGTTTGCGGCCGGGGACTGCGTCGAGACCTGGCATCAGCTACTCGCGGCCAACGTCTACCTGCCCCTCGGCACGACGGCTCATAAGCAAGGGCGCCTCGCAGGCGAGAACATGATTGGGGGCGATCGCCTGTTCGCGGGCTCACTCGGCACTCAGGTCGTCAAGGTGTTCGACGTGGCGATCGCGCGGACAGGACTTCGAGATGACGAGGCCAGGCAGGCGGGATTCGACGCCGTGACGGTGGAAAGTGCGGCGTGGGATCACAAGGCCTATTACCCAGGGGCCCGGGAACTCCGAACTCGCATAACGGGGGACCGGCAGAGCGGCCGGCTGCTGGGCGCCCAGATCCTGGGTCACTGGCAGGCACAGGTCGCCAAGCGGATCGACGTCTTTGCGGCGGCAATTTACCACGGGATGTCAGTCGAGGGGCTGAACGACCTCGATCTCAGCTACACGCCACCGCTCGGCAGCCCCTGGGACGCGGTGCAGATCGCCGCACAGGCGTGGGCGACGGCGACACGGTGAAACGAGTGAGAGCGCCCGACGCGCGGTCAGCGAGCCGACGTCGAGCAGATTCTGGAAGTTCCCGCGAAAGGTAGGAAGTCGAGGTGTGCGTTCCCGGCGTGTGCGGGGTATCCCGAGGCGTGGGGAGGGCGGACACCGGCGCTCGCTGACGAAACTACCTGCGCGCCGTCAACGATTTGGCGATTTCGGTTCGCACACGAGCACGTTCCGGCCGTCGCGCTCGAACGAGCAGTCGCTCTCGAGGACGGCTCGCAGCTTCTTCCGTGCGCGGTGCAACCGCACCTTGACCGCTCCGACCCCGATGCCAAGGACGTGTGCGATCTCTTCCTGCGACAGCCCGGCGATGTCGCACAGCAGGATGATCGACCGGTCCGTTTCAGGAAGCTGATCCACCTTCGAGCGGACGCAGGCGCTCACCTCGCCGCGTTCGAGCTCCGACTGCGCGCACGCCTCGACGCGCGCCGCTCGCGCCGTCTCGACGTCAGCCGCCTGGTCGACGCGGGACGCCTGCCTGGCGCGCAGCTGATCGATGCAGAGATTGTGAGCCACCCGAAACAGCCAGGCCGCCACCTTGTCCGGCTCGCGCACCGATTCGAGGTTGGATTGAGCGCGCAGGAATGTATCCGCAAGGCGATGTGCGTGGCAGGATTCCGTTGCTCCAGCACCGCAAGGCACTCCTCATCAGCACGACATTCTTCGGGGCGGACGTCTACGAAGCCGGCGCGAAGGACGCCATGGAGCGGCTGATCGACTCGTGGGCTTCCGCTATCCGGGCATCCGAACGGTCGAACACAAGTACTTTTGGGCGGTGCCGAACGTCACGCCGGAGACCGGCGGGTCGCTCCAGCCTTGCCCCGCACGGTCGTACACGCAGACGGTGGTGTTCCGGGCAACGGCTGGCGCTATCCAACCTCCCCAATAGGTGGAGGCTTCAGCCAGGCCAGATACCATCACGACTGTGGGGCTGCCCGATCCGGTGCAGTGCAGATACAGGCGGCGGCCGCCGACATCGACCAGCTGGCCCGGCATAGGGGTAGCGTGACGGTCGATCTGTTCCTGAATCGTCTCGTAGCTGCCTGCGACTCCGGCAATGACGAGTGCAACGAACAGCGGATAGAGGACCAACCGCCGCGCGACACTCCGCAGGTTCCGACGCGACTGCAGAGTCATCCACACAGCGAGCGCGATGGAGGCCGGCGGCCAGACCCACCCGAGCGCGTTGAACGCGTTGGCGTCAGGCCTGAAGATCAGGAGGCTGCCGCCAGTCACGGCCAGGACCGCCGCCGGCACTACTGCCCACCGCTGCGGTTCATCGGTCCAAAGAGTCGACAACCCCGAAAGCAACGCCCAACCGAAAGCCCAACCGAGCAGCGCCGTGCCCACGATCACGTGTTCCTGAGCTCCTCCGAAGGGGCCGATGACGAGCGCGAGGGCGACAACGAATCCAGTGATCATGGAACCGGCTACGATCAGACCAACATGGCCCTTTCGGATCGGTTCTTCTGAAACGTCCGTCTCGTGATCGCGTCGTTGGCGGTCCATGCTGTACATCCACGGAAAAGGGGGGACATTCGTCGATGCGGGCAGGCGGTGCCCTGGGTCTACTGCGCGAGTTATTGGGAAGGCCGCGTAGAGCCTTCTATCGGCCACGCTACGTGCCGTTCAGTCGTCCCAGTTACTCATGGACATCGCGGATCGCGACCGAACCTTCTCCCACCGCTGATGCGACTCTCTGGGTGGCGCCCGCTCGAACGTCGCCCACCGCGAAAACGCCAGGCAGGCTTGTTCCGAACGCGAATGGATTTGCGTCAGGGCTGGCCGACGAGATGCGCGATCCAGTCAGTATGAAGCCGCCCTCGTCACGCTCAAGCCCGGGGGGCAACCAGGCCGTCCTCGGAGCCGCTCCAATCAGAATGAAGAGCGCCATGGCCGGCAACTCCTCCATCGAGCCCAGGATGCGGTCTCACGATCACCGATCTCAAACGCTACTCGCCGCGCGCACCAGCGTGCGTCGGCGCCATCTTCTTCCTTTCTCCAGAAAGCGCGCTCAGCGGTTCTCGCGTGTCACCGAAGGTTGAAACCGGCGCGATTGCTGTTGTCAGGTTGCGTCAGACGGCGCCACGTTGAAGCTGAACATCATCCCGCTCTCGTGATGTTCGGCGATATGGCAGTGGGCCATCCAAAGGCCGGGATTCGTGATGTCGAGCAGGATGTCCACGGTCTCGCCCGTTCGAATCAGCACCGTGTCCTTCCAGACAAGGTTCTGCTCTGTCACGCCGTCACGTGCCAGCACGACAAACCGGCCGGCGCCATGAATGTGAAACGGGTGGTGCATCGGGTGGTCCGAGTCCATCTCGTTGATCAGCCGCAGCTTGACTTGATCTCCCACGCGAAAGCGCCAGTCGATGGCGTGGTTAGCGGCGCCGGTCGCTCGATCGACGAAGCTCCAATGCATGTTCGTCGGAGTCGTGTCACGGTTGACGTCGACCATGTCGTCTTCCCACTCGATCCCGTCCGCCTGCCCATGCTGATGCTCGGGGCCACGATGGCCCGCTGCGCTGCGATCCGCGTGCTCCTGGTGATGCTCGTGGCCGTGATCGTGTGGCCCGTGCTCGCTCCGCCCGGCCGGTCCGGCGACGAGCGCGGCTGGCAGCAGTTTCATCCCGCACTTCGGGCAGCGGCCTGCGGTGTCGCTGACGACATCCGGATGCATGGGGCAGGCGTAGCGCTCCGGCGCCACGGTCGCGAGCAGCTTCATCCCGCACTTCGGGCAGCGGCCAGCCGTGTCACTGACGACATCCGGGTGCATGGGGCAGGTGTAGACGACCGGACCCTCGTGGGTGCCCATGGTCATCTCGGCGACGAGCCCGAGCGTCTTGTCCGGGGGCGCGTCGAAGTACGGCGCCAGCCGCTCCCGCTCTGCCACCCACTCCGGGTTGTGGCGGAGCACTGCGAACTGCTCCGCGAGCGACGGCTCGGCAGGCTGCGTGCCGACGTCGATCGTCGCGAGCGCGTATCTCCGTGCCGGCGTCCGGTGCTCGAGGGTCAGCTGGCCCGGATCGCTGAAGAGCGCGTCGATCACGACCCGCTCCGAGGGCGCCAGGATCACCGAGTCGACGAATTCCTCGCGCTCGTAGCGGCCGCTGTCTCCCCCGACGAGCTTAATCCGCGCTCCGGGGAGTGCAACGTTGAACACGCGCGTGTTCGCGGTGTTGGTCAAGTAGAAGCGAATGACCTCCCCGGCACGCACGGCGAGCGAGAGGGCGGTCTCGCCTTCGACCAGGATGAGGTTGCCGAACCGGCCCATCGCCGTGTAGTTCGTCTCGGTGCGTCTGAACGACGCGATCCTGCCCTCCTCGATCAGGACATCGTCGAGCGTCAGCAGCACCTCGCGATGCGCCCGTGGCCAGTAATTCTCGTCGGCCGGGACGACAAGGATGTTCCCGTACAGCCCCATCTCCTGTCCGTAGTCCTCGCGAATGTGCGGGTGGTACCAATAGACTCCGGGATCGGGGAACTCGATGCGGTACAAGAACGTCTTGCCGGCGGGGATCGGCGCCTGCGTTTGGTGTGTGCCGTCGTAGCGGTTGTCGAGGCGCAAGCCGTGCCAGTGCACCGTCGCGTCAAGATCGGTAACGTTGGCAACGTTCACGACGAGCTTGGAGCCTTGCGACCCACGTAGCGTCGGGCCTGGCACCGAGCCGTTGTAGGCGAGCATGCGCACCGCGGCTTGCCCGAGTCGCTTGACGACGGGAGCGATCCGCAGGTCGAT
>Ga0105104_10002701_pt1 | contig 12836 bp, 7 predicted proteins | sample PPLLaktember2015_3_FD_87034 | JGI IMG/M metagenome (GOLD analysis project Ga0105104, IMG submission 87034) | Freshwater sediment microbial communities from Prairie Pothole Lake near Jamestown, North Dakota, USA - PPLs Lake P7 Core (6) Depth... | ecosystem: Environmental > Aquatic > Freshwater >...
CCGACTACCGGGATCATCCCTAGCACATCGAGGCCGGTTTGAATCGAGTCTATATTTTCTTTAACGAAGTTTACGGTAGTTTGGGCGGCGTTCTTCATGCCTCCCCAGATATTACTCCATTTTGGCCAATGCCCGGTGGGATCAATATATTTCAACGGGTTATTGAAGCAATAGGAATATTTGTTGAAGGATTGCGGGTTATCAAGGTCTGGTGCTATACCATCCGGAGATAGGAATCTTCCAGTAGTAGGATCATAATACCTGGCTCCGTAGTAATAGAGCCCGGTTGCATCTAATCTTTGCCCCGTAAACAACTTATCGGTAGGAATATCTATAGTCGCCCTGGCTTCTCCAAAAGGTAAGAATTTAATAGTCGTACCAATTTGCACACCGTAAGAATCAGTCATAAGCGAAGTAGAAGATAAACTGTCCTGGTGGACGTAACTTAAGGTGCCGTTTTCGCTCTGGGCAATGAGCCTGCCGCCCAGGTAATATGAGCTTGTTACGTTGCCGGTAACACCGGGGGCTACGATATCAAACTCATAGTATTTATTAACATAGACCGTAGTTATCCCGTTTTCGTTCTTCTTAACGCGTTTGCCGTCTCCATCATAGAAGAATTGGGCTACCACGGTGCCGTTTTCTGATACGCTTGTGAGTCTATTTTCAGAGTCCCAGGCATAGTCTTTTATCAACGCGGCGTTGGTAACGGTTTCCATGTTGCCGTTGGCGTCATAATCATAGTAGGTAGTGCCCGTGGGGGTAACGATGGATTTAACGGCATGTTTGTGGTCCGGATCAGTGTAATAGTAGCTGTTCACACCGCGGCTCACGATATTACCGATAGTGTCATAGGCATAGGACTCATTATACGGCCCGGTAACCGCCAGTATTCTATCCAGGGAGTCATAAAAGAAGTTCTCTGTCGCTTCGCCAGATACTACATCAGTACGGTGAGAAAGATTGCCGGCAGCATCCCAATCATACTGAATATCTTGCTTGGGCGTACCGCCTGCCTGGGGTAGGGTCTTGATCTCCCATAGTCTGCCGTAGTAGCCTCCTGTAGTATCATAAGCGCCGCCGGTACCGTAATAGCCGTAGGTTGTCTTTAGGCCGTTGCCGAGATTGATTTGGGTTATCGCCCCAAGCTGGTTATATTGCGTATCAGACACAAGAGTCCCGGCGATAGTCCCGGAAAGCGTATCAGGCATCCCGCGCCCGTTGTAAGTTTGAGTGACCACTTCTCCGGTGGGATAGTGTATCCGGATATTACGGTCCGCGCTATCATACTCGTAAGTGGTGGTAGAAATGGTAAAATTACCAGAACCTGGGAATATCCTTTTCTCTTCGATAAGCCTGCCGCGTTCATCGTATTTGTAATCGGTATTACCCGTACCATCCTCCATGGATGTGCGCCGGCCTTTACCGTAGTTGCCGCTGGTTGTGTCATCATAAAGATAGGTAACACTGCTCATCGTAGGGTCAGAATAACCTTTGTGGTAGAGGCGGTTTAGAGCATCATAATCCATTGTAACAGTCTGATTTTTGGCATCCCTCTGGCTGATAAGGTTACCGTTATTATCGTATCCATAAGTCCAGGCTCCCATATCTGGGTCGGTCATCCCGGTTTTGCGGGAAAGCATGTCATAAGTCATTTGGGTATGGTTGCGCAGTGTTGCGGAATCCCAAACATCGGTCAGATTACCCAGAGCGTCATAGGCGTAATCCGTCGTGGCATAGGTGGAGTTATCGGAATTACACTCGATTACGCGGATGAGGCGGCTGAAGGCGTCATAGGAGTAGTGGGTGTTGATGCCTCTGGCGTTGGTGACCGTATCCTGCCAGGCTATGGAGTAATTGTGAGTTATGGTGACCCCATCCGCGCCGGTTTGAGTGGTTACCCTGCCGAGGGCGTCATAGATAGTGGTTGAGTATTTCCAGCCGGAAACGGGGTCAATATCGGGCGACTGATAACTCGCCAGTACTTCGCCGATATCCTGGCTGACGTATTGTTTATCTACTAAACCACGGGAATTGAAAGTGGTAGTGCTTGAAATGATAGTGTGGCCGGGTTCACCGCTGTTCTGGGTCTGGATTACCCTTCCCAACCCATCGAAGTATTGCTTCTGCCAGAGATAAATGCCATCAGAGGTTTTTGTACGTGTTTCGATATTTTGCTGATTGATAGCTCCCCAATTATTATAAACATATAAAATTGACGGGCTTTCAAAAGTGTCTCCTGGCCTTATTACTTTCCAGAGCCGGTCGTAGGTATCATAGTAAGAAACAGTGGGATTTCCGTTAACGTCTGTAACAGTTACTTTCATTACGCCACTATAGCCATCCTGTGACCAATTCCATTCGTAGTAGTATGATTCTGTCCCGATAAGCTGCATTATTTTATGAGCCGGATAGGCATTAAGAATAGTATCGTAATCAAATGTAGTAGGGATATTGTTGGCATCCCAGCTAGTCTGCAGGTTGCCGTTAGTAAAATACGTGAAAGTACTGCTAATTGAAAAAGGCGCCACGTTGTTTATCTGCTCGGTGCGGGTGAGGTTACCGTTAACTAACGGTGGCATATTATAGGCTGTATTTCCGTCGTAATAATAACGGGTATCTTTCACCGTACCGCTTGAGTCAGTTATCCATTCTCTTGCGACCTTACTCAAGATATTAGTTGTTAAGTTTGGGTAGTACTCCTTATGAATAACGGAATCATCAGTGGTGGTAGAAAAATCGCCGTCGACATATTGAGTGGTAACATTTCCAAAGCCATCATACGCAAAACTAGTGCGGGTGGTTTTAACCCCTTTCAATTCCTCACTTCCCCATGAGTTGAAAGCAGGCCCATTTGCGATATACTTACGTACGAAATAATCATCAACATAGGCATCATTGCCGCTACCATAAGCACTACCCAGAGCGTTATCTCCTGCCAGGCAAACAAACGGAGCATAATAAGTTAATGGAACAGCGTTCGGTATGTTTATTGGAATACCCCCTTGTACCTGAAGAAGTCCTGTTCCCGCAGTGAAGTTGACGTTGTATAATTCCATAGATTGCCAGGTATCTTTTTCCATTACCCCGCCCGTGGACACCAAACAGTTTCGATCATCATTCGGGTAATATATAGTCTCATCAGGATGCGGACAGACCCACAGTAATTGACTTCCATTCCCAACAATAAAAGCAAATCCACCGGCATCCTCTTTCCAGGCTTTGAACCCGATGGCAATATTTGTATCGTATATAAGAAAAAAGTGCATTACGCTTAGACCATTAGCACTTCCGGGGATTATCAGGCATCTTGGGCTACCGCTGAAGGGATGATCCGTAGAAATTTTAGCGCCTGCTCTACCGTCAAGCCAGTTTCCACCTATCGGATCCCCGTTAACACCGCGTTCAAAATCATCAAATATAACAAACGTGTTAGTTCCGTTACTGGCACTGGTAACATTTTGGTTGCCATAATAAAGATAGAAACTAGCTGTAGTTGATGCCGGAATTGAATCAAATTCTACCCAGACTACGGCACTGGTATCAGAGGTATAGCTTTCAATCCAGTAATCCAGTAGTGTTGTACCATCAGATCTGGTAAACCGGAGGTCGCTGAAATCAGATTTACAATGGCCGTTGAGATAGACAGTACTGCCGGAATCCGTACCGCTGTTTTTGGAGACATTAAGTTTTAGTTGATAGTTTGTTTGTGCTCCGGCTGAACCGGAAATTGTCATTTGTTTACGGTAGTTCCAGCTAGAAAGCCAATTACCGCCCGGTTCCGCGGCGGCGGAGGAATAGGTTGTTTCATCAACCCGGTCAAGCTTTATTCTCCAGTTATTAAAAGTGCGGGTGTACCTGTGTATAGAACCGTTGGCTACATAAATATAGAACGGGCCGACATCTATTGATTTCATGTCATTCAAGTTACCATATTGCGAACCGGTTGACAGGTTTTTGATGTAGTTGTAATAACCGCAAAACGTCATATATAACGTTCCTTCAGGCGCGCTGGCAAGACCATAACACGCATGACCGGCAGATATTAGTGTTGAGTTGTATGCACTAAGGTCTGGGGCAATTTCGAATTTATAACTACCTATCAAACCACCCCAATATCCCGGAACGCTCCCCAAATATTGTGCAGCTGCATAAACCAGACCGTTGGGAGCCACCGTTATGCCATATGCATAATGAAAATAATACATGCCGGAAGCATAGCTATAGGGGAAAGCGTATTCGCTAATATATTGACCGTTCAGGTCAAACTTATAAATGATTGATGATTGAAAATCGGCATATCCGATTACATAAACAGCCCCTCCCCTGTAATGGTCCCCGGACACTGCCAAATCAGTAACAACTCTAGTTAATTGAGAATTACCAAAAGTGGTTATTAAATTTCCGCTAGAGTCATATTTCTTGATACAACTAACATAATTTGAACCGTTATGGCCTGTACATCCTACATAAATATAGCCATCAGTTGATACGCCAATAGCCTTAGCTTGATTGTATTGACTAAAAGTATCGATAGTTGATATATAACTAAGGTTAGCGTCATATTTTTTAACAGTAAAATCATTTGCATTACTTGCGTATACGTAACCATCGGGAGAGACAGCAACGCTCTGAGCTGGGATTGAACTGTCTCCTAAGTAATAACCTTCTCCTTGCAAGGTTTGTTCGTATGTCCAGGTATTATTTGTTTCTCGTAAAAGTGCAGGCGGACTGCCGGCCTGGTACCATTTAGTGCTGTATTCTTTACCCTTTAGAAAATCGGAATACGGTTTTATTGCCTCAATAGTATAAAAGTAATGTAGTATGTAGTTGCCTGCGGCGTCAGCCTCTCTAACTTCATTCCAACCGCGGAATTCTTGGTCCCAGCCAGTACCGGAATAAGCGGGATTGCCAGTATACGAATAGTAGTGTATTTCATCGGTTCCAATACCGCTGCTAATCGTCTTTTGAGTTACAGCCTGCCTTGACCAGCAGTTTAAAACCGATGGGTCCGGTTTTTGCGTATATGCAAAGCTAACGCTGCCGCCATAACCGCTTTCAATTTGTGTTAAAAACGGCCAGGCCAGGGGGGTGCCTAAAGAAGTTGGATTGCCTGGGTTTCCGGAATATTGGGTTTCATTGGTAATCCTGTAGACTGATTTAACTTCGTAGTTGAAGTTTGTTGCTGGTAAAGGTAGAGATATACCATCAACCGCTTGTTGTGATATGGATTTCAGGGTATGTTTCCCTGCGTAATAGGTACCGTTATGATCGCTGGAAAAAATAGGGCCGGTCGTGTCATAGCTAAAATTGTATTTTCTGATCAGATTTGTATTGACTTTTATTTCAATGGAGTTTAACTGGCGGGTCTCCATGTTTTTCGGTACAGGGTTGTTTCCATAAGAAATCGGGTTATCTAGCCTTACCGGACCATCGCTGCCATCTTGATAGTAGTTTGAAAAGAAATGTACTTCAACGGCGTTGTTATTGTAACGTAAAAACTCAGGATAGGCAGAACGAACGGAGCCAAGCCACATATCCCGGACATATGAGATTGTCGCATCATTATTGTTGGGGTCTTTCCAATAGCTCAAATCCCACCGGTAATAAATTGACCCGTCATTAAATTGCTTGGCATCTGCTGTATCACCAAAACGGAAGTAATTACCATCTTTATCATAGACGTGCCACGTATCACCGGAACGCGTTATCTTAAAGTATTGCTCCGGCTGAGTTTGAAAGCTGATGCCATCAGTAGAAACTAATTTGTAGGAGCTGCCGTTTAAGTCAAGGTAATACTCATATGTAGCTGCGCTATAACTGATCCTGCCAAAATGCAGGTTCCAGCCAATACCAACCCAGGAGCCTACATCTCTTTTGTTTTTCATACCGTCAACGGAACCGCTGTTGTACGTTAGAGCTAAAGACGGCTGGAAACCGCCTGGTCCCGGCGGTAGTTCAATCGGATAGCTATATGATGCGGCACCGGAATGTAAATCTACATCAGAGGCCATTACCCTGCCAGGACCACTTTGGAGGGGATTAGCGTGTTCACCATAGTAGCTAAAGTGAGAGATTGAAGCGGTGAGTGTTAATGTTTCTTTATCGAATGTGTCAGCTACAGCTACCCATTGATGGGTTCCTTCATCCAGGTAGTAAAGATGCAAGGATTCGATATCTAAGCCGGCTAGCTCTTCTGGAGTATGGATTATTGAAAGCGATATTTCTTTTTCGAAGTGGAAATTGTTTTTCTTGGAAGTAAATTTATCGGAAGTAGAATTGTCACTTTCAATCGGTTCTTCCTGGGATTTGCCGTTGGTTTTACCAGGTTTCTTTTCAGATTTATTATCGCTCGCAGCCTCTTGACCAAAAGCGTTAAGATCAAGGAACTTGAGTTGCTGGGTGCCGATTGTCCCCGTTGCTTTTTTCTCTATTAGTTCAACTGCAATGGATTCTTTGGTTGCCCCTTTAGGGATGTGCAGCTTGACCTTTCCATTTGAGGATAATACATCGGTTTCCTCACCAGATTTAACGATTTTTTTATTGGGTTTAATATTCGATATGGCATCGGTAAGGGTTTCATCTGAAGTTGAATCATCAGAAACGTTATCGCTTGTATTTAAATCATCATCAGGGGTGATGTTGTCACTTGAGATTATATTGTCCGGAAAAGTGATGTTATCAGAAATATTGTTAGGAAAGGTGAGGTTATCAGAAGAAATATTCTCTGAAGTTACGTTATCGCTATCTGCATTTACCCGAGGGGTTGCGGCCGGCAGAAGAAAGAACACCATCAGGAATACCAGAAATGCGTTTAAAAAACAATACCAAATACTCCGCGAGATGCTGCTATAGTTGTTCATTTCTCCTCCACTAAAAACGCTCTTACGAGTAAAGAATTGAGTATATTTCCTCAAAACGCTATATCAAGCGGTAAAACAATAATGAAGGATAAGAAACAAATGTAAATAACGCAATAAAGGGCATTATAGTCCGTAAATACTTAGGATGTCAAGAAGATTTTGTCGTACCGAAAAACGGTATAGTCTGGTACAAAGTTTGGTCAAGGGATGGTGGAAAATAAAAAAGGGAGGAGCATTACTACTCCCCCCTCTCGGTTCTAACTTAAGTCTAGATTACCACTGCACAAACATCGGCATGACCACGTGCGTGTAGTTTTCAGAGCCAACCGGGCGGATCAGGCCCGGGCTGGAAGGATTGGTGGTTTCCAGCGCTACCTGTGATTCTTTGAGTACGCCCAGGACATCCATCAGGTATTTTCCGTTAAACGCTATCTTGGAATCCGTGCCTTCAACCGTGGCGTCTATCTCGCCGACGTCATCGCCGATCTCTTCAGAGCGGGCGGAGACTGCCAGCTTGCCCGGCCCGGCTTCATTCCCGGGAGCCACTACCAGCCTGACGATGCCACTGCCGTCGCGCGCAAAAATGGACGCGGTCTTGGTGGCGCGCAGGAAATCCGCCACGTTGACCATGACGCGGGTGTTATGGCTCTTGGGGATAAGCTGGGAGTAGTTGGGGAACGTGCCCTGCACGAGCTGTGATACCAGTTCCGTGCTCTTTAAGCGGAAGAGCACCTGGCTCTTATTGGGGTTAAGCGTTATTTTTACCGTTTCTTCCTGGTCGGTCATCAGGCGGTTGATTTCGGAAAGGGTGCGGGCGGGGATAATGACCTCGGTTTTTTGTGCTATCTTGTTTTTCACCGGCATTTTATAGACCGCGAGGCGGAACCCGTCAGCCGCGGCGAGGGTTAACGTATTGCCTTCAAACTGGGTGCAGACACCGGTCAGGACGGGGCGGGACTCTTCGGTGGCCGCCGCGAAGACAACCTGGTTGATGGCCTGGCGGAGGGCCTCCACTTCAACTTCCGTAGTAACGCCGTCATCCACACTGGGGATGGGCGGGAATTCTTTGGCATCAACACCGCTGATCCGCGCTTCAAAGCGGGCGCACTTTAAACCGAGTGTCTTAGTCTGGGGTGAAAGGCTGACGGAAATCGTATCCGCCGGCAGGGAACTGACAAATTCAGTGAGCAACCGTGCCGGAACGGTGATGGAACCTTCCTCTTCAATCTTGGCGCCTATCCAGCAGCTTATCGCCATTTCAAGGTTGGTGGCTACCAGCTTAAGGCGGCCCTCTTCGGCAACCAGCAGGACGTTATTGGTGATCGGGAGCGTTGTCCTCGTGGCGACGGCTCTCCCCACGATACTAAGTCCCCGGTTGAGATTTTCTTGAAGACAGGTCAATTTCATTGCGCACCCCCCAAAAACAGCTATGGAAAATCAGTATACTACATTATTCTTTTCTATTCAAGCTTTATCGTGCCGCTCTTGCCCCCGGACTTTAACGCCAGCCGGATATTTCCTATCCTCATGCCGCGGTCAACGGCTTTGCACATATCGTAAATGGTCAGGGCGGCTACGGCAACGGCCGTAAGCGCTTCCATCTCCACACCGGTCTTGCCGGTGCTCTCTACCGATGCGGATATCTCGATGGTACTGTCGGTTTCATTCGGGGTGAACTCTATGTTGATGCTCCCTATGAGGATCGGGTGGCAGAGGGGTATTAAGTCCGGGGTCTTTTTGGCCGCCATGATGCCGGCGATCTGTGCTACGGAAAACACTTCGCCTTTCTTGGTGCCGCCGCTCATGATGAGTTTGAAGGTCGCAGGTTGCATCCGCACCAGCCCTTTAGCTACCGCCACGCGGTCGGTATCCGCTTTAGCGGTCACGTCCACCATGTGGGGCCGCCCGGCTGCATCCAGGTGTGTAAGCTTTGCGTTGCTTTTCATGTTAGGTTAATAATACAGCTTTATGCCGTTTATTTCTACCCGCCTACCTGGGAGAACGGCCGGCCTTTGTGCTGCTTCCCCTCGGCGAGGTGATGACTCCTGGGTTTCCTGGCAATCGCGTCTTCGATAATCTTCTTTAGTTCCTCGACTGATGCACCGCTGCGTAAAGGCTCGCGGAGGTCTATTTCATCTTCGTTCAGCAGGCAGAGCCGCAATTTGCCGTCAGCCGTGAGGCGGAGGCGGTTACATTCATAGCAGAAATGTTCCGTGACCGGCGTGATAAAGCCGATCGTCCCGTTAGAACCGGGGAGTTTGTAATATTTAGCGGGGCCGTTGCCGGTCTCCATTTTCCAGGGTTCCAGCTTGCCCAGTGTCTCGATACGCTGTTTCATATCGTTCACGGAAAAGAGTTTGATGGGTTTTGTTTCGTCATCGGCCACCGGCATGTACTCGATATAACGTACGTTCCAGCCATCGGTTACCGTTTTCTTCGCAAAATCGATTATTTCATCATCGTTAACGCCGGACATGACGACCATGTTGATTTTGACCGGCGTGAGCCCGGCTTCAATAGCGGCTTGAATGCCCTCAAGCGTTTCCCCGAGGTTCCCGCAGCGGGTTATCTGCCGGAAGCGTTCCGGCTTGAGCGTATCCAGGCTGACGTTAACGCGGTCCAGCCCGGCCTCTTTAAGGTCCGCGGCGTACTTTGCCAGCAGAACGCCGTTGGTGGTTAAAGAAATATCTTTGATGGTATCAATATCCCTGATCATCTTGATAAGATCGGTCAGGCCGGTACGTACCAGCGGCTCGCCGCCGGTCAGGCGGACTCTGTCTATGCCCAGTTCCGCCGACGCTTTAACAAGGGTGATGATTTCCTCGTAGCTTAAAATATCATAATGGGACATCAAGCTGATGCCTTCTTCCGGCATGCAGTAAACGCAGCGCAGGTTGCAGCGGTCGGTCACGGAAATACGCAGATAATTGATCGGGCGTTGGAAAGAATCAGCCAGTTTGGTCATATAGTTGCCTCTAATTTGTATTATACAGTTTTCCCCAAGTCATTGCGAGTACAAGGTAACGTAGGGGCGGGTCTTAGACCAGCCCTTTTTCCATGTTATAGCTATTGAATGGAATATTAAAAGAGGGTAGAATGGCTAGATATGAAAATCAGAGAATATAAAAGTAAAGATTATCCGCAGATACTGGAGTTGTGGAAAGAAGGTAGCCTGATTATAAGCCGTTCTGACACTCCGGAAGCCCTGGAAAAGCAAATGGAACGCGATGCTGACCTGTTTCTCGTAGCGGAAGAAGACCAACGCATTATAGGTGTGGTGTTGGGACGTTGGGAAGGGCGGCGGGGCTGGATCAACCGGCTGGCGGTATCTGCCTCTCACCGGCATAAGCGCATCGGGTCTTTGCTCGTAGCGGAAGTAGAAAAAAGGCTTCAATCTAAAGGGTGTGAAAAAGTTAACCTTCTTATCGACGCAGATAATTCCGGCGTCCAGGTCTTTTATGAACGCTCCGGATATTCCCGGGACGACCTTATCTTCATGGAAAAGCGGCTGGTATAAAGAGTTGTTATGGACAACCTGATACAGAAAATCCGGGATGTGATATATACTAACCTTAAGACTATTCTTTAGGAAAGGAACTCAACATGTCCAGTATCGTCGCGGTTCAGGGCCAGCAGGGATTCGTGATTTCCACGGACAGTATCGTTTTTAAATACACCACGGATAAAGACGGGAAAGTGGACGGCAAGGTCAAGGGCACTACCCGCAAGCTTTTCCAGCTCCATGAAGATATCCTCGCGGTCGGCCTGGGTAACTGGAACTCCTATTTCCCCGTTTTTAACCGCGTCGCCGCTATGAAGCTGCCCAAAGAAACGCTTTTAGAAGAGGTGCGCAACCAGTGCGTTAAGAACACGGACGCCCACGTTTATGTTTTCCACCGGGAGCCGCAGGGGGTGGTGATGGATGTCGTAGAAAACCAGTCCATCCGGCTGGCTACCTCCGGCGCCGTAAGGTATCCGGAATCCATGCTTAACTCCCTCTTTCTCACCATGTATGAAAGCGAACACGCCCTGAAGATCCGCATGAGCGGTATGTTGGGGATTGCCGCGCTGGTCAACGCTTATAACGCCTTTGCTCTGTCTCTTTGCAGTGATATCGCCTCCCCATTCGATACCATACTTTTTACCCGTGATGGTATCTTCAACTTCTCCGGCGGGGTCACCAAGCTGCCGGTAGGGGATTTTGTCTAAAGACATTAATCGAACGTTCGTCCCTCGCCCCGAAGTGGGAGAGGGATAAGAGGGTGAGGGGTTCGGGGAAAAAGGGTGGTGGCGTCTAATAGCTAACCGCCAACAGCTAACTGCTATTAGAGCAATTGCGGTTAAAAAACCCCTCTTCCCGGTGTTTAACTCCACCTGAAAAAAGGAGACAAAGTAATGCCTGGAAAGAAAACTAAGCTTTATCCTGTTTTCGTCTATGTGGTAGACCGCCCGGCGCGGAAGCTGATTCTGAAACGGGGTGTCAAAGCCGTTCATTACCTCGAATTCCTGGATGAAGTGGGAGCAAATTGTTTCCAGGAGCTTCAGGCCGTAAAAAATGCCCTGATTAAGCCTTGCGGTATGTGGCTGCCCAAACAACTGCAAAAACCCGGGACATCGGAATATGTGCAGGGGGTAGAAGTACCGGAAGATTATGCCGGGCCGGTACCGGCCGGCTATGAAATGATTGGCCTTAAACCGTGCAAGATGATGGTCTTTCAGGGCCCGCCCGATGATTTTTCTGATGGAACAAAGATCGTCGGGGCGATAATGGATATGTGGGAATTGTTGGAGACTTATGATCCGGAGCCTTATGGCTTCGCCTGGGCGGACGAAGACGGCCCGAGGCTCCAGCTTGACCCTATCGCTAATCGCGGTTATACCGAGCTTTTACCGGTAAGACAGCTTGATACAAAGACGCAATTTCCTTTTTAGTCACGGTTGCCCCTCCTCCCCCAAATAGAAAAGCAATTCCGGTCAAGAACTGTCTTGTCTCCCGATTTATACTCTACCTGCGAGGTGATAATACGAACAACTGGGAAAACGTAGCGGCCGTAACGCGCATGCAGGATTTCATCGACCGGCATATGACGGAACCTGTTACCCTGCACATGCTGGCACAGGCCGCGGGATATTCTCCGTGGCATGCCGCCCGCATCTTTAAAGAGCTGACCGGTAAAAACCCCTTCGACTATATCCGGGAACTGCGGCTGTCGCGCGCGGCCGAGAAACTCCAGGATGAAGATGTTAAAGTCATCGATGTCGCCTTCGACTTCGTCTTCGAGTCTCACGAGGGGTTTACCCGGGCGTTTTCCAAATACTTCGGCATTAACCCGCGGCGCTTTATTAAAGAAAAGCCGCCCGTCAAGCTCTTTATGCCGGAAAGCATGCGTGATTATTACCTCAATCTACAAAGAGGAGAAAGTGTTATGAACACAAAAGCAAACCCGAATACAGTATTTGTACAGGTAGTGGATCGGCCGGCGCGCAAGCTGATTCTGAAGAGAGCTAAAGAAGCTAAGGACTACTTCGCTTATAGCACGGAACTTGGCTGCGACGTTTACGAAGAGCTTAAAGGGGTGAAAGACGCCCTTTACGAGCCCATCGGGATGTGGCTCCCAAAGAACCTGCAGAAACCCGGCACATCCGAATACGCCATGGGCGTGGAAATGCCCGCGGACTATAAAGGCCCCGTACCCGCCGGCTATGAAATCACCGATCTCAAACCGTGCAAAATGATGGTCTTCCAGGGCCAGCCGTACGATGACGCCAATTTCCAGGAAGCTATCGGCGAACTGTGGGCGGTAATGAAAACCTATAACCCGGAACTGTACGGCTTCAAGTGGGCGGATGAAGACGGCCCGCGCTTCCAGCTTGAACCCCAGGGCTACCGTGGCTATATCGAGGCGCGGCCGGTCAGACAGTTAAACATCAAAAAGTAAAAGTGTTCCTTTCCCCCAGGGATAAGGGATTACA
>Ga0105104_10002702_pt1 | contig 12836 bp, 6 predicted proteins | sample PPLLaktember2015_3_FD_87034 | JGI IMG/M metagenome (GOLD analysis project Ga0105104, IMG submission 87034) | Freshwater sediment microbial communities from Prairie Pothole Lake near Jamestown, North Dakota, USA - PPLs Lake P7 Core (6) Depth... | ecosystem: Environmental > Aquatic > Freshwater >...
AACTTCGGTCGCCTCGTTCCTCCACTCGTTTTCTTGGATTATAGCACGAATGTTCTAGGAAAGCTGTGCGCCTTCTATCCCTATGTGTGAACACAAGGGCTTTACGGCGCAGTTTGGTAAACAAAACGTTGCGGCGGACATCGTCCGCCGCAACGTTTAACATAAAAAGTGTAAATTCCTCTCGTGAGATCAAGGCTTATCAAACGTACGCAGCCCACAGATCGCGAAAGAGAGTGGATCAGGTTGCTTTCGGGGTTTCCAGCAGCATAGGCAGGGAAGCTTTCTTGCCTATGCTGCGAAGATGAACCTGGTATTCCCTTGCAAACTGTTTTACTTCCAGCAGGGACTGGATGAACGAAAGCGTGGATTCCGCACCCTGGTTTTCGTTCAGGCGGTCGATGTGCAAGCCGTCCCGGCAGCCACCGGTCGCCTTATCATAGACGCAGACACCCAGAGCATTGCGCCCGAGGAACCATTCAAATGCCTGGGTCGCATAGTTGTACCATTTAAGATCCTTGGTTGTCCGATAGGCATCCAGGCAGGCTGACACCAGGGAATAAACTTCCACAGGTTGTTGATCGAAGTATGATATTGGGCCGCCTTTCTGATAAAACCCCTGATTGCCAATGGGCATCATCCAGCCTTGTTCCGATTGCTGAAGTTCCACAAGCCAGGTAAGTGATTCCAACCCAATGGCTACTGCTTCAGGATCGTTATTTGATTGCCCATAACGAAGAAGTGCCTGGGGCAAAGCCGGGTTGCAGTACGTAGCGCTATCTTCAAACCAGTGCCAGTCTTTTGTGCGATTGTCCTGGTAAAGCTTTATAAGCCTTTGCACCAATGTGTTTTGCGCCGTTAGAACGGCTCGATCTCCGGGGTAACGCCTGAGATAACGGTGGATGCCCAGGAGCGCGAAAGCCCAGGTGCGTGGACTGGTAAACTCCGTGACCGCCGGCAAGGCAGCTTCGAACAACCTGCCCGCCATCCCTTGTAGACCCTCACGCTTGGAACGGGCTAATACGGTGCCCAGCGCCCACAATGCCCGCCCATGGCTGTCTTCTGAGCCCACTTTCTCCAGCCAGCGTCTGTCATAGTCCATGAAGTTACGGAAGCGTTTCTCCTGCGGGTTGAAAGCGTGCCACAGGAATGCCAGATAGCAGTGGGCGAACTCCTGAACACGCCCCAACGCCGGTTGAGACGCCTCGCTCTTCGAGAGACTGCTGACATCCTCCAATTGAACCGAGACAATCAGTGCCCGGGCATTATCATCGGTGGTATAGCCTTCATCGTAATTAGGCACGCTGAATACCGCGTGTTGAAACATTCCCGTACTATCCGTCAGGCGTTCAATATGATCGAGCTTTAACTCGGGTACTTCTTCCGCCTGTTCCTCCGGGAAGTTGTTGACCGTGATCAGATAATGATCGGTGAAATGCTGGCGCCGGGCGCGATCGAAACTTTCATAATAACGATCGGCAACGACGGGCCAGATCATATTCCTGCCATATAGATAGGCGCGCTTGCGGATGGCATCCGCCTCGGCTTCATTCTCCAGCAGATACAGAATCTTCTCGGAAATGGCTTTTGAATCCCGGAAGGGAACGAGTACACCGCGTTCATCAGCCAACAGTTCTTTTGCATAGCAATAGGGCGTGGCAATGACAGCCTTGCCAGCACCTGCCGTATATGCCAGCGTCCCGGAAACCACCTGCTCCGGATCGAGATACGGGGTAATGTACACATCTGCCGCGCCGATAAACTCTTTCAGATCCTTCAAATCCACAAACTGATCATAGAATAGAACATTCTCTTCCAAGCCAAGCTGGTGGACTCGTTCCTGCAGGCTTTCACGGTATGCTTCGCCTTCTGAAGCGACCACGTGCGGATGGGTTGCTCCCAACACCAAATAAGTGAGATCAGGATAATGCTCTATCACGGCAGGCAGCGCCTCGATTACATATTCAATGCCCTTGTTGCGGGAGAGCAAGCCAAACGTCATCAGGACGAATCTTCCCTCCGCGCCAAATTTGTCTTTATGGAAGCCTGGGTCTATAAACGGCACATCGTGAATACCGTGCGGAATGAAATCAATTTTGTGTTCCGGTACCCCGTAAACATCCCGCAGATCGTTCCTGGAGTGTTCGCTCATCACAACCATACGGTTCGAGAGGCGTGCCACCTCTCGCAGCACTTCAGATTGCTCCGGGTCTGGTTTTTTGAGGACGGTATGCAATGTGGTCACAACAGGAGCGTTTACATTGCGCAGGAGGGTCAGAATGTTCTTCCCCCAGGCGCCCCCAAAAATTCCAAACTCATGTTGCAGGCTGATGGCATCCACTGCATGCTGATTCAGGAAATTTGCAGCACGCTCGTAATCAAATAGATTGTCCTGACGTAACTCGTAGCGTACTTTGTCCGCATAGGAATAACCATTCAGGGTGTCATTCATGGCTACGACCATGTTTTGAATTTCCGGAAACTGCTCCGAAAAGGCTTCGGACAGGTCAGTGGTAAAGGTGGCAATCCCACACTGCCGCGGCAGGTAATTACCGATAAAAGCAACCCGTTTCAAGTCCGGGATCAAATTTAGTTCCATAGGTGTATTCTCCAAAATTGGTATTTGTAATATTGAATTCGCTTTTTCCTGGCTATCGTCGGTGTATGCACAGCTATTCTAACTGGCTGGGTAAATATCAGCGAGCGATGTAGCCGCTTTTGCAAGGTAGAACCTCTAAGGATCTTATTTCGATGCTCCTGCTATATGTTGTTTGAATCAGCTCCTTTTAAATCCTGTTTTTATTCATAAGGCAATCTAATCCTTATACATATAAGATAATATTCACCAAATTCTCTTGGTAAATAATCCCAATTGTTAATATAAACGCCGTGCAACAAAAAGTCAGCTTACTTTCCCCATCTTTTCGGGGGTCGCCGGAATTGCAATTAGAATATAGAAGTGGCTTTTTTCATGCAATCAGGGTTTACCCTAGCCGCGCTTAAATATCCCCTCCTACTTACTTATTAAGACAGCTTTTTCATTAAAGCAGGATTAATTACCAGCCACAACCCGGCGTCGTGCTGATGTTCGCCGATTTACCGATTCGTTTGTACATGGTCACATTCGTGAACGGTTCGCCCAGGATTCCATCATGGATTGCCCACGATCTTAAACGGATGCTGTTCAAAGCCTGGAGGGACCGAAATGGATTCGAGGCATCCAGTCTTTGATGCAGCTCGCCGCCCTCCTGGAACCCGGCATGGATCGCCTCCATTCGGCGTTTTCCCACCTGATAGGTGAACCCGTAACGCTCGAATATAACCGCGTTGTGGTAGTACAGCGGCTCGACGTAGTACATGTCATGTCCCAGGCTGGTCAGAAATTCCTCGAAGGCGGCGGTGGCAGGTTGCAGCAACCGTAAACCGTGCCGCACCTGCCCGGGTGCCAGCCCGTGATCCATAGCGGCTTTTTCTGCTTCGATATTTCGCTTAAGTGTGCCGAACCGGGTGGAGGAGCCGTCCGGCATTTTATCGACATCGAAGCGCGGTGCTTCCGGGTCATTGAGAATGTAAAGCAGCACATGGATCTGCCCATTGAGCGTATCGGTGAGATGAGCATACAGGAGCGGGTCCTGAAAGCCAATCCGGTGATAAAGATACATTTCCACATCGCTTGAACCGGGCGCGAACCGGAACTGCAACAGGTCCTTGTCCGGCGCCAGTTCAGGCAGGTTGAATTTTTCGATCAGTTCCCCTGGAATATAACGCGCGTAGATCGCCCGCTTTTCATTTTCAGGGAGTTTATTTAGTCCGCCGATGGTTGAAGGATTCATGATTTTGTGCTTTCCCAACTATCAAACTACCGAACTACTGAACCACCAAACTATTGAACTACCTAACTCTCGATTCGCGTTCCGTGTCTCGAGCCTCATCCCGTTTTGCGATGGTTGCGCGTTTATCATAGGCTTTCTTGCCTTTTGCCAGAGCGATCTCGATCTTGGCGCGCCCATCTTTCAAATAGACCCGCGTCGGGACGACGGTCATGCCTTTCATGCGGACGTTGTTCCACAGCTCGCGGATCTGCTTTTTGTGCAGGAGCAGGCGCCGCCTGCGGCGCGGCTCGTGGTTGAAGCGATTGGCTTGTTCGTAGGGCGCGATGTGCGCCTCCACCAGCCAGGCCTGCTCGCCATTCTCGATATCCACATAGGATTCCTGAATGCTCATCTGCCCGGCGCGAATGGACTTGATCTCGCTCCCCTGCAGGGCGAGACCCGCCTCGAATCTCTCCAGAAGAAAGTATTCAAAACTAGCCTTGCGATTGGTCGCCAGGACCTTGACTTTTTCTTCAGCCATATAAATTCATTTTACCGCACTCTGGAATACAAACCCTTAACCCCATTTCAATATGAAGGCACCGGCAAGGACACGTAAAATGCCGATCAATATCAGGGCACTGGCTAATCCGATGACATTCGCAAGGACGGGACCACTCAGGGAGCCGATCAATATGGAAGCATTCAATATGATCGTATACCAGGCCAGATGCGAGGGCCGGTCATGGGCGGGGATGTACTCGAGCATATAGTTTGCGTATGCTCCTGAGACCACCGCGAAAACGAGTCCACCCAGCAGGGAAACGATATAGAAGTGTGCGGCATTGCTTGAAAATGCCAGCAGGAGCGGATAGAGCCCCAGCCCGGCCACGCTCCAGCCGGTGAGCTTCTTATTGCCAAAACTGGCTGCCAACTTCCTGATCTGGGTCGAGCCCATAAGGACGGTGAGATAGAAAAGAGCGGTACCGATGCCGATATGATCGTCATTCAGCTGAAGAACGTTGACGTTGTAGATGGGGAAGAGAGGCATCGCCAAATACTGGGTAAAGTGGAAGGCAAACAATGCCAGCAAAACGCTTCGGAAAGGGGTCTTCCAGATGTCCATGCGGAGACTGGAAAAAAGGCTCCGGGGCGGCAATGCATTTTTGCCGGGAGTCGCACGCGGCGGAGATGGAAAGGGAGGTGTCAGCGCATCCGCCTGGAGCGGTTTGACAAAGTACAGATGGAACGTGCTCATGACGGCGCCAAGAGCCCCGAGCGCAAAAACGATCTGGTATCCGGTCGGGAAGGGAACTTTATCCAGAATATATCCACTCAGGAGCGAAGTCAGCATAAAGGTGATCGCGAGCATCACATTGCGCATGCCGGCTACATGGGCGCGATATTCGCCTGGGACGGATTCGGCAAAGAGGGCATTGAAGCCAACGCCGATCGGTGTGAGCGGAATGGCCATCAGGAATGTGATGAGCAGGATGGCAATGATCTGTCCCTGCGCATCAAAGAAGCGGGGCAGAAAAATTAAAGGGAGGTAGCCGATCCGATAAAGAACGGCTGACCAAAAGACGGCGCGCCCGGTATGTTGGGTTTCCAGCCAGCGACCGGTTGGAATAGCGAGCAGAAGATTGACAGCCGCAGACATGGCACCGAGCAGTCCAATTTGAAGACCGGTTGCGCCAATGCGTGCAGCGTAGATGGTGAGGAAGCTAATGGCGGATCCACTCAGAATGCCGTACCAGCCAATGTCCAAATAAAGATGTAAGAAATTGGAATGATATTCCCTGGGGATTGCGGTTTGACGAAAGAGTTTTGTAAGCATGGCGGGGAGGATTATATTCCTAATTGAAGCAGTCTAATTCACTACCTTGATGGTAAAATCAGGCATCTTGTGACCTTTCAAAATTGAAAGGTCGACACGACATTGCATAAGCGGAACGTTCTTTTTTTTTTATTGGCTGATAAGCAAAGTTGTCAGATAAGATGCCAGGAAATAGCAATCATAACGAGTTGCATGGAAGCTCATCAAAGGAATTTATTGGTTTTGTGGAGAGGTTAGAATGTATTGGCATTTTTCTTTTCGCGCGTTCATAGGGGCAGCTTTTTTATTGGTGACAGGTTTCCTGCTTGTCTCGACTGCCTCAGGTGCACCTGCCAGTAGCTATAGCACAGCTTTGCGGCGTTACCCGTATCTCACAGATGTGGTTGGTCCGTATGCCACGATCAACTGGGGGACGGATCGCTCAGAGAGCAGTGGGGGAGTACGTTATGGAAAAGTGGATTCTGAATCTTGTACCGCTCATTACGTCGCTGGCACCAGGACAGCCATCTCTGTAAATGGCGTCGCTCAATATCAGTGGAAAGCCCAGCTCGATCTTCAGCCCGGAACCCAGTATTGCTATCGCGTATACCTGGGCTCCAGCCCCGTCACTGAGATCGATCTGCTGGGAAGTGACTCCTCGCCCACTTTCCGGACGCAAGTGCCTTCCGGCGCTAATGGATCCTTTTCGTTTGTGGTATTTGGCGACTGGGGCCAGGTAGATTCCTCCGGTAATAATCCCTATCAGGCGGACCTGATGTCGCTGATCGCGGCGAGCGGCTCCCGTTTTGCGATCACAACCGGCGATAACGGCTATCCGTCTGGCAATCAACAGAATTTTGGCGATCTGATCCAAACCGGTCCAGACACGAGCGCTATTTTTGGTCCTTCGTTCTGGAAGATCCCCGGTGCCTCCCTGCCCATTTTCCCAGCGTTAGGCAATCATGGTTATTACAGTTCACTGGCGAATCATCCCGCTCTCACCACGTGGCCTCAGGAGCGTGCGGTTGCTGCCTCGGGTGGGCGCTATCTCACAGAAACCTATTGCTGTCTCAACGGCAGTACTTCCAGGACGTATCCAAGTGCCTGGTATGCGTTTGATGCAGGCCCGGCACGTTTTTATGTGCTCCACACGGCCTGGCAGGAATCGAATGTTGGGACAGCCAGCGAATATGAGATGGACTACGATTATCACTGGGCACCCGGGACGGATCAATATGAATGGCTGCAGGCTGACCTGGCTGCTCATCCATCTGTTCTGAAGTTCGCCTTTTTGCATTATCCGCTTTATTCGGATAACCCTCATGAGGCTACGGATACCTTCCTGCTGGGCAGTGATAGCCTTGAAGGCTTGCTGAAACAGAACGGGGTGGATATCGCCTTCACGGGCCACGCCCATATCTACGAACGGAATCTCGCCAGCCCGGATGGGGTCATTAACTACATCACGGGCGGAGGCGGCGCAGCACCCGGAACGCTGGGCACCTGTACGGCGCTGGATTCGTACGCCATCAAGTTCACTACGTCTGGCAAAGCCTGCGGGAGCGCGCCCGTGCCGAGCAGTGCAGGGCAGATCTATCACTTCCTGAAAGTCACAGTGAATGGGTCCAGCGTGACCGTGACCCCCATTAATTCACTCGGGCAGTCTTTTGATGTGCAAAGCTACAGTTTTACATCAGGCGCGGAAACAATTTCCCCTTCCACGCCAGCCAACCTGACCGCCACCGCCGTCAGCGGTACGCAAGTCAACTTGAGCTGGTCTGCCTCAAGCGACGATACAGGCGTGAGAGGCTACGGCATTTATGAGCGTGGGACATTGATCGATGTGGTGGATCATGATACCTTGACCTATTCCGACGTCAACCTCTCTCCCGCGACCAACTACTCTTACCGGGTGGACGCATTCGACGGTTCAGGAAATCATTCGGCTCTTTCCAGTTCCAGGTCAGCTACCACGCAAGGCACGGGGACATACACGTTCATGCCCGTGGCGGATGCTTATGTGGCAGAGAGTACAACAACTACAAACTATGGCACCCTGACCACATTGAAGGCAGATGTATCTCCTGTTAACCGTTCTTATTTGCGCTTTAATGTCGAGGGTCTGAGCGGCACGGTCACACAGGCGACACTGCGACTTTATACCAGCTCCAGTTCATCCATCGGGTATCAGGTAAGGGGGGTGATCGGTCAGAATTGGGAGGAGGCTACGATTACGTATACCAATTCTCCTGCTGTTGGCTCAGTGATCGGCTCATCGGGAAGTTTCGCCTCCGGTAGTTGGACCAGTGTCGATGTGACGTCGTTGATCACCGGGAACGGGATCCATGACCTGGCGTTAACTACCACGACCACGACTACATTGAACTTTCAAAGCCGGGATGCCAGCTCGAACCGACCCCAGCTTGTGATCGAGACTTCTGCCGGTGGAGCAGGCACGGCAACTCCGAGTCCCACACCGACGCCTGCCGCGACAGCTACATCCGGATCAGGAAACATCCTCACGTTTACGACAGCGGCGGATGCGCGCGTCGTGGAGACCTCACCGGCAACGAATTACGGCACCTCGACCAATCTCCAGGCTGACGGGGGTACCGGCTCGGCACAGACGAGCTACATCCGCTTCAATCCGAGTGGCATCAATGGCACGATCGAAAACGTGAAGCTGCGGGTCTTCTGTACCACAAACGGCACGAGCAATGGTCCGGCTGCCTACCTGGCAGACAGCAGCTGGATCGAGTCCGGTGCGGGCGGGATCACCTGGAACACGCAGCCGGCACTCCTGAGCGGCGCAGTGGACAATCAAGGCGCCATTGGAACGAACTCCTGGGTGGAGTATGACGTCACTTCTTTCGTGGCTGCAAATGGGACGTACACCTTTGCCCTGGTCGCTGACGGAACGGATGGCGTTACCTTCTCCTCCCGTGAGGGGGCGACACCTCCTCAGCTTGCAGTGACGCTTTCAGGGAATACACCAACGGCTTCGGTGACGCCGCCCCCGACGGAGACGGCGTCGCAAACACATACACCCAGCGCTACGCTGACCTCGACAAATTCGCCAGTAGCCACCAACACGCCGACATTGACTTCAACCCCCACTGAACTGCCGACAGCGACCGGCACACCGACGTTTACTTCGACCCCCACTGATTCACTGGAGGCAACCGCTACACCAACCTTTACTGCGAGCCCCACCGATCTACCGACAGCGACCAGTCCATCGACATTTACTCCAACTCCCACCAATCTGCCGACAGCGACCAGCACAGCAACGCTGGCTCCTGCCCCAACGGCTACCCCTGCCTCAAGCATTACGATCACGTATACAACGGAAGCAGATACACGTGTATCTCAAAATTCTCCCTCAACGAACTATGGATCTCAAAGCAATCTTCTGATCAATGGAGCGGATGGAGCCGCACAAATTGGATTGATCCGCTTTACTGTCAGTGGAACAGGCGGCTCCATTCAAAATGTGAAATTGCGCGTTTTTTGTACAAGCAATGGCACCAGCGATGGTCCGGCAGCCTATCTGGCGGAGAATGACTGGATCGAAAAAGGTACCGGCGGCGTCACCTGGAATACACAGCCGGCATTGTTAAGCGGAGTCCTTGATAACAAGGAGGCGATTGGGACAAACTCCTGGGTCGAATATGAGGTGACAGCTTTGATATCAGGGGATGGCACATATACCTTTGCGCTGGTCGGAGATGGAACGGATGGTGTTACGTTCTCCTCCCGCGAAGGGACAGATCCTCCTCAACTGGTCGTGACATTTGTCCCCTAATTTACTGCTTGCTGGCATGGGTCTCTGCGAAGCGCACTCTCAGAGCTCTGCATGTATTTTTAGGGTCGGGGGATAGCACTACACGCTGCGACAGGCCGTCTTGGACGAAAGAAGGCGCCTATAGGATGACTATAGGATGAGCGAAGGATGACTGAAGGATGACTGATGGCTTGTTAGGGGTGGGAGGGAGGCGGGAAGGCGTGGAAACGACGTCAGGGGACAGGGGAGAAGGGATAGGGTATGGTGCATCCTTCCAGAACTCTAATTGACGTTGCTTATTCGTCCAGGATGATAATCTGCCCGGCTGTCCCATCGACTCGGATGCGTTGCCCGTCTTTCAGGCGGGTGGTTGCCTGATGAACGCCGACCACCGCCGGGATGCCGTACTCGCGTGCAACTACGGAGCCGTGTGTCATCATCCCGCCGACTTCGGTGATCAAGCCACCGGCTGCCATGAAGAGAGGCGTCCAGGCCGGGTCTGTGCCGGGGCAGACCAGGATCTCACCGGGAGCAAGTTGCGCGCTGCGTGGGTCGAAGATGATGTGAACGATGCCTTCCGCGACGCCCGGTGAAACCGGGCTGCCGGTGATGACATTCCCTGTATCGGTTTCTGAGCCAAGCCCTTCATAGAATGCGCGGCCATCACTGACCAGCACGCGCGGCACTTGCCGCCGGCGCAGCTCGCGCTGGAAGGTGAGGCGGCGTCCGGAGATCAATGCCTTCCAATCGCGTGATTCATTGCGTGCCAGGGACTCCAGCTCGGCAAGTTTCAAAAATGCCAGATCCTCTGCTCGTTCGAGCGTGCCAGCTGCGGCGAACTCTTCACCCACCTCCAGCAATGCCTGGCGTGCTATTCCTACTGTTCGAATCATGAAAAACTTTGGACTTTCGCGCGCTCCCATCAGCAGGCGCACCCGGCGTGCGGCGGCGCGCACCAGTTTTTCCTTGAGCCACCCGCCGGGTCCTCTGCGTGCTTTGGCAGCGAGTTTTTCGATGGCAGCCTGCGCGGCTTGTTCGTTTTTTGCAAACAGCACGTCGGGAGCGGAGGCATCTTCAATACTCAGATAACTTTGCAGGATATGCATGATAGGTGTTGGATCTTCGCGCCAGCGCGGTTGACCGAGGTCAATTTCACCGATACCGCGCACCCCATATTTCTCCATGAAGAGCAGGATCGAAGCCTGCGCAGCGGAGGGGAGAGTCCCGCTGAGATAACGGCGGGCAAGCGTCGGGGCGTCGGAGGCGTGGAATTCGTCCGCAGACTCCGCATCGGCGCGGATTTCAGTCGCGGTCTTCCAGAGCGCCAGATCCAGTTCCGTCGTCACATTCTGCGGCAGGCTGCGCGTGATCTCGAGGGCGAGCCCCCGGTCATCGCCGGCAATTTCGTTCAGGAGATTGAGTGCCGCCACGCTCGGTCCAAAGGTCGGAATGAAATGGGGCAGCAGGAAAAAAACCACATCACCAACACGATCGCGTATGAACAGCACCACGTTCATCAACCGCCCGAAGCGGTCCGTTGCGGGCGCAATGCGGGCCGTAGCAAGATGAGAGGCAATGGTGTCGTCGAACCTGGCGCGCGCCTTTTCGGGGCGCAACATCGTATGCGCAAACCGTCCCAACACCGGCAGCGCAAAAGAGATGACGCGGCGCAGCGTGCTTAGTTTCAGTTTGCCTGTGCCCATCCCCAGGTGTGGGTCAGCCATGAGCGGTTTCAGAATTTTTCCCACGCTCGGTTCGACAAATCCAAGCGCGGCACCGACGATCCGACTCCCCACTGGATGGCGGATCAAATCACTGACTTTGATCCAAAGACGTTCGCCGGCCGGTACGAGAACTTTCTCTTCGTTCAAGTCGAGTTGGGCGCCAAACAGCTTGCCCGCACCCGCGAAGATGCTCATTCCTGCATCGATGCCCAGTGGGGTCATCGGACCCACCAGCCCCTGCACCGCGCCAAAGGAAAACCAAACGATCAGCGGGTCGAACGATATTGCGGGCACCGGAAAAAGCGACGTAATGGCGCGCGACTGCAAAATATAGAGTTTCTCCTCCGCCAGTGCCCACTCGATGTCCTGGGGCGAGCCGTATTCTTCCTGGATCTGTGCACCAGTTTCTGCCAGTTGCAGGATGTCCTGATCGGAGAGCGCCTGCCGTGTTCCGGCCGCTTCTTCGAGCACTTCCACGCCGCCGCCTGCTTTGCCGCGCGTGGAGATTTTCTTTGCCCCGAGCGTCTTGGCGCGGATGCGATGATTGAAGGTATCGACGACATAATGATCCGGCTCCACCTGCCCGGAGACCAGCGCTTCGCCCAACCCGAGCGTGGCGTCGATCACCGTTTCGCTTCTCAAACCCGTCAGGGGATTGGCGGTGAAGAGTACGCCGGATGTTTCACTCTGGACCATTTCCTGCACGACCACCGCCAGCGCGGCTTCATTGTGATCGATGCCGTTGCGAATGCGATACCCAATGGCACGCGCCGTCCATAGACTTGACCAGCAGTTGATGACGGCCTGGAGCAGTGGTTCCGGACCGATCACGTTCAGATATGTATCCTGCTGACCCGCAAAGGACAGGTCTGGCAGGTCCTCTGCTGTGGCGGAGGAACGTACGGCAACAGGTTTATTTTCAAAATCGATATAAGCGGCTCGGATGGCAGACGCGATCTCCTCCGGTATTTTCCCCGCCGTGAAAGCGACCCGGATCTGTGCCGAGGCTCTGTCCAGCGCGCCGGCATCTTCTGCCGAAAGGGTCCCCACTACAGATTGAATCGTGGGCAGCCAGCGATTTACATTTACGAAATTGCGATAAGCACTTGTGGAAATAATAAAACCGCGCGGGACGGCAAATCCCGCGCGCCTCAGGCGGACCAGGTTCAGGCCCTTGCCGCCCGCCGCTTCCAGGGTCGCTGCAGGGGAAGTGAAGGGAAGAATCGTCATGGCACTATTATTGCACAAAAACGGATCAGAACAAAGCCTCCTCAGAGGTTTACCGCGAAGCACGCCAGGCTCGCAAAGTTTTTTGGGTTTCTGCGCGGTCTGCGCGAGCCTGGCGGTTCAGAGGTCTTATCTGCCATTGCTTTGACAGCACTGGGTTTACCGCGAAGCACGCCAAACTCTGGTACAAGGAAAAAGCCAGCGCCGAGGATCTGGAGTATGTCCTGGAGGAATGCAATCCTACTATTGATTACAAACGGAACGCTCATACCTGTTTTATAAGAGTATCAGTAGAGATTAATGTTCCCCTACTATGATGGAATTCATAGTCGAACGAGGAGCGAATGGAAACAATACCCCTACGAACACTCCCTGGCGTGAATACGTGGGAGGCTTTAAGTGGCCTCCGTCGCGCCGGGTTTCTGGATTACATCGGCGAGTTATGGCAGCAATACGGCGACGTATTTCAGATCAAG
>Ga0105104_10002703_pt1 | contig 12832 bp, 13 predicted proteins | sample PPLLaktember2015_3_FD_87034 | JGI IMG/M metagenome (GOLD analysis project Ga0105104, IMG submission 87034) | Freshwater sediment microbial communities from Prairie Pothole Lake near Jamestown, North Dakota, USA - PPLs Lake P7 Core (6) Depth... | ecosystem: Environmental > Aquatic > Freshwater >...
AAACCGCTGCTTGCCCGTCTCGCAGGGACTGTCCTGAAACGACGCGGCAATCTCTGCCTTATCAATCAGTTGTTCCGCGTGCTCGGTATATGTCTTGTTGTTCGGGTCAAGAGCCGCAAGCCAGCTATATCCCATTATGTAGGCGTCCAGCCATTTGCCCTTTGCCTCGAGCTTTTCGGCGTCGGCCTTTGTCTTTTCAATCGCGTCCAGCAGACACGGGTCCGACATCAATTGCTTTTTCTGGTTCACGTCGGCAAATTCGAGTGTCCGCGTCACAATCGCCAAAGTAACGATAGGGCCGTTCGGCTCATTCTGGTCGTTGGCGTCGGCGATATCGTTAATGTCATTTGGCTCTAATGGTTTTCCCGCCTTTAGCCGCTCGAATTTGGCAAATTGCTTTGTATATTCCTCTTCGCGCTGCGTCTGGCGATTTTTCTGTAATTTGCGCCACTGCTCAACGACGTCCTTGAGCTGCCCCACCAGCTTCCATTCCGGTTTAATCCCATCGGTGGTCTCTATGAGCTTGCCCGCCTCATCAAATTTCCCCTGCTCAATCAGTGCGCAGACCGCCTCGACTGTTTCACGCTCCCCGAACGTCCCCTGCTTGAACCCGGCGACGTTTGGCTCGTTGTCGCTTAGCGGTATCACTACCGATTGCGCCTGCTTGTCGAAATCCATACTTATCGACGCAGCCGTCCCGCTTCTACAATTGACCAGCGCAAGTATTAATAGAGTTAAACCCGCCGAGGCAGGCACGACAAATTTCCAAAACCTACGCTTGTTGCGAATCATCAAATCATCAATCAAAAATAATAAATCATAAATTGTTTACAGGCATTCCGCCGCTTTGCCCGCGCATCCGAGAACGTGCAGCTTATGCTTTACCATTGACTTTATCGCGTCTCTGCCCGGTCCCAAATAATGACGCGGGTCGAATTCGCTGGGCTTTTCCGCGAATACCTGCCGAATCTTCGCCGTTAACGCCAGCCGTAAGTCCGTATCGATATTGACTTTACAGATGGAAAGCTTTGACGCCTCTGTAATCGCCGATTCCGGCACGCCCATCGCGTTGGGCATCTTGCCGCCGTATTTGTTAATCAGGTCAACGAATTCCTTCAAAACCGTGCTCGAACCGTGCATTACCAGCGGGAAACCCGGCAATAACCTCTGTATTTCCTTTATACGGTCAATCGCCAGCTTCGGCACACTCTTAAATTTATATGCCCCGTGGCTTGTTCCTACCGCCACCGCTAATGAATCAACCCCGGTCTTTCCCACAAATTCAACTACCTGATTGGGGTCGGTCAGGTGCTTCTCGACGTCGTCAACCCCGACAACGTGCTCTTCGATACCGCCCAACTGGCCTAATTCCGCCTCGACCACTACGCCGTGGTCATGAGCATATTTAACTACCTCTTTGGTAACCTTTATGTTCTCTTCGAAAGGCAGTTTTGACGCGTCTATCATCACCGACGTAAAACCGTCATCGACAAACTGCTTGCACGTCTCGAAATTATCGCCGTGGTCTAAGTGCGTCGCAATCGGGATATCCGGGTTTTCCTTCACCGCCACGTTCATTATCGCCGTCAAATAGCTGTTGCTGGCGTATTGCCTGGCGCCCTTGGACACCTGCAAAATCAGCGGCGCCTTCTCCTCGGCTACCGCCTGTATGATTCCCTGCGTTATCTCCATATTGTTGACGTTGAACGCGCCGATGGCGTAGCCGTTCTTATACGCCATCTCAAACATCTTTTTCGTCGTTACTAATGGCATTTCATTCTCCTTAGCTCATAATTAATAGGGTTATTCCCGCCTCACCACGGCAGGCAAAATACAAAGCTTCTTAGTATATCGCATAGCCCGTAAATTTCAAACCATTCTTGCGTATTTTAACCTTACCCCCATATCCCTCGTTTTCACCCCCAAAACCGCTATTCCCTTATCGTCCTTCGTCTATCGTCACTCGTCCGTCTTCAGCGAAGCCCCCAGCGTCTTGATTCGATTTCGAATCAGCAGGGGGTCTTCCGTTCTCCGCTTCACATCTCCGCAGGACTCTGTTGGTAAAAGTGTTCAAGCTCCTCATAAAGCCCCAGATAGCTTTTCTTCAAATCCAAAGGTCTTTCGAAAAAGCACTCCGTCGCCACGGCGAAAAATTCCGCCGGGCTTTCCGCCGCGTAAGGCCCCAAAACCGTAGGCCTGTTTGCCCCGAGCTCTTTCTGCAATTTCAGGTAATTTTCCTGAAGCACCTTCGCCCAGGCCGAAAACGCCTTTCCGTTGCGAATCGCGGGGCTGCTGTCGCCCCTGCCCCAGGTGCTGTCCAACTGGTGTGCGAATTCGTGAAAAACAACGTTTCGACCGTCGCTGGAATTTTTTCCTCCTCGTAAAACGTCATCCCATGAAAGAACTACCGACCCCCGATGCCACGACTCGCCTAAGCGCACATCGACTCCCTCCTCGACAACCCCCGTCGCCAGCCGCCTGCTTTCCTTAGCCACGTATGCCGCCGGATAAACAAGAATCGTGCGTAATCCCGGGTAAAAATCGGTCTTACGATGTAAAAGCAGCAAACACGCCTGCGCCGCGATTGTTACCCGGATTTCATCGGTAATCACAACCCCCCCGCAGCCCGCAAACTCCTTCTCGCCTAAAAATATAAGTATATCCCGCCGAAGCTCCTCCTTATCCAATAAAGAAAGCCCCCGATAAAACACCACATTCTTTTCAATAATAGCAACCCACTCCCGCGGAAACTCCCCCGCCGCTACCCTCTTTCGCCGCCATTTCTTAAAAAACCACATATTCGGGATTATAATCTGCCAACGCCCCCACGTCTATTTTTGAAACCCCGCCTTGCGTAGCGAAGCGAAGTCCAGTTTTTTGGGCGTAGCGAAGCGAAGACGGGTCTTCCGTCATCAGTCCTCCCTTAACGAGTGGTTATGTGTCCTTATGTGCCTTTTTGCGGCTAACGGTTAAATAGGGATTCCGGCAGTTGTTTTACAAAGTCGCGGATTTCGTCGCGGACCCTGCGGTAAATTTCGAGTATTTCCTGCTCGTTAGCGGCCTGCTTGGCAAGCCGGGGCGGATCGTCGAAGCTGACGTGAATTGTTTTGGTCTTTCCCGGAAAGACGGGGCATTTTTCGTATGCGTCGTCGCAGACCGTTACGACGCAATCGAATTGAATATCCTTTAGTTCAGTGAAATGCTTCGATTTATGATTCGATATATCGACGCCGGCTTCCGCCATAACCTTGACCGCGTTTGGATTAAGGCCGTGGATGTCGATTCCGGCTGAATAGGGTTCAATTGAATCGGCCTTCAGAAATTTGGCCCAGCCCTCCGCCATCTGGCTTCGGCAGGAATTACCTGTGCAAAGAAACAGGATTTTCAGTTTATCCTTTGTCATATCTGATTATGAAACGCGAAATCCCAGCGTATAAGCGATTGTGAAATAAATACCAATGACAAGGAATATCGCACCCGTGATTCTTCGTGCCCAAAGGTCGAATTGTGTAACCTTATTGAAGATGTGGGCCATAAGGTCGGCGCTGACGGCTAAAAGCAAAGCAAAAATCAGCACCGGAACGGCGGTCCCGATTCCGTAAACGGCGGGCAGCATAACGGAAGATGAATGCTTGACCGATAATGGGATAAGAGTCGCGAAAAATAACGCGGCAGAGACGGGGCAAAATGTCAGGGCAAACAGAATCCCGATTAATAAAGCCCCTCCCAGACCAAAACGGCTTTGTCGTTTATTGCACCAGGAAGCGATTGCCCCTGATGATAAATTAAACGAAAGCAAATCGAGCAGGACCATCGCCACGACAATCAGCACCGGGCCAAGCAGAAGGTTCATATATTTTTGAAGCCAGTGCGAAACGAGGGGCATTGCGGTCAAGCTCTGTACGATAATAATCGCCAAGACGACGTATGTTAAAGTTCTTCCGAGGGCATAAAGCAAGCCAGTTGAAATGACGTAACTCGGCTTTCCGACCTTTCGGCTGATAAACGATATGGCGGCGATATTAGTCGCCAATGGACACGGACTTATCGAGGTCAGTATCCCGAACCAAAGCGCCGCGAACGATGCTAAAACAAATTCGTTCACTTTTGCGCCTCTGTTGAGAATTCTTTGACGCCATCCCGAATATACGCGAGATATTTGTCCTTATCTGAAACCAGTTGCCATATCTGGTCGAGGTTTTTCGAGGAAACTTCCTCGCCGTTGACTGTACGCGACAGGATTACTGATTTTGTAACCAGCGAGTAATGTTTGACGAATTGCTCGTTGCCTGCCGTATCGACGTTGGTCGGCTTCCATTGTATCTTCCCTGCCTTGAGGTCGTCGGCAAAATATGTATCAACCGCCTCTTTTGCATAAGCTTCGAGCTTCATACAGGTCGCGCAGCGGACATCGCCGTGAAAGTAATAAACAATAAACTGTTCATTCTGGATGGGCTGGTTGGCGTCGGGTAAAACCGCCGTCTTTGGCGCAGGTGTTGATTGCGAATTGCTCTCGCGGGCAATCATATAACCCACGCTGCCAAGCGCAAATACAAGTAACGCCGCTGTAATGAGTTTTTTAGGATTCATTTTTCAATCTCCTGATTATACGAGTAATTGTTTGATTTGCTCGGTTGTAGGCACCTTGCCGACGGCCTTTACCTGGCCATCGACAACCAGGGTCGGCGTCGTCATCACCCCGAAATGGATAATCTCGTTGATATCGGTGATTTTTTCGATGTCGCACTCGATGCCTAACTGTCTGGCTGCTAACTCGGTGTTTTCCGCCAGTTTCATACATTTGGGACAGCCCGTTCCTAAGATTTGAATTTTTTTCATAATACGGTCGCCTTAAAAAATTTTCTTTTAAAAGCAAGTGAAACGTTCACTAAGCCGATTAACGCCGGCACCTCAACCAATGGCCCGATTACGGCGGCAAATGCCTGGCCCGAATTAATACCGAAAACCGCAATCGCCACGGCTATCGCCAGCTCGAAATTATTGCTTGCGGCCGTAAAGGATAACGTCGCCGATTTCGCGTAATCGGCCCCTGCCTTTGCGCTGATGTAAAAAGTGATAAAGAACATTACCACAAAATAAATCAGTAAAGGCGTCGCGATACGAAGCACGTCCAACGGCAGAGAGATTATAAACTCGCCCTTCAAGCTGAACATCACAAAAATTGTGAAAAGAAGGGCAATTAATGTAATGGGGCTGATTTTGGGAATGAATTTGTTTTGATACCAATCCTTGTTTTTAAGCTTTATTAAAGCGAATCTCGTCATAATACCGGCTATGAACGGTATCCCTAAATAAATGAAAACACTTTTGGCAATCTGGGCGATTGTTACATTGACAACGCTTCCTCCCAGTCCGAAAACAGGCGGCAAAACGGTTACGAATATGTAGGCGTAAACAGAAAAGAACAAAACCTGGAAAATCGAATTAAACGCGACAAGCCCCGCCGCGTATTCCGTATCGCCTTTTGCAAGCTCGTTCCAGACGATTACCATTGCGATACACCGGGCAAGCCCGATGATAATCAAGCCGACCATATACTCCGGATAGCCCCTCAAAAACACAATCGCCAGGATGAACATAAGCACCGGCCCAATGAGCCAGTTTTGAACAAGCGACAAACCCAATATCTTATAATTGCGAAAGACCCCGCCAAGCTCTTCGTATTTTACCTTCGCCAAAGGCGGATACATCATCAGAATAAGTCCGATTGCGATAGGCACGTTTGTCGTATCGACCGCAAACTTATTCCAGAACCCGGCTATCGAAGGATACAGCCAGCCCGAAGCGACGCCGACTCCCATCGCCAAAAAAATCCACAAGGTCAGGAACCTGTCTAAGAATGAAAGTTGTTTTGCTATTCCCTGAGTCATTTAAAATCCTAAAAGAAACGTCCAAAGAACATCCCGGCTATCGTTGACATCACAATTACAAGCGATACGTAAACGACGGTTTTTTGCGTGCCCATCACTGAACGAATCACCAGCATACTCGGCAGCGACAAAGCCGGGCCTGCCAGAAGCAGCGCCAGTGCAGGGCCTTTGCCCATACCGGAACCAATCAGCCCCTGTAAAATCGGGACCTCCGTAAGCGTGGCAAAATACATAAAAGCGCCCGCTACCGAAGCAAGCAGATTGGCTCGCAGAGAATTGCCGCCAACCGCCCATTCAATCCAGCGATTGGGAATAATCCCTTCCTGGCCCGGCCTGCCGAGCAAAAATCCCGCTGCAATAACGCCCAAAAGCAATAACGGCAGGATTTGTAAAGCAAAGCCCCACGTTGCAGAAGTCCATTCTTTCAACTCATCTTTCTTAAACCACGCCGCCAGAACCGAAACCAATATGATTGCAAATCCTGCGGTGATAATCCATTTAGCCGAATGAATCAAAGACCACAGCCCATGATCGCCTTCAAGGGGTTTACCCCAGTTGGCAAAGACCAGAATACCCACCATGCTTGCAAAATAAATGCTGTTTTGCCACAGGGGGCGTTTAACTTCCGGCTCAGGCATAGCCATTTGGCCGTTGGCCTTTTCGATTTCCTCCTTGCGATAAATGAAATGCATAATCAAACCAATAATTACGCTAAAAGAAATTGCCCCGACCGCACGGGCGATACCCAATTCAAGCCCTAAAATCCTCGCCGTAAGAATAATTGCCAAAACGTTTATCGCGGGACCGGAATAAAGAAAAGCCGAAGCAGGCCCTAATCCCGCTCCCATACGATAAATCCCCGCGAATAGCGGCAAAATTGTGCAGGAGCATACCGCCAGGACGGCCCCCGAGACCGAAGCGACGCCATACGCGAGTGTTTTATTCGCTTTGGCGCCTAAATATTTCATTACCGATGCCTGGCTGACAAATACCGAAATCGCGCCAGCTATGAAAAACGCAGGAATAAGACAAAGCAAAACGTGCTCCTGCGCATACCATTTGACAAGATACAGCGATTCCATCACTGCGTTGTCAAAGCGTTTGGCCCCCACGGGCAGATAAAAACACGCGAGGAAAATACCCGCAATAATAGCAAGCTTTTTCAGTTTGCCTTTAAAACTCAAGATTTAGCTCCCTCTTGAAGCGCAGTCAGCAATTTGCCGTTTTCAACGGCCTGCTCCTTCAGCACTCCCGTTATGCAGCCGAAGAAATCGAGAATGCAGGGGCATTTGAGTTTATAGATGACTTTCAATCCCTCTTTGCGATGTTCCAGCACGCCCGCGGCAACCATAACCGATAAATGCCGGGAAACGTTGGAACGCTCCGCCTCAATCTGTTCGGCGATATCGCAAACGCATTGCTCGCCGTCTTTCAGGAAGTCGATGATTTCCAGCCGCAGCGGATGCCCGATTGCCTGTGCAATCTGGGCCTGTTTTTGAAATAACAATCGTTTTTTCGAATCAGCCATATTGTTTTCCTTACTATAACACTACGTGAGTATATACTCATATAGTAATATATAAGTTCGACAGGGTCAAGATGATTTATTAGTATTTTTTACGAAGCCGGGCTGGAGGGATTTTCATCAGGCCGCGGTATTTGGCTATGGTTCGCCGGGCAAGGCCTGTGATGCCGGCCTCGGACAGTTTGGCTTTAATCTGGTCATCGTTTAATGGGTTGGTTTTGTCCTCGGCGTCGATTATTTCCTGCAATTTCCCTCTTATCGCCTCCCAGCTTTTTTCGTTGCCTTCAGCGTCCTCGATGCCGCCTGAGAAAAACTTCCTCAACGGCAAAATTCCCCACTCGCACTGCACGTATTTGCCCGCGACCGCCCTTGAGACCGTCGCGATATGCACACCCACGTCCTCGGCCACCTTGCCCATAGGCAAGGGCTTGAGAAAAAGCTGCCCCTTCTCGAAAAATTCCCTCTGCCTGCTGACAATCGAGCGGGTAACCTTAAGCAGCGTGTTTTTGCGCTGCTGTATAGCGTCAATTATCCATTGCGCTGAACGGATATTGTTCTGTAAAAATTCTTTGGCCTTATCATCTGATTTTTCATTTGTCGCCATTTTGACATAATAGTCGCTTACACGCAGCCGAGGCAGATTATCTTCCGCCAGCCGGACCGTATAATCTCCGGTTTCTTCCGAGTATTCCACTACTACATCAGCCGTTATAGCGTGATTTTGATTTCTGCCTACCTGCAGGCCCGGCGATGTATCGAATTTGCTTAATCGCTCAATCGCCCGGTTAATGTCCTCGGTTGTGCAATTCATCTTCTTTGCGATATCAGGCAGGCGGTTCTCAAGCAGCTCATCGAGATGATTTTCGACAAGTGCCTTCTCGAAGCTCATCTCATTGGCGCTTTGTTCGAGTTGAATCCGCAGACATTCCTTCAAATCGCGTGCGCCTATGCCGGGCGGTTCGAGCTTTTGAATAAGCCCAAGCGCCTTGTGTAAATCCTCTAACTTAAAATCGGTCCTGTCCTTGTTGTGAAGCTGCTCTAATCGTACCGACAAATACCCCTTGTCGTCGATATAGTCGATAATCATACTGCCGGCTTTTTTCACCGGCTCATCGGCCTCAACTAATCCCCACTGCTCCTCTATATAGTCGTGCAGCGACACAGGCGGCGCCGCCGTGTTATTAATCGCGGCAAGCTTGGGGTCCGGCTCGTCCGACGGGGGTCTGGGATAATCGTCTCGCTGCTCGATATAATCCCGAACCTCCTCATCCAGCCGGTCATCGCCCTTGTAATCCTCCGTCGTCTGCCCCGTCTCCTCCGTCTTTTGCTGTGTCTCAGCCGTCTCTGCTGCTGTGTCCTCGCCCGCAGGCGACTCATCCGCCTCCAGAACGGGATTGCTGTTCATCTCCTGCTCAATCCTCTCCTGCAATGCCAATAGCGGGAGCTGGAGTATCTCCATCGACTGAATCATATGCGGAGCCAGCTTCATCTGCTGCTCCAGCCGCATTTGTCCGCGCATTTCCAGCTTCATTTACATTTTGCCCGTAATTCCAATAGTATTACAAAACCTGTTCTAAAATCTATTATAACAAATTATCAGCCGGTGTTAGGCAAGATTTCGGTATCGGCTTAAATTAAGGGTGTTTATATCGTTCTAAAAGGTATTGCAAAACCGGGCGGGGGTGTTATAATACTGAACTCTTTAAGAAACCTGAATTTATATAGTTTTAGAGGTTACGGATTTTTATCGGGAGTTAAATTAAATGGAAGCAACAACACAGGTACAAAGCGGTATTGATTTATTCGGCGAAGTATTGCCGAATATGGAACAGATAAAGAAACTATCGCAACAGGCCCATTCCAGCGAGCCGGCTTTCAGGGCGTTCTGCGAACAGCTCGAAGCCAACCTCGGCAAGACCGGCGCCAAGGGGTGCCTGGCAGCGGGTATCGGCCTGTTTATAGCCGGCAGATATGCCGAAGCCGTCGAGAAACTTCAAAAGGGCAGCGACGTTGTTGAAAAATTCATGTATTTGGCCTTTGCACTGCGCCAATCAGGCAAATTCGACGAGGCGATCAAAAACCTCGATGCCGGTGAAAAGCACGGCGCAGACGCACTGGCAGTGGCGATGGAAAAGGCCGCGACGTACCGCCGGGCGAAAAATTACGATGATGCGCAAAAGGTCCTCAAGGGCTGCGCAAATTTCAAAAACGTAAGCGCAGAATACCATTACCAGCTCGGCCGGCTCCAGGAAGCACAGGGGCTTTATGATGAGGCAATCAATAATTACAAAGCAGCCCTCGAGCTGTCGCCCGGCCACTACACGGCGATGTTCCACCTGGCGTATCGAAGCGAGCTTTCAGGCGATGAAGATGCGGCCATAGATTACTATAAGCAGATAGCCGCCGGCTCGTCTGTGTATGTTAGCGCACTGCTCAATCTGGCCGTGCTTTATGAAGACAGGGCCGATTTCGACAGAGCCGCCAGGTGCGTCGAAAAGGTGCTTTCCTGTCATCCCAACCACAAGCGGGCAATCCTGTTCGAGAAGGATATCGAAAGCTCCAAGACAATGGTCTATGACGAGGAGACCGAGAAAAAGAAAACCCGCAAGATGCAGATTCTCGAAACGCCGTTGTCGGATTTCGAGCTTTCCGTGCGAAGCAGGAATTGCCTCAAGAAGATGAATTTGAATACCCTCGGCGACCTGTTGCGGACCTCCGAAGCCGAGCTGCTCGCCTTCAAGAACTTCGGCGAGACCAGCTTGCGCGAGATAAAGACGATTCTCGACGCCAAGGGTTTACAGTTAGGTATGGCGTTTGAAGATAAGCATTTCTCGCCCATTATTGAGCCGGCCGAACCAGCCGCTCCCGATGAACCCGCCCAGGATGAGGGACTTACAAGTAAACCTCTCGGGGATTTGCAGTTGTCCGTGCGGGCTAAAAAGGCCGTTATGAATCTCAATATGCACACTATCGGCGATTTGACAAGGACCACCGAGGCCGAACTGCTCGGCTGCAAAAATTTCGGCGTTACAAGCTTAAATGAGATAAAAAGGGCTTTGGCAAACCTCGGTTTGTCGCTGCGGACACTCGAATAAGAAAAAATGCCGTTTTTTTTCCGCAAAGATTCGACCTTAGGCAGGACACTCGCCAACTGCCTGCTTTCGGCTGTATTGGCTCTTGGGGTAGGTTCGTTTTTTAGCTGCCGGCGGCATTTAATCATTCCTCCAACGCCCCAGATGGATATTTCCCGGCGTTTTCAGATTCGCGTCCTTTTGGCCAATGACATCAATCACGCAACATTGCGAATCAAAACCGGTTTCAGCATCCTCGATATTGAGGGTAACGCCCTGATTCCCGAGACGTTTTTCACCGGGCAGGGAGAACCGATGGAAGTGGCGGTTTCAAGCCAGGGCCTGACCATTGCAGGCAGAAACTTCACGGCGACCCAGATTACCATTGTGCCTGACAACCCCTATATTTTTACTTTTCAGGGAAGCGACTATCGCGGCAAACTCATCCTCAAAGCCAAAATCGATACGGCGACTTTTGACGCGATAAACGTAGTTCCGATTGAGCCGTATCTGGCTGGCGTGGTCGGGGCGGAAATGCCCGAATACTGGCAAAGCGAGGCCCTCAAGGCGCAGGCAATCGCCGCCAGGACATATTGTCTTTATAATAAATCGAAATTCGGTCCCAATCGAAGCTGGGATGTTACAAAAACCGCCGCAAGCCAGGTGTATCAGGGTATCAAAGCCGAATCGCCTCGCGTCTGGAGAGCGGTCAATGAAACAGCAGGCAGGGTCCTCGTCTGTAAAAATAATGGCCTTCTCGATGAGCTTTTCCCCGCCTATTACAGCTCGACCTGCGGCGGGCATACCGAGGACGCCAAAAACGTCTTCGGCGATTCGATTGAGCCGCTTGGAGGAGTCGATTGCCCCTATTGCAAAGACGTTGCCCGGCCAAATATCTTCTTTTGGCCTATGGCTCAATTCGACAAGGCAGACGTCCTGGCAGCCCTTCAGCGAAAATACGCCCGATTGAAACAACTAAGCGATATTACGAATATCTCGCCGACCCGCCGGAGCGACTATACTGATTTTTCGCGTCTGACAATGGTCAAGGTTGAGGATTCGAATGGCCAAAGCGACCTTTTAAGGGCGGAAGACCTGCGTTTGACAATTGACCCATCCGGCAATAAATTACGCAGCACTATATGTAAAATTATCAACCTCGACGGCAAATGGACTTTCCTTTCCGGCAGGGGTTTTGGCCACGGCGTCGGAATGTGCCAGTGCGGCGCGGAAGGTATGGCAAGACAAGGCAAAACCGCCGACCAAATCCTCCAATACTACTACCCCGGCTCAAGACAGATTACCGCCTACTGAAAATGAGCGACTTCGAATTAAAATGCAAAGACCCGAATAGCGCTGCCAGGCGCGGTATTTTAACAACTGCGCATGGCATAGTTCAAACACCCTGCTTTATGCCCGTCGGGACCGCAGGCGCGGTAAAAGGCATTACGCCGGAATATTTACGCCAGGCAGGGGCTGAAATCATCCTGGCCAATACTTATCATTTGATGCTCAGACCCGGCGTTGACACAGTCGAGGAAATCGGCGGAATTCATAAATTTATGGCCTGGGACGGACCAATCCTTACCGACAGCGGCGGCTACCAGGTCTTTTCGCTCGCCTCACTTACCAGAATCGACAACGACGGCGTCGAATTTGCCAGCCACGTTGACGGTGCAAAGGTTTATCTCGACGCCAAAACCGCCACAGGCATACAAAACCGGCTCGGCTGCGATATCGCGATGTGTTTCGACCAGTGCCCACCCTTTGGTTGTGAGCAAAAAACCCTGATAGAAGCCGTAGATAGGACGATTCGATGGGCAAAACTTTGCAAAGACGCGCACTCGAATCCGAACCAGAAGTTATTCGCCATTGTTCAGGGTGGGATTGATTTGGCGATGCGTAAGCAGTGCGCCGACGAATTGATAAAGATGGATTTCGACGGCTACGCACTGGGAGGGCTAAGCGTCGGCGAGGGCCACGAAAATATGGTTAAAACCGTCGGCCATACCGCTCCGCTTTTGCCTGAAAATAAGCCCCGCTATCTGATGGGTGTCGGAATGCCCGCCGATATTATCGCCGCCTGCCTGGCGGGTATCGATATGTTCGATTGCGTTTTGCCTACCCGCAACGGCAGAAACGCTTACGCCTTTACGATGACAGGCCCCCTGCATATGCGAAATAATGAGCATATTAATAACGATGGCCCTGTTGAGCGGGATTGCGATTGTTATGCCTGCCGGAATTTTACCAGGGCCGCTATTCGTCATTTCTTCAACGTCGGCGAAATGTTAGGGCCGATTCTGACAACGATTCACAACCTGCGGTTTTATCAGCGCCTGATG